>Ga0209467_1000031_pt1 | contig 288935 bp, 224 predicted proteins | sample Higcelwee11metaG_FD_187175 | JGI IMG/M metagenome (GOLD analysis project Ga0209467, IMG submission 187175) | Freshwater pond sediment microbial communities from the University of Edinburgh, under environmental carbon perturbations - High... | ecosystem: Environmental > Aquatic > Freshwater >...
AGACAGCTGGTTAAGATGAAGAATCCGGAAGAAGTTATCGTAGGCGATGACAGCGTATGCTGTGTCTCCGAAAGGAAGAAAATCGGGAAATTTACGTTTTAGGCTTGACAAAGGAACTCATAGAAGGATCGGCCAAAATGTTTGACAGGAAAACTATCGGGCAACAAATCCAGAGCATCCTGGACCAAGCGGTCGCCGACGGCGTCGAACGCGGCGTCCAAGCGGCGGCCTACCTCGACGGCGAGCTGGTCGTGGACGCCTGGGCCGGCGTCGCCGACCCCGCCACCGGACGCCAAGTGGACGGCGACACCCTGTTTCCGGTCTTCTCCACCACCAAAGGCATCGCCTCGTTCGCCGTCCACCGCCTAGTGGAGCGCGGCGAGCTCGACCTCGACCGCCCCCTCGCCGACCTCTGGCCCGAGTTCGCCTGCAACGGCAAGGAGAGGACAACCTTGCGCCACGTCCTCACCCACCAAGCGGGGCTCTACCCGCCCCCTTGCCGCTCAGTAGAGGAGTACCTCGACTGGGACTTGATGTGCCGCAAAGTCGCCGCCATGACCCCGGACTGGGAACCCGGAGCCCAGACCCGCTACCTGTCGCTCAGCTTCTCCTGGCTGCTGGGCGAGCCCGTCCGGCGCGCCACCGGACGCCAGTTCAAGGACATCGTCAGGGACGAGCTTGTCCGACCGCTGGGGCTGAAATCCCTGTTCTTCGGCACGCCCCCCGCCGAGGACGGCCGCGTCGCCCCCCTGGAGCGCGGCGGCGACCTGCCCGCCGTCACCCCCAACCCGGACCTCTGCTGGCTGCCGCTGGAGCCCTTCGCCAACCGGGTCGAGATCCGCCGCGCCTGCCTCCCCGCCTTCAACTGCATGACCAGCGCCAAAGACCTCGCCCGTTGCTACGCCGCCATCGTCGGCGACGGCGTGGACGGCGTTCGGTTGTTGTCGCCGGAGACCGTCCGGAAAATCTCCGCCCCCGGCCAGGAGGGCAGCTGCTTCGGCCTGGGCTTCGCGCTCTTCGGCCCCGAATTCTTCGGACACCATGGCTACGGAGGCTCCGTGGCCGCCGCCGCCCCGGGGAAACGCCTGGCGCTGGCCCTCACCAAAAACCGGACCTCCGAGGCCCAGACCGTCCGCCAAGCGGTCTACGCGGCGTTGGGGCTGTGAACATGAAGCTGCAAGCGTTGTTGGACCAGCTCTTCCCGTCCGGCCACCACGTCGAGCTCGACGGCGACGTCCTCCGAGGTGAGGGGCAAAGCGCCGACGGCCCTGTCGCCCTGGCCGGGACCACCAACCACGCCACCCTCGGCGCCGTCGAGCTCATGGCCCTGACCCGCGTCCTCCTCGACATCATGAAAAAAAGCCCAGGACGCCCCATTTTGCTGCTGGTGGACAACCGCGGCCAGCGCATGGCTTTCAAGGAGGAGCTGCTCGGGCTGTCCCAATACATCGCCAACCTGGTCAAAGCCCAGGACGCCGCCCGGCGCCGTGGCCACAAACTGCTGACCTTGGTCCACGGCGACGCCATCGCCGGGGGCTTTATCGCCTGCGGCCTCTGCGCCGACCGCGTCTACGCCGTCGCCGACGCCCAAACCTCGGTGATGGCCCTCCCCGCCGTCGCCAGAGTCACCAAGCTGCCGTTGGAACAACTGGAGCGGCTCGCCAAAACCACCCCGGTCTTCGCCCCCGGCGTCGATAACTTCCACAAAATGGGCGGACTCCACGAGATCTGGAAGGAGCAGCTCGACCAGCGCCTCTTGTCCGCCTTGCGCTCCCACGGCGTCGAGGACGACCGCGCCGAGCTGGGCTTCCAGCGCGGCGGCCGGACCCTCGCCCGGGACGTCGCCAGGATGGTCGAAAATGCCCCTTGACCCGGCCTTGTTCCAGCGCCACCACTTTGTCCGCGCCGACAGCCCGGCGCTGGACGGCTGGTTCGCCGCCGGGCGCCCCGCCGTCGTCCGGACACCCTGCCACGACCCGGCCAACGACGCCATCTGCTGTGGCGTCTGCTTCCCCCCCAATCCCGGCAAGAACCGAACCGCCCTCGCGTTGCCCCGCGCCGCGATTCTGGAATGCTTCCCCCCGCCTTCGCTCGCCGATTGCCTGGATCTCGTCCCCGCCGCCTGGCGCGACCCGCTGGAGCGGCTCCTGGACTTCGCCCCCCGGGTTTACGGCAGTATGGCCTGGCAGTATCTCACCGGTCTGGAATACCTCCGCCCCGGTTCCGACATCGACCTGCTTTTCGACGCCCCGCCAAAACTCCCCGCCCTGTTGGCGCGCCTGGCCGCCCTCCCCTTCCGGGCCGACGGCGAAATCGTCCTGCCCGACGGCGCCGCGTTCTCCTGGCGCGAGGCGCTGAACAGCTCGCCGGACATCCTGGCGAAGACCCGCGACCGCGCCTTCCTGACCACGAAAACCCGCCTGGGGATCGTCCCATGAACATCGCCGCCGCCGCCGTGGCGGCCCTGAAGGCGGAACTGCAAACCTATCCCAAACCTGGCTTGGTTAGTTTCGTCGACCATGGCAGCCACCCCGACATGGACGCCGCCATGTTCCTGCGCAGCGCCGACGCCTTGCATGACTACTTCGCGGCGGCGGCCGACGCCGGGCGCCATGGCCGCGACTTCGCCGCGCTCCGCCTCCTGGGGCTGGAGGCGGAACGGCGCATGTTCGCCGCCACCGGCGGAACCAACACCCACAAGGGGGCCATCTTCACGCTCGGCCTGCTCGCCGCCGCCGCCGGCAAGGGCGGGAACGACCTGGGGCTGACGGTCAAGGAATTATGGGGCGCGGAGATTTTGGCCGCGGAAGATGAGAACGCCAACACCCATGGCCAAGCGATCCGCCGCCGCCACGACCTGGGCGGGGCGCGGGAGGAGGCGGCGGGCGGGTTCCGCCACGTCTTCGAGCTGGGCGTCCCGGCTTACCGTTCCCTCCCGGACGCCAACGCCGCCCGCGTCCACGCCTTCTTCGCCTTGCTGGAGCAAGTCGACGACACCACGCTAATCCACCGCGGCGGCCTGGAGGGCTTGGCGCTCGCCCGGCGCCGGGCGGGCGACTTCAACCGCGCCGGGGGAGCGGCGGCGCCGGGCTGGTTCGAACGCGCCCGCGGCATCCACGAGGAGTTCGTCCGCCGCAACCTGAGCGCCGGGGGCGTCGCCGACCTGCTCGCCGCCACCGTCTTCGTTAGTTCGGAGTTCGGAGTTTAACGGCGACCGAAGTCCGCGAGTCCAATGCCTTTTTATCCGCATGTGGACAAATCCACCTCTTGACTTTATTTTGCCTTACAGTTAAGATATACATAAGGCAAACGATGTGGAGCATATGAGAAACGTCAGCATGAGAGACATAGCGGCGAAGCTGGGCTTGAGCGCGATGACGGTGTCCTGCGCGCTAAACGGGCGCGGACGCGTCGCCGAGGAGACGTCCAAGCGGGTGTGGGCGGCGGCCAAGGAGATGGGGTTCCGCAAGGATCTCGTGGCCAGCTCCAACGCCAACAGGCGCGCGAAGTCGCCGGAGCACCTGACCATCGCCTTCAACGCCAGGGGGAGGATTGAAGACGCCACCGACGCCATCCACCTCTACCGCGACATCTACTTCGCCCTCCTCGACCGCCTGGGCCGGGCGGGACACGAGCTGGTCCTCACGGACGACCGGGAGCCCCGCTTCGCCTCCGTCCTCGCCATGGCCGACGCCATCGTGGAATTGGACCGCGTCCCCGCATCTAGCTTGGCCGTCTCCGCCGCGCCCCGGATCTGCGCCTTTTTCGAGGAGCCCGGCCGCGTTAGCGTCATGCCCGACAACGAGGCCGCCGGGCGCCTGGCCGCCGAGCTGCTAGTCAGGGACTTGGGCTGCCGCCGCCTGGCCGTGAACTGGGATGGCGACACCGCCGACCAGCGCGCGAGACTCGACGCCTTCATCCGTCATTGCCGCGCGCTGGCGCCGGACGCGGCGGTCGAGACGCTCATCAGTTCCCCGGAGGCGCTGGCCGCAGCGCTGGGACGCCCGGCAGACAGCCGTCCCGAGGCGCTTTTCGTGCTCTTCGGTTGCGGCATGTTGGCGGCGCACAAGGCGGCGACAAAACTGGGGCTCGCAGTGCCGGACGACATCAGCATCTTAGGCTTCGACGACTTCCCCGTCTATGACTGGCTCCCCTACAAGGCCTCGCGCCTATACTACAAGCCCGAGGAGATCGCCGACGCCATCGCCGACGCCGCGCGGGGGATCGGCGAAGGGAAAAGTCCGATTAAACTCATCACCCCGACATACTACAAGGCGGGCGACTCGCTCGCCCCGGCGCACGCAGGTTGAAAAACGCGGTGGATTCGAACGCCGCGGCACAGGAGGACATGACCATGAGACGAAGAGGGAAAATTTTCACGCTTGTCGAACTGTTGGTGGTGATCGCCATCATCGGAATTTTGTCGAGCCTGCTGCTCCCAGCCCTGGGTAAGGCGAAGGACACGGCGAGGCGCATCAGTTGCCTTGGGAACCTCAGGCAATGCTACGCCTACGCCATCAACTACGCCGACGCCTCGAACGGTTGGAACATCACCATCAGCGACCTCTATTTCTGGAGCTACACCTATTGCGATTTCCTCGGCCTCTCGCAGGCGTCCACCCGCAACACCTTCGTCTGCGCCGACTACCCCCCCCCCGACTTCACCTTCAATCCGGCAAACTCCAACAGTTCCGTGTACAGCTATGGCGGCCATGGTTGCTGGTGGATGACCGAGCCCAACTCCACGAAGACTTATTTCGACGGGCATTACATGCGCATCCTCCAATACCCCTTCCCCGGCAAAGCCGTCCTTTTCGCCGACAGCGCGTTTCCAAGCAGCAGTGCTCTGGCCCCGGCGCAGTGCTACACCCTCTTCGACGGAGAGCGTTTCCACCTGCGGCATTCGCTGATGGCAAACATCGTAAGCGGCGCCGGGGACGCCAAAAGCTGCAAATTGAAAGAACTGAAAAGCGACTACAACGCGAAAAGAGCACTTGGCCCAAATCTTGAAACGCTTTGAAACAACCCCCTTCCCAGGAGCACACTGATGAAAAGCATCGCATGCCTTCTCGCGGCGCTACTCGCGGCCCACAGCCTCTGCGGACAAAACGCCGCCCTCGCCGAGACATGGACGCTGTTCCTGGCGGCGGAGGCGCCGTCGTCGTTCGCCGCCGTGCCGGAACGCCTGAAAACCCCGGATGGGAAACCCGTCGCCCCGCGGTTCGTGAAGCTCAAAGGCGACTCCATCGACTTGTCGGCGCTGGCTGGGAAAGCCCCGGAGCGGAGCGCGGCGATCCTCTACAACGAGTTCGTCAGCGACAAGTCCGGCGCCATGCGGCTGGGCGTCTCCGCCGACTGGTGGCTGGAGGTCTACGCCAATGGCAAACCGGTCTTCAGCACGATGAAGGAGGGCAATGGCGGCAACGCCTTCAAGCCCGAGGACCATGTCTTCGAGTTCCCCGTCAAGGCCGGGAAGAACCTCCTTGCCGTGAAGGCGCTGAGCGGCTCCGATGGCTGGCGTTTCGTCTGCGGGAAACCCCAGTCGCAACCCAGCTTGAAATTCGAGGCCAACGCCGACTGGAAGGCGGTGGACATGACGCAGGTCCAGATCAAGCCGGGAAGCGCGCTGGACTTGAGCGGCGTCTCCGCCTTGCCGGAGGCGGGCGGCGTGTTGAACTGGCTGGGGCTGGCGTCCACCTCCAAGCGCCTGACGATCGGCGCCTCCGGAAAACTCGTGCCCGAGGGCAGGTTGGACTCGCCGGTCAGGCTGCGGGGCTACACCTTTTCGCTGAGCCACAAGCTCTCCCATGAGGAGATAGCCAAGCACATCCGGCTCTCCCGGCTCCAAGGATACAATTTGTTCCGGTACATGGGCCTGGACAACTTCGCCTACAAAAGGGCGGATCTGTCCATCCGGCCGGACTGGCTGGACAATTTCGACTATCTCCTCAGCCAGATGGGGGAGCAAGGGGTTTACATGTATCTGAACGTGTTCTCCTACGGCTATTACCGGAAGGCGCCGTGGCTCGACACGATCCAGCAGGTGAACGACCACAAGGCCCGGATGTATCTGGGCGACCCGGCGTTGCGGAAAGCGTGGAAATATGGGGCGGAGACCCTCATGAACCACGTCAACCCCTACACCGGGCTGGCCTGGAAGGACGATCCGGTCATCGCCTGCGTCGAGTTCTACAACGAGGAGGAATTCGGCCTCACGAAAATGGACCAGAATTCCCAAGGGACGCGCGACGCCTTCGCCGCGAGGTTCCGGCTTTGGCTGGAGACGAAGTATAAAACGCCGGACGCTTTGGCGAAGGCTTGGGGGGACGCCTCGCTCAAGTCCTTCGCGCAGGCCTCCTTGCCGAAGAGCTTTTTCGGCGAGACGGGACCGAGGGCGAACGACTTCCTGCTGCTCTGCAACGAACTCTCCCGCGACAACGCCGCCTGGTGCGAGGCCACCCTCCGCGCCACCGGCTACAAAGGGCTGACCGCCCAATACAACCTGCCCTATGGCCTTGGCGACGTGGAGGCCAGATACGAGAAGTCGCAAACCGCAATCGTCAACACCTATTTCAACCATCCCGGCGGCCCCTGCCCCAAGAGCCACCCATGGGGGACGCTGTGCCAGCAGAACAGCTCGGTCGGCGCGTCCGCCAACTATTGGCGCTACACGGTCGGCGGGACCCGCTTCGCCGACCGGCCGTTCTTCGTGACGGAATGGAACCACTCTTTTTGGAACCGCTATCAACATGAGGGCGGCCTGGTCTTCGGCGCCTACTCGGCGCTCCAGGGGATAGACGCCATGGTCACCCATGCGGACGCAGTGGTCTTTGACGCCACCGAACCCAACAAATCCTTCTCCGCAGGCTCATCCCCGGTGACGCGCGCCAACGAATTCCTCGCCGCCTGCCTTTTCCTGCGAGGGGACGTGGCCCCTTCGCCGCGCCGCGTCGAGCTAGAAATACCGCGGGAGTATCTGGAAACGGGCTGCCGCAGCGCGAAGGGGTTCCCGTCGAATCAATACAAGATACCTCTCATGACCGGCTTCACCGTGTCCTTCCCCTGGGCGAAGCGTCCGGAAGGCGTGGCCACGCCCGCCAAGCCGGACTTGACCATCGGCCCCAGTTCGGAGGAGGGCTCGACCATCAAGGCCGGGGACTGGGCGATCAACTTCGCCGACGCGAAGGACAAGCAATTCTCGCTCGACGCCTTTGTCGCCGGGATGAAGGCGAAGGGCCTGCTTCCCGCGGCGAACCTCAGCGATCCCGCAGCGAACATCTTCCAAAGCGACACCGGCGAGATCGTCATGCGCGCCAACGAGAACTTGCTGAAGGTCGCGACGCCGCGCAGCGAGGCCGTGACGCTCGAAGGAGGGAAAGGCGAGCCTGTCGGACAGCTAACCGTCGCCAACACCGACGTCCCGGCCCTTGTCGCCGCCTGCGCCGTCGACGGCAGGAAGCTTGGGGACAGCGAACGCATCGTCCTGCTCTACTCGACCGAGATCGCCAACACCGGCATGGAGCTTTCCGCCGACCGGGTCAGGCTGTTGAATCTCGGAGCCCCGCCGACCTTGATGAAAACCGGAAAATTGAACGCCACGCTCAAGAACGCCAATGGCGCGGAGATGTCGCTCTACGCTCTGGGCTTCGACGGCTCCCGCCGGGAAAAGCTCCCCCTCAAGTTCGTGGACGGCGCGCTGCGGCTGGACCTGGACACGGCGAAGCTCAAGGACGGCCCGACGGTCTTCTTCGAGCTAATTTGCGAATAGGGAGGGGCACCGCCGCCACCGTCTTCGTGGAGACGGTGGCGGCGGTGGTCGGTCAGAACATACTCATGTATTCATCGAAGACATACACCCGGTTACGCTGGCGCCCAGTGCTTTCCGATAGAATCCCTTGCGCCACAAAAGCTTTAACCAAATCGTTGCTGGCCTTTGCCGAAAGGCTGGCCACGCCCATGACGTCATTGACCGTGACCATGGGCTTGACGAAGAGGGCGTTCAGCAAGAGCGCCGCTTGCGGAGCCCGCCTCCCCATCGACAAGATTTTGCCGCCATCGAGGGACGCTTTCAATTCGAAGATATTCTTGAGGGTCGCCGCCGCCGCTTCGGCGGTCTGGATGACACCGACCAAAAAATACTTGAGCCACTGTCCAAGATCGTTCTTGGTCCGGACGTTGCTCAGGTTGTCATAATACAAGGCCTTGTTCCGCTCGAAAAAATCCGAGAGATACAGCAGCGGCTTGCTCATGACGCCACTGCCAACCAGATACAACGCGATCAACAAGCGGCCGACCCGTCCGTTGCCGTCCAGGAACGGGTGGATGGTCTCGAATTGGTAATGAGCTATGGCGATCCTGATCAAATGGGGAATCCTAATGTCGGTGTTGTGGAGGAACAATTCCAAGTCGGACATCAATTCCGGCAGCTCCTCGTGTGCTGGCGGAATGAAGACGGCGTCGGAGAGGCTGGCTCCACCAATCCAGTTCTGGGACATCCTGAACTCTCCGGGAGTTTTGCGCCCGCCCCTCCCGCTGGAGAGCAGGATGCGATGGGTTTCCCGGATCAGACGGTTCGACAGCGGCAGTGACCGCAGCTGGTCCAGCGCGCCGTTCATCGCCGCGACATAGTTGTTAACTTCCTGCCAATCGTCGCGCCGCTCGGGATCGACATCCTTTTCCTCGCCGATGGCCTCCTCCATGTTTGTCCGAGTGCCTTCGATACGGCTGGACACCACCGCCTCCTTGTAGACATACATCTTGATGAACAGGTCGGAGCTCGGAACGAAGCGGGAAAAAGAGTTCAACTCTCCAAGCCGCAAAGAAGCTTGCTCCAGCAACTCGTTGAGCGCCTCGTCCGTCCAAAAGAACGCATGGTTGACCTTCTCTGGCATAAAGTACTCGTATCGATACCCTTTCCGCAACGTCCCCGCCTTGAAATCCTTGATGTCCATACCGCACCAAAAGTAAAATAAGAAAAAGCGTTAATTTACTTTAATCATTTAAGGTAAATTAATCAAGGGTTGGTTTTTACTTTCCACGCCCCTTGACTTTTTTATCGGATTGTTGTATTTTGTTGAAACAATCTGAAACAATAGGTGTCCGATGAATAGCGGCGACGCGCCGGATAAGGCTCGGCGAATGGTGGCGTGGCTGGAGGAGAAGATCGCCTCCGGCGAGCTCCCGGGCGGGGGGAAGATCCCCACCTTGCGGGCGTTGATGGAACGTTTCGGCATCTCCTGCGGCTCGGCGAAGCGCGGCGTCGACCACCTGGTGGCGGCGGGCTTGCTCGACGCCCGGCAAGGACAAGGGACGTTCGTCCGCCAGGAGCGGGCGCTGAACGGCAAGCGGCGGTTGGCGGCGCTCTCCCCGGGGGTGTTCACTGACACTGCGCCGGGGATCTACGCCACGGTTTTCCTCGGGGTGCAGAAGGCGGCGGTGGCGTGGGGCTACGACCTCTTGCTGCGCAACGTCCAGCTGGAGGATTTGAACGCGGGGTTGCTGGAGGAGCTGGCTCGCCAAGCCGACGGGGTGGTGCTGCTCGGTGAATACACCTTGTTCGAGAAGGACTTGGCGCTCCCCACGCCCGGCGTCGGGGTTTGCGTCCATAACTCCCTGGGAGGCGCGCTGTCCATCGTGGACATCGACCCGTTCGACTGCGCCGCCAAGGCGGCCGCTTATTTCCATAAGCTCGAGGTGGACGAGGTGGTCGTGGTGAGCAGCCCCCGGGCGGCCTACCTCAACCGCGCCCGCCAGTTCATGCTGGAATGGGACGGCCGCGCCGAACTGGCGCTGGCCCCGGCGCCCCTGCCCCCCGGCAAGGCCTATTTGTTCACGACCTGCTCGCTCATGCAGGATTACCATCAAGAGGCCATCGGCAAGCCCATGCTGGGCATCGACGGCAAGAACTTCCTGGTCCCTGGTTTCCACCGCGCCCCGGCGCTGGCGGTCGACTGGGAGATGGCGGGACGCTTGGCGGTCGAGGAATGCCTGCGGCGGATAACCCATCCCGGCGCGGCGCCCCGACGGATCTATTTACCAGCGAAATTGCTTGAACCATAAAACGAGGTGTTTACATGTTGAAGCGTGAAGTCGCCGTGATCACCGGTGCCGGACTAGTCCAAGTCATCAAGGAAAAAGTCCCGGAACTACAGGATGGCCAGGCCCTGGTGAAAGTGAAAGCCTCCCTAGTCAGCCCCGGCACAGAGATGTCGACAGTGAAAGGCCGCCGCGAGAAGCCGGAGCAATGCGAGCCGACGCGTTTCGGCTACGCCAACGCCGGGGACATCCTGGAAGTCAAGGGCGACGCCAAGGGCTTGACGCCCGGCATGCGGGTGGCCTGCATGGGGGCGGGCGCGGCGCTGCACGCCAACTACGCCGTCGTGCCGGTGAACATGATCGTCCCGATTCCGGACGCGGTCAGCTACGCCCAAGCGTCCTACGCTTGTCTGGGGGCGACGGCGTTGCAGGCGCTGCGGCGCGCCGAACCGACGCTCGGCGAGTACGGCGCGGTGCTGGGGCTGGGGATCGTCGGCAACCTCTGCTCCCAGCTCTGCGCCCTGAGCGGCGCCCGAGTGGTTTCCTGGGAGGCCCTGCCAGCCAGGATGAAAATCGCCGCCGCCTGCGGGCTGAAAAACCGGGTCAACTTCAAGGATTCCGACCCGGTGGCGGCCAGCAAGGACTTCGCCGCCCCCTACGGACTGGATTTCGCCGTGATCGCCTTCGGGGGCCAGGCCGACCAGGCCTACGCCTCGCTCAAGCAGTGCATGAAAGTCTCGGCCGACGGCCACGCCATGGGCCGGGTGGTCCTGGTGGGCGGCTGCAAAATCACCATGGACGGCGGGGCGGCCAACGGCAACCTGGACATCCGGATCTCCTCCCGCACCGGCCCGGGCTACCACGACCCCGCCTACGAGCTGGGCAAGAGCTACCCGGCGGGCTTCGTCCAGTTCGACACCCAGCGCAACCTCCGCGAGATCATCGCCCTGATCGCCGAGGGCCGCTTGCTGGTCGACCCGATGACCACCCACACGCTGCCGCTCTCCGAGGCCGCCCAGGCCGCCGACGCCCTGCTCGAAAGCCCAGACAAAACCCTGGGCGTGGTTTTCGAAATGAAACATTGATGCTAATGTATGGGACAACCTCAAGGAGATTCCAATGCAATCATACGCGAAACAGGACGGCCCGCGCCTTCTGATAGGCAACTCGTTGATCGAATGCGTCTTCAGCCTGGACGGGCGGCTCACCCTCCTGGAGCTCAAAGACTTGTCCAGCGGCCGCGTCGCCGCCCGCCAGACGGCCCAGACCTTCGCCTTCGACCGTAGCAGCGTCGACCTCGCCGCCCCAGGCGCCGGCCGCGCCGAGCTCCTCGCCATAGAGGACACCGAGGACGCCTACCAGGGCCAAGGCGTCCGGGCGCGGGTGAAGCTCACCGCGGCGCTTCCCGGCGGCGCGACGCTGGAGCTCGAACGCCAAATCAGCGTCTACGACGGCGCCCCGGCCGTCCGCTGCGTCGACTTCTACTCCGCCGACCGGCCGCTCGCCGGACTGCTCTACTCCGACTTGGCCGCGTTCGCCATCCCCGGTGCCCAAGTCCCCACCACGGTCTTCGACTACTTCAGCTGCTCCGACCAGTCGAACTGGCGCCTGCGCCGCCACGACGACGTCAAAGGCAAAGCCACGGGCTTCCTCGCCACGCTGGGCTCCGTCTTCGTCTACCGCGAGGGCCCCGTCCCCGACTGCCAGCCCTACAAGACCGACTACAACCTCCTACTCGCCCCGGAAGCCATCACGTTGCTCGGCCCCGGCTTCGACCGCCTCCGCCCCGGCGAGCGCCGCCGCTCCAACGGCCTGGTCGTCGGGTTGGTCGAGGACGCCACCACCTTGCTCGGGCTCAAACGCTACCAGGCCGCGCGCCACAAGCCCCGCCCGGACGTCGAGGGCGAGTTCTTCGCCAACTCCTGGCCGGCCTTCGGCCTGGATGTCAGCGAGGACAAGTTCGAGCTGGAGCTCGACCTCGCAGCCGACGCCGGGCTCGACTCCGTCTTCATCGACGACGGCTGGTTCGAGACCTTCATGGGCGATGTCGACCGCAAGAAGTTCCCCAACGGCTTCGACGCCCTCGCCAAGCAAGCGGCGGCGAAAGGGATCAAACTCGGCCTCTGGATGAACCCCCTGGGCCTGGACAGCCGCGACCCCAACGGCCAAGTCTGGGACGGCGCGGAATGTCACGACACCATGCTTGAGGGCAACCCCTGGAACTGGATCGCCCGGACCGACGACTTCATCCCCGTCGAGACCCACGGCGGCGGCGAACGCACCTACTACGGCATGGACTTGATGAACCCCGGCTACTACGCCCACATCCGCGACAAAGTCGCCGCCCTCTGCCGGGACCACGGCATCCACCGCTTCAAGTTCGACCTCTACCAGCTCAGCCCCTACGACACCTTGCTCGGCGACCGCCATCAGCACTACGAGCGCTACCGCGAGCTGCTCGAGGAGCTTCGCGCCATCGACCCGCAGCTCTCCATCTCCATGGACATCACCCGCCGGAACCGCCCCACCTTCGACTTCGGCCTCGACTTCGGCCGCCTCTTCATGGAGAACCGGGGACGCAACCTCAACGACCACCGTTTCTACCATCCTTACATCAGTTTGCGCAACCTCTGGCAAGCGAGCCAAGTCGCCCCGAGCCGCCGCCTGGAGCTCGAAGTCCGGCCGCAAGAGACCGACTACTCCGTGGCCTACACCCTCTCGACCGCCCTTTGCTGCAACCCGCTCTACTGGGGCGCGCTGACCGAGCTCGGCAAGGAACGCGTCGCCGAGGTGGCCGCCTTCGTCAAGACCGTGAAGCCCCACAAGCGCAAACTCGTGGAGGGCCTCGTCATCCCGTTCGGCGAAGTGCCGGACAATGGCAGTTGGTCGGGCATGCTCTCGCTCGCCCCGACGGGCGAGGAGGGGTACATCGTGGTCTACAGGAACGGCGCCGCCGCCTCGACCTGGACCACCACCGTCCCCCGGCTCGAAGGTAAAACCCTCAAGCTGGAGGATGTCTTCACGCTCGAGCGCTCCGAGGCCGACGGCTCGTCGCTCCGCGTCGCGGTCCAGGAGGAGTTCGGGTTCAAATTGCTGCGTTTCAGCAGAAACAACTAACGAGGCCGCAAATGTCATTCAAACTGGGCTTGGTGGGACTATGCACGTCCCACCCGGAGAACTGGGTGCCCGCCATCCGGACGCTCAAGACGGAAGGCAAAGTCGACGCGGAGGTGGTCGCGGTCTGGGATTCCGGCGAGACCCGCCCGGCGGACTTCGCCCGGGACTTCGCCGCCAAGTTCAGCATCCCCCGAAGCGTGGAGCGTTTGGAGGAGATGCTGGAGCTGGTCGACGGCGTCATCGTCCACACCACCAACTGGGACAGACACCTCGAACAGGCGCGCCCCTTCGTCGACGCGGGCAAGGCGGCGCTGTTGGACAAGCCCATCGCCGGGAACCTCAAGGACATCGCGGCGTTCCTGGACTGGATCAAGCAAGGCAAGCGGGTCTGCGGCGGCTCCAGTTTGCGCTTCTGCGCCGAGGTCGGCGACTACCTGCGCAGTCCCGTGGAGGAGCGCGGCGAGCCGCATTTGGCGTTCAGCTCCATCGGCGTGGACGACTTCAACTACGGCATCCATGGCTACGCCATGCTCTCCTGCCTGTTCGGGCCGGGCTTGAAGTCCGTCCAGTACCTCGGGTCGACCCGGCAGAAGCAGTTCCGGCTCGTCTGGACGGACGGACGCGCCGCGTTGCTCAACGCCGGCCAAAGCGCCTGGCTGCCCTTCAATCTGACCGTGACCACCACGAAACAAGTCAAACAGCTGGAAGCGGACTGCGGCAAAATCTACTACAACTTCTTGGCGGCGGTTCTGCCGTACTTGACGGGGGCGGTGGAAGACCCGCCGCTGAAGGCGGAGGAATGGGTGGAGCCGGAGCTCGCCGCCCTGGCCGCCCGGATGTCCTGGATGAACCATGGCCAGGAGATTTTCCTCGGCGACTTGCGGCTGGACGACCCCGGCTTCGACGGGACGGCGTTCGCGCGGGAGTACCGCCGCGCCCGGATGGGCTAAAAGCCAAAGCCGCTTAGTACACGGGTCACAAAAGGTCGACAACGTCCCGCCGCGCCCGGATGAGGACGCGGAGCGGATGCAACTCCATCTCCTGGCTCAGGGGCATGGGGGCGACGCCATGGAGCTCGTCGAGGAAGAGCTCGAAATAGCTGCTTGACGGCTCGTCGATCCGCAGAGCCCCCCTGTCGCCCTCCGCCAGGACCAGCCGTGTCCGGGCGCCGCCGTCAACCGCCTCGACCATGCCCTTGGTCCCAAAGACGCGGAGCGACTCGTTGCCCCAGGAGGGAAATCCCGCGGGGTTGAGATAGTTGGCGATGACGCTCGCGAGAGCGCCGTTCTCAAGCCCCAGCGAGAGGGCGGCCGCCACCCGCAGGTCGCCGCCACGCGGGTTGCCAAGACGAGTCTGGACGGCGCGGGCCGTCACGATCCTTGTCCCCGCCACGTGCTCGACCATCCGAGCGGCGTGGACGCCGACCTGGAGCAGCAACCCGCCGTCGACATCCTCGTCGAGAGGACGCGCCGTCCAGAGCGGATAGGACTTCTGGGCGAAAACTTGGACGACCTCCCCGATCTCGCCCCGGGCGACGATCCCGCGCATGGCGAGATACGGCTGTTCGAAGGCGGTGCCGGCCATCTCGTGGAAAAGCCGTCCCGTACGCTTCGCCGTCGTCAGGATGGCGTCCAGGCTCTCCTCGTCCATGGCGCAAGGCTTCTCCGCGTAGACATGCTTACCCGCCTCAAGGCAGGCGATGGCCTCCCGCGCCTGATCCCGGCGCCGGGGCGAACAGAGGGAGACCAACTCGATGTCCGGGTTGGCCAGCAACTCGTCGAGCGTCGCATGGCGCTTGACGTTGGCGGGAAGCTCCCCCTCCCAAGCCGAGACGGCGACGAGCTCCGCCCGGGGATTGCCCAACACTTGCTTCAACACTTGATGTCCGTTCACACCATGAAGACCGACGCGTGTTTTTTTCATAATCTCTCCGTTCACATGGGGTAGCTGGCGAGCTCCACCGGGGTCGACGACCTCGCCCAGGGAACGTGGCCAAGCTCCGAGGGGAGCAGGTTCTCACTATAGCACTGGACAAGGACGGAGCCAAGCCCTGGAACCCAGACCTGCGTGTCGCCGCGCGCCGTCGGCTCGGCCTGGACAAACTCCCGCGGGAACACGCCGATCCCCGCCTCCTGGGCGGCGTTCACACACAGCGTCTGGACGCTGGCGGCCTCCACGCCGCAAAGCGGCGGCGTCCCGCCCCGGGCCGCCGCGACGACGCTCCAGAGTTTCCCCATGGGTTGGTCGTCGGGGTTGCCGTAGAGGATCTCCTCGCCGGATTTCGTCCGCGCGTGGAACACGTCGCCCGCCTGGTGTTGATAGTGGAGCGTCGCCTTTTCGAACTCGTAGCGCATGACCGGACCGACCTGGCCGGAGACGGCGTGGGTAGTGTAGAAGAGCAGCTCGACGCCACCGGGCAGGACGCAGCGCAAGGCGGCCGTGTCGTAGTTCTCGATGTCGTTGGCGCGGTAAAGTTCAGCCTGCACGGACAGCGGCATGGCGCTGGCGTCGGTCTTCTCCCCGAGTAGGTACAGCATGTTGTGCAGGAAGTGGGCGGTGGCGTTGTGGGCCGGGCTGTCCAGGACCCACTCGCCCTTGGCCGTTTTGATTTTTCCGGCCCACGGACATCTCCCGTAGTACGACGCGGGCCGCGGCGTGAGCACGAGGGTCTTCAGGCGCAAGGGGCGGCCGAAGCGGCCTTCCAAGATGTCGCGCTTCAGCGTCTGGATGGCGGGGGAGAACGACCACTGGTAGCCGACCGCCAGAATTTTCCCAGCCTCCAGCGCGGCCGCGGCCATCGCCCGGGCGTCTTGGATGGTGGCTGCGACAGGCTTCTCGCAGAGCACCGCCGAGCCGTGGCGCAACGCGGTTATCGACTGTTGGGCGTGAAGGTGGATCGGCGTGCTGACGACCACCAAGTCCGGCGTGAGTTGAGCGTAAAGCTCCTCCAGCGAAGCGAACACGGGGACGCCCCGCGCCCGGATCTCGCCGATGAGGTCGCAGCGTTCGGGCGAAGGGTCGACGACCGCCGCGAGCGCCGCGCCATGGGACGCCCCGTTGTCCAGCAGCTCGCAGACATAGCCCGCGCCATAGCCGCCGATCCCGCACAATGCGACTTGAAGAGTCTCCACTTCCATCTTTTAGCTCCTGAGGCGCCGCAGACCACATAGTCCAGCGCCAATTCGGCTCATCACCGTTTAAAGTTGACTTCTCGTTCCGGGGATATCCTTCCCGCCTCTTTTAGACTAAAACGCATCCGTTTCAGACGCCTGGTGGAATATCAGTCCCTCTGCCCCAGTCGTTGCCATCTCTCAATACAGGGACAACGCCTACGCGTCCCCTGCCAGCCAGCGGTTGCCGCTTCCATTGCGCGACCATGCTCGGGTGGACCGGCCGTCTCAGCCTCCATCGCGGCGTCCAAGGCGACCTTCGCCTTGAAACTAGCGGAGTGGTTCCGTCTCTTTCCAGCCATGCGCCCCTCCAGTTTCCATAAACAGATTTCTTGTCCAGAAAACTGGGGCCGCCACACTTTATTTCATCAATTGGAGAGGTTCCAGACCACGGAATTTGAAAGGAAACTGGTGGGGCCGTACCATTGAACATGGGCGTCGCCCAAAAGGGTGTCGATGCCACCGCGATGCCTGTAGGCAGTGGACAATGCGTTTTCCCCTTGGGATAGCCAGAGATCGTAATGGGCTGCGCTGACGGTCCAATTGCTGGCGTCGACGGTCATGACCTTACTGGAAGCGTTGTTCATCGACGAACGCCGGTAGGCAATACAGAAATTATCGAGAGGCACGCCCATGGAGTTGAACCCCCAGCTATGGGATATTTGGACGTATCCTTTACTCAAACTCGCTTGGGCAAGCGCAGCTTTCCTGCAGGCGAAACGGTCTGGCCAACAGTTGACGCTTACCGACGCAGGACGCTTGAAATTGAAGAGGTAGGAACAAAAACTCTCGTTGTTCCTCCATCTAGTGTTGAGCGCAGAGACCTCCCCCTGCATGACGGGGACGAACCAGTCATTCCAATCGTTCGCATACTGGTGGTTCGCCAAACCAATTTGCTTGAGGGTGTTCATGCAGTCCGTCTGATAGGCGAAGTCCTTGGCCTTCCCGAGCGCTGGCAGAAGCAAACTCGCCAACAACGCGATGATCGCCATGGTCACAAGCAGTTCCAACAAGGTGAAAAGTCTCCTCATTCTTCCACCCTCCCCATGCTGACTGCGGAATCGGCGCTGACGATCAGAGCGTCCAAAAGCATGGACTCGCGCGGAAACAGCCTTATGGCATGGCGCCCGGCCTTCAAAGCCACGGCGAAATGGTCTTCGCTTTCAGGCTTCCCGCATTTGAGTAGAGTCCAAGTCCATTCGAAGGAGCCCTTGAAGTTCACCTGCCGCGGTCCGCCCCCGTCGACGGCCAAGAACATGGAGTCATGCTCGCCCCAATTGGAGCCGCCAGCCTTCTGTCTCGCTAGCAGATAGTAGTCACCGTCGGCAGGGATGTCCACTTCCACCTCGATCCATGTCTTGTCCGGCTTCAATTCGGACGCCATCGCAAAAGACAAGGCCTTCCCGAAGAACGCCCCGGTGTCTTCGACGGACTTCAAGTTCCCGCTCCGCTTGAAGTCCTCCACGGTGAAAGTCTTCGAGAATTTGTTCGAGCGGACTTGCGCATAGACCGTCACCGGAATCGAAAGGCCACTCTCCATCCTTATCAAGAAAAGGCCTTTGTGAAGGCCGGTCCGTTTGAAAAGGGCAGGCTCGGCTCTCACCGTGAAAGTCATGGTCTCCCCGGATTTCAACGTCCCGGAGGCGGGACACACGTCCAGCCAAGCGAAGGCGTCATTTTTCGCTATCACGAAACTAGATGACCATCCGGCGTCGTTTTTCGCCTTGACCACGATGGTTTCGGCGGAGGACGCTGCGTTTTTCAAATCAACCTTCAGGCCGATTTGGAACTTGTCGCAGGAGAGCGGCAGCGGACGAGCCGGAAGCCAAGCCGTCCCTTCGGAGACTGCGCCCATATCGACCGCGCCATCTTCGCCAGGGCGGGTGAAATTCGGAATTTCCACGCCCTCGCCCAGTCCCCGCGAGCCGGGGGCCAGGCGGAAATCAGCGGAGGGGACGTCCAAGAAGGACGCTTGGGCGATGATTCCATACCGTTCGGAATCCGCGCTGGACTTGACGAACGTTCGCTTGTCGAGAGAGGCGTCGCACCAAAGCAGATCGTGGTCGAAGTCATTCCCAGGGTTCCGCATGGGATCGAAAATGGGGGGGGCGGCGGTCTCGATAATGTTGTTGCGGCTTGTCGCATGGAAGAACTTCCGTTCCTCGCCCACCGCCCCGAAGCCCACGCCGGCGATGCCGCAGCCACCCGCGCTGAAGAGGCCGTCTCCCAAGGGATGGAAGGTGTTATTGAAGATGTAGGTCATGCCATGGGAATAGATGGGACCGCCACCGCATTTGACCACCGCCCCGGAGGCCGAGTCCTCGTCGCCTAGGTTCGTCACCAAATTTTTGAACACGTAGGATGGCCCCTTGCTGTTGGGCGCGACGCTGACGGCGCAATGGAAGCCCTCGACCTTGTTTTTGAAAAAACGGACGTTCATCTGACCGCCGTCGAGTTCCGTCCCGTCGTCGTTGCCGAAGGCTAACATGTTGCCGTAGATGTCGGCGTCCCGGTTGAACCCGCCTTGGACGTCATCATTGCCGCAGCCGCCGATACCGTCATTCCAACGATGGGCGTCGCTGCCGATGAAATCATTGTAGCGTACGACCGTCGAGCCTTTGGCCTTTACGGAGAGCCCAATGGGTCCAAACGGATGGGAGCAAAACCAAGACTGCGCCCGGCCGCGCGGATCGTGCACGTAACAGCGTTCGACCACTGTGCCCGAGGACTCGTTTATGAACACTCCCTTGTCGGCGTATATGACGTCCCCCCTTTCCGTATAGTAGGCACCGAACAAGGGGACATCTTTTGAAAACATCTGCTTGCCGACTCTGCCCCAGCCGGATATCTCGCAATTGACGACCCTGACGCTCTCAGAGTCCTTTATTTCGATCCCGTTCTGCCTGCCGCCCTTGATCCTCAAACCGTCGAGTATGACGAAAGAGGAATCTTTCACGAGAACAGCGGAGTTGACCAAGTCGCCGCCGTTTATGGCTGCGCCTTTCTCCATCGTGTATTTTACCCAAGCTCCGGGGGAGCCATGGACTCCGTTTATCTCCAGCAGGCCCTGGCTCTTCAAGACCACTGTTTCCCCGACATGCGGCGACGAAGTCCAGGTGCGGAACTCGCGGAAAGCCACGCCCAACTCCGTCCCCGCGGCGTTGCGGAGCGTCGCCAAAACCTCGAAGGGACTGTCCTCCGGCAGTCCGACCAGGCTTCCCCTAAACTGCTTGTCCACCTTGACGTTCACAGGTGGGAACGCCCGCTTCCATTTGGCCTCGCCGAGCTTTCTGAAGGAAAGCTCACATGTCGCCGGGTCAACAGCGCCGTAATCGACATATATTCCAGCCGACTCGAAAAGGGGGACGACCGTGACCGCCAAGGATGAGTCCGCCGCGCTGGCGGAAAAAATCAACGCCGACGCACACGCTGCCATGAACAATATAAACAGCCGCTCCATGAATGACCTCCATTTTTCGCTAGCCGTTAGTTTGACCCCGAACCCGTGAAATCCTCCCCCGTGTGCCTTGGTTTGCGCAGAACGCCTCGATGTCCGCGTAGTTCGGCCGCCCCTGACGAAAGAGGCCAAGCATGGACGTAGGTATCGACTGGTTGCCTATCCACCCCTCCTTCATTTCCGCATGCGCTTCCCGCTTCATCTTTTGTTTTCCCGCACGCGCAGGAAAGTCCTGACGGCGTCGGCCAGACGGCTGGTCGCCGCGTCGATGTCCACATCGCTTTCCAGTATCTGCCGTATCCCCTCGACCACCATCACCGCCAACGCCGGGGAGTCGACATTGTACTCGGCGGTGATCTTCGCGGACTCCGTGAGGAACAGCGTGTCCCTAGTATCCTCAAGGTCAATGCCTTTCATGGCCGATGACTTCCTGATGGGAATGCCGTACTTGACTTTGCCAAGATAGTCCTGGAACTCCTCGGAAAGCACTAGCCGAACCATCTCGGCTACCGCAGCCATGTCGACACAAGACTTCCTGACGCACAAAAGATCAGTGGCCTGGGCGGTAATGTCGACGCCGCCTTCGATCAGAGGCAGCGGCGCAGTCTCCCAGTTGTCCATGCCCGCCGCCTCCAGTTTGGGAAGCCAATCCTCGCGGGACGCGAGGTCGAACGCCATCTTCCCTTCCAAGAAAGATCGCCGCGAAAGTTCAGCGTAATCGCCTCCCGGGCCAATACCGACTGCGTCGCGCAGCTCACGGAACAGGCGGATGCCGCGCCGCGTTGCCGGATGGTCGATCCTGACGGGGTCGTCCACGTCCGCGGTGATGAGGCAACCGCCCGCCCTGAAAATGACATTCATGAAAACGAAAGGCTTAGGGGACCAGTTGATGATTCCCGCTTCCGGCGCGTTCGCTCGAACCCGGCGCACGCATTCAAGGAAATCATCCCAAGTCCATCCGGCCCGCGGCGGGACGCAGCCAGCGTTGGCGAGAATCTCCGGGTTGAAAAACATCACCCGCGGCGAGAATATCAGCGGCAGGCCCGTCAGTCTGCCATCCATGTAAAAAGTCTTGAAGGGATGCGTGAAAAACTCCGTTTTGTCCGGATAGCAGGCATCGAAAACCTCGCTCAGATCCATATATGCGTCGCGCTCCGTCTGTGCGTGCAACGTGGTGCGGATCTCAAAAACGGCCTTGGAGAACCCAGCCGCCACCCTAAGGTCAGGTAGGCGTCCCGCAAGTTGCCGCCTAAACTCGGGCCCCAGGGCAAACAAACCTCAGGGGCGAACAGCGAGATGTTGTGCTGCAAGATGCGCTCCGCCCAGTTGCGCTGGACAAACGTGCCTTTCCGCGAGAAGGACTCCAGAATGCCGTCCTTAACCAGCAGATCCAAACTCTGCTGCGCCTTGGCGAAGGAAACCTTCACTTGTCGGGCTATTTCGCGGGCGCCTGGCAACTTGTCGCCGGCGTTTAACCTCCCCGACTCCAGTTGTCCGAGGACATGCTCCCGCACCTGCGACACTTTGTTTTCCATGGAACCCGCCATCCTCAGCCAGTTTTATGTCACCACGTCTATAGTACCGCCAAATCTGACATTGTCAATACGCCATTTTAAAACATTACAGCATTCAACCTTCGTAACCAATAGCCGAAGCGGAAATGGCATTTATCGCATTTCGTGCTAAAAAAATACTAAAGAGCGAATACCGCACCAAATATCCTGGCATACCAGGCAGAAAAACACTGACCATGTCAGTGAGCAGCAAGGCGAAAGTCATGGAATTCAAGAAGGGCGCCGACTCGGTGAACTGCGTGTGGCAAGGCAAAGACGCCCCCGGTATCAACGCCTTGCAGGTGAGCACCGAGACCCCCATCAAATCCATCGCAGCGGAGGTGGGCTACGAGGACATCTGTTTCTTCTCGCGGCTGTTCAAACAACACGCCTGCATCTCCCCGGACGCCTACCGGAAAGCGGCCCGTGGCCAATAGCCGTTATTTCTCGCCCAGGGTTTTGGCGAGGGTGTCGTAGTTCCGGCGCATGGTGGACTCGTAGTAGTCCAGCGGGGCGTCTTCGGGGCCGGAGGCGGCGGGGTCGAAGATGGCGGTGGCGACGCCGGTCTCCTTGGCGAGGGTCTGGCCGGTCTTGGCGGGGTATTGGGGCTCGGTGAGCACCGCCCCGACCTTTTCTTCCCGGATGGTTTTGATCAGGTCGAGCATGGCGGCGGCGGAGGGCTCCTGGCCAGCATGGGCTTCCACCACCCCGGCGATGACCAGTCCCATGTCGCGGGCCAGGTAGTCGAGCGCGCCATGCTGAGCCACCACGCGGTTGTTCTTGAGCCGCTTGCCGAGGGCGACGAAGTCGGCGGCGAGTTGGTCCAGCTTGGCGGCGTAGGCTACGGCGTTCCGCTGGTAGACCGCCGCGGCGGCGGGGTTGGCCTTGGCCAGCCCGGCCGCGATGTTCAACGTCAACTTGGCCGCCATCGCGGGGCTGACGAACAGGTGCGGGTTGACCCCCGCGTGCTCATCGGCGTCCCCGTCGTCGTGACTGTACGCCAGCAGCTCCTTTATCCCGACGGAGCTGTCGACCACCGCCAGCTTGGCGTTGGCGCGCTTGAGGGGAGCTCCGAGGAACTCCTCCATGCCTTGGCCGTTGATGACCAGGATGTCGGCGTCGGCCAGCTTGGCCATGTCCTGCGGAGTGAGGGCGTAGTCATGGGGACAGCCCATGGTGGCTGGTAGCAACAGCGTCGGGGCGGGGCCGCCGCTTCCGGCCATGACGTTGCGGGCGATCTGGTAAACCGGGAAGGTGCTGCACAGCACTTTCGGCGCGCCCTGGGCCGCCACCGCGCCCAAGACCAACAAAACCGCGAGCCGCGACAGAAATCTCATGGGATCTCCTCCTGTTGCCATTTATTGATAATGCGAATGCGTTATCAATAACATAACCGTCGAACCGCCGCTGTCAAGTGTTAAAGGTGATGACGGTCTCGGTGCCGCAGCTATCGGGGTAGAGCTCCTCCGGGCGGGAGGTTATCTGGATGTCGCCGCCATAGAAATTGACGAACTTCTTGACCACCGGCATACCGAAGCCGGTGCCCTGCTCGCCCTCGGTGCCGAAGCGGGCGGTGCGTTTGTTGAATTTGAAGAGGTCGCCCATGATGTCCTCGGGGATGCCGATGCCGTGGTCGACGAACTTAAGTTTGATCTGGTAACCGTGGCGTTCGGCGGAGACCTCGATCTGGGAGCCGCGGCGGGAGAACTTGATGGCGTTGGAGAGGATGTTGTTGATGGTGGAGTTGACCAGCGAGACGGGCTCGGCGACAACCTCCAGGTCGTCGGCGAGGGAGACTGCGAGGCGGATCTGCTTCTGCTCCAGACGTCCCTTCATCATGAAGGTCGCCTCGTTGATGGAGTTGAGCAGGTTGACGCGCATCAAACTGAGCTCGGGGGCGTCCTGCTCGAGGACGGTGATGTTCTTAACCAGCTTCAAGAGCTCCCAAGCGTTGACGGAGGTGGCGAGCATGTCCTCCTTGAGCTCTGGGAACAATTCGGGGTTCTCGTTGGTGAGCTTCAACGCCTCGACCAGCGAGCCGACCGGGTTGGCCAAGTCGTGGGAGAGCATGTGGAGCAGCTCCTTGCGCTCGTTGCTGGAGCGTTCGTGCCGCTCGCTGGCGAGGGCGAGCTCGTCACGGCTGAGTTTGAGCTCCAGATGCGCCCGGGTGCGCGCCAGCAGCTCCGCCGCCTGGAAAGGCTTGGAGACGTAGTCCACCGCGCCCAAGGCGAACCCCTTGACGATGTCGTCGGACTCGCTCTTGGCGGTGATGAAGATCACCGGGATGGCGGCGGCCAAGGGGTTGGCCTTGAGGCGGCGGCAAACCTCGTAGCCGTCCATCTCGGGCATCATGATGTCCAGGAAGATCAGGTCGGGAAGGCGTTCGTCGACCATCGCCAGGGCTTTTTTGCCGTTCGCGGCGGCGGCGATGACATAGTTCTCGCGTTTGAGGGTGGCGGCGATGACTTGGATATTGTTGGGGAAATCGTCGACGATCAGGATATAGGGCCGCTTGGGCTCCGCTTGCTGGTTGTTGTTCATGGTTCCCTGGGGGTTTGGTTGTTTTCCCGCGCCAGACGTTCGAGCCGCGCCAACACCTGGGTGTATTCCTGCAGGGTGCCCGGCAACTTGTCCATGTCGAAACTAGTGGTCTGCCGCAGCAGCTTGTCCGCCCACTGCTCCAGCGCGGCGGCGCCGTGGTTGACGGCTAACTGCTTGTTGGCTTTGGCGAAATCCTCGATCTGGTCGAAGTAATAGGATTCCCTGACGCTTTGCCACTGGGGGATGAGCTCCTGGCGGATGTGGGCGACCAGCTCCGGGAGCCGCTCCAAGCTGGCCACGGGCTGAGGCTCGGCCAAAACGTCGCCTTGGACCGTGAGCGTCGAAATGTCGGGCGCGGCCGGCAAAGTCGGGCTGGTCTTGACGTTGCGCAGCCGGATGACGAACTCGCTCCCCTTGCCAAGCTGGCTCTGGATGGTGACCTTGCCGTTCATCGCCTCGGCGAGGCGCTTGGTGATCGCCAAGCCAAGCCCGGCGCCGCCAAAACGCCGGGAACTCTGGCCCTCCTCCTGCCGGAACGCCTCGAAGATCCCCTCGCGGCGCTCCTCCGGGATGCCAATGCCGGTGTCGCGCACCGTGAACACCAGGTCTAGCTCGTCCGGCCCCGAGGCCGGGCCGCGCTCCGTCCGGACGCCCAACCAGATTTTGCCCTGCTCGGTGAATTTGATGGCGTTGCCCAGCACGTTGAGCAGGATCTGCCGCAGTCTGGACTCGTCGATGTAGACGCCTCGGCTCAAGTCCCCGGATAGCTCGACCTCGAAAGCGAGCCCCTTGACGCGGAGGCTCTCCGAGAAGGCGCGCTCGACGCTCCCGACCACGGCGCGCAAGTTGGTGGGGTCGTAGACCAGCTCCATCTTGCCGGCCTCCAGCCGCGAGAGGTCGAGGATGTCGTTCAGGAGCAGCATCAAGGCCTTGCCGCTGGAGGAGATGGCCTCGACCCGTTGCCGCAGCAGCGCGTCGGAGATGTTCTCGCGCAGGATCTCGGCCAAGTTGAGGATGGAGTTCATCGGGGTGCGGATCTCGTGGCTGACATTGGCGAGGAACTCGCTCTTGGCGCGGCTGGCCGCCTCGGCCTTGACCGCCAGCTCGCGGGACTGGTGGCTGGCCTCCTCCAGGCGCTTCATGCTGACCTCCAGCTGCCGGTTGGCGCGGTCGGCGTCCTCCATCATGCTCAAGGAGATCTTGTGGTTCATCTCCAGATCGTTGGCGTGCTTCTTCAGGAGCTCGTTGGCGTGCTTGAGCTGCTTCTCCGCCGTCTCCCGCCGCTTGGCCTCCTCCAACGCCCTCTTGCTCAGCGTCCGGTACTCCGTCAACTGGCGGGTCATGTCGGTCAGGTCCTGGATGACGAACATCAGCAACGGCCCGGTGGGCGAGTCCATCCGCGTGACGATGGTGTGCTGCACCTGCTCGATCCCCGGCTCGAGCTCCACCGGGATCAGGTGGTGGTGGAATTGCGACGAGAAGATCACTGGCGGACCGCCGCCGAAAAGCTCCTCCAGACGCGCCCGGTAGAGCGGCTGCCCCAGGTTAGGGTAAAGCTCCAGCAAGTTCCGCCCGGCCACGGACTCGGCCTTGACCCCGGTCAGATCCTCCAGGAAGGCGTTCCAGAAGACGACCTCATAGCCGCGGCGCAGCACGAACATCCCCATCGGCACATAGTTGAGGATGTCGAACGTCGCGCCTTCGGCATAGACGCCGTCAGTTGCCGCCCGCACCGCGCACCCCCTTGAGCAAGTTGGCGAAGGAGCCGATCTCCATCACTAGGATGAGGTCGCCCCGGACGTTCTGCTGCTCGGAGACGAACTGCGTGCGCGCCACCAGCACCACCTCCTTGCCGTCGATCCCCGTGGACTCGATCAGCCTCGACAACGTCAGCTCGCGATAGGACGGCAGCCGATACTCCAGCCGCGCCGCGAGCACATTGGAGATCGACCCCATCACGCTGTTGAGCACGATGTTCCCCACCTCGCTGATCGTGCCGACCTTGAGCGAGTCCATGTCCTCGTCCTCGACCTGACCGCCGGTCAGCAACGCCACCAGGCGCAGCGCGCTTTCGCGCGAGAGCAACAACGCGGAGAAGCCGGAGAAACTGCCGGAGAAGTCGAGCCGGGCGCAGGAGTACGGCTCGTTGGGCAGCTCCGCCTGGAAGGTCGTCCGCGCGTCGCGGGCGGGCATCAGCTTGATTTCCGGCACGTTCAGACTGATGTGGGACTCCAGCAGGGCGTTGAGGTTGACCGAGGCCTTGCCGACGCCGATGTTCACCAGCTCCTTCACCGCGTCCAGCTCCGTATCGGTGCACATGGACAACAAGCTGTTGTCGCGGACCGCGGGCTTGGACAGCACCTCGGCCAAAAGTTTCTCCAAATTATCTTTGTGCTTGGGCATGAAAGGCTTGTCCAGAAAGCCCACCACCCCTAGGCTCAGGCATCTGGTCCGGGTGCTGTGCTGGATGTCGGAGGAGCAGACCACCACCCGCGGCGGGTTTTTCAAGCCGCGGACCGCCTCCAACGCCTGGAAGCCGTCCATCACCGGCATTAGCAAGTCCAGGAAAACACAGTCGTAACTGCTGGCGGCGATCTTCTCGACGGCCTCGGAGCCATCCGCCGCCTCCTCCACCTCGTGCCCCAAGGCGCGCACCCCCTTGGCCAAGGCGCCGCGGGAGAACGAGGAGTCGTCCGTCACCAAAATTTTCGCCATGTCCAGAACCACCATGATTAATATTTACGCCACTTAGCTAAAATAACCCGGAGAAACCGCATTTTCAACCAGTCACGAGCAAGAAGACCTCGACGTTGTCGCCGCGCGGCGTCCAAGCCGAAAATGCGCGGATCGCGGAAAGTCCGCCAGCTTGAATTCCGCCCGCCCTGGAGTTACACTCTGTCCGCTATGGACGAATACTACAAACTCGAGCCGCAGCTGCTCTGCTGCAAATTGTGCAGGGACATGCAGAGCTGGCGTTTCGCCGAGCTCTCGGCGCCGCACTGGCGTTTCTATTGGAATTTGCGCGGCAGCGCCGAGGTCCGCTTCGCCAACGGCGACGTCGTCCTCGACGACCGGAGCTATTTGCTCATCCCCCCCAACACCAGCTTCGGCACCCGCGACCACGGGCCGACGGACCATCTCTACATCCATTTCCTGGTCAAGGCGCCCTACGACAGGGTTGGCCGGGACTACTTCGAGGTGGAGCCCACCCCGCGGTCGACGCGGCATCTGCGGGAGATCGTCGAGCTGCTCGACACGGCCGCGCGGCCAGGACTGCGGCTGTCGATGCTCTGCTACGCCCTGCTGGTGGACGCGTTGCTGGAGGTTCCGGAGGACGCCCTTGCCGCCGGGCACGACAACCCGCGGATCGTCAAGGTGGTCGAGCACATGGAGGCGCACCTCAAGCGGAACGTGGCGAACCACGAGCTGTCCAGGGTGGCAGGGATGAACGTCAACGCCTTCGTCAAGTTCTTCGCCGAGAAGACCGGGCTCACGCCGCAGCGCTACCTGGCGAACTTGCGGGTGGAACGCGCTTGCGTGTTGCTACGCTTCACCGAGATGTCGCTGGAGGAGGTGTCGGAGGCCACTGGCTTCTGCGACCGTTATCATCTCTCGCGGGTGTTCAAGCGCGGCCGCGGCATGTCCCCGGTCAAGTTCCGAAAACTGGACTCTTGAACCTTGCCGTAGGCCGCGCTCTCAGTTCCCGCTTCTCACGGCAGGACGGTGGGATTTTGGTAGTACTGGTTGACCTTGCCCGACAGCCAGCCACCGTCGTCGGAGGGGAAACGGCCGACGCTGGTAGTGTTGCCGCCGCCCCAGAGGATCGAGAACACGTTGGCGTCAAGCGCCTTGGCCATGTTCCCCGTCGCCCAGTCGTGCCCGTCTTTGGTCAGATAGTCGAGGGAGCTTTGGGGGATGTAGGACTTGACGTTGCTTAGGTCGGAGGCGAGGTCGGGGTCGCCGAAGAAGTAGTCCGGCGCAGTGTCGCCATGGAGCTCGCGGGGATCGACGCCGCCCACGGTCTGCAAGTGCCCGCCGGGAATCTGCCAGAGCATCACCGGGACGCCGCCGAGCCCTTCGTTGACGTGCTTGGCGTAGTGGAGCACGCTGTCCCAGTCGTTGGCGTTGAAGAGCCACTGGCCGGTGACGCAGTCCATCTCATACCTGTCGAACACGATGAAGTCGGGCTTGTAGGGGCCGGAATAGGCGCCCAGGTCGCTCCAGAGCTTCACCGTCGGCGCGGCGATCAGGTCGTGGACCTGTTCGGAAGTGTAGTTGTAATGCACCCACAGGGCGGAGCCGTTCGACCAGAGATTCTCCTGCCAGCCGAAGGTGATGTCCGGGGCGAAGTTGCGGATGACGTAGTTCGTCGCCTGGATCCAGCCCTTGAAGTCGTTGGTGAAGGTCGGGACGCCGTCCACCGCGTTCTCGGAGCAGAGCGGCAGGACGCTGTTCTGGATATAATTCTCCCAGGGGGTTTTGACATCCCAGTCGGAGCGGCAATCTAGGGGAATTCGTTGAGCGGGCACAAAAGAAAAAACCCGCGCGGCTTGCGCCGCGCGGGTTTTGGTTCGCTTCCAGTCGCCTGGCTAGATCACATGACCTCGCCGACCTTCTTGAGGAAGTCCATGCGACGGGCGGCGTCGGTCTTGGCCAGAGCGAAGAGACGCTCGGCGTCGGCCGGTGCGGCCTTGGTGAGCGCGGAGTAGCGGCGCTCGCTCTTGATGAACTCGATGAAGTCCTCGGTGGCTTCGGGGGTCTCCCAAACGAAGGGCTTCTCGAGCGAGGGGTTGTAACGGTACAAGGGCCAGTAACCGCAGGAGACGGCGCGCTTCTGCTCGATCTGCGAGTTCATCATGTTGAACCCGTGGAGGATACAGGGCGAGTAGCACATCACGATCGACGGGCCTTTGTGCTGTCCGGCCTCGGAGAAGGCCTTCAAGGTCTGGTTGCGGTTGGCGCCCATGGCGCAGGAGGCGACATAGACGTCCCCGTAGCTCATGCACATGAAGCCGAGGTTCTTCTTGGTGTGGCGTTTGCCGCCGCTGGCGAACTGGGCCACCGCCCCGATCGGGGTGGACTTGGAGGCCTGGCCGCCGGTGTTGGAGTAGAACTCGGTGTCGAGGACCAGGATGTTGACGTTGCGGCCGGAGGCCACCACGTGGTCGAGACCGCCGAAGCCGATGTCGTAGGCCCAGCCGTCGCCGCCGATGATCCAGACGCTCTTGTCGATGAAATAGTCTTGCAGCTCCTGGATTTTGGCCAAGAGGGGCTTGAGCTCGGCGGAGGCCTGTTTGATAGCGCCGGGGAGCAGGAGCTTGACCGCCTTCTGGGCCGCCTTGGCCTCGTCGGTGGTCTCGTCCCAAAGCTTGAGGCTATGGTCGATGGCGCCCTTCAAGTCCTCGTTGGCGCCGCCCTTCTCCAGGAGCCAGCCGACGTTGAGCTTGAGCAGGTCGCGGTTGCTGTCGATGGCCAAGCGCATGCCAAGGCCGAACTCGGCGTTGTCCTCGAAGAGGGAGTTCGCCCAAGCCGGGCCTTCGCCATCCTTGCCGGAGCAATAGGGGATGGTCGGGAAGGTGCCGCTATAGATGGAGGAGCAGCCGGTGGCGTTGGCGATGACCATGCGCTCGCCGTAGAGCGTGGAGGCCAGCTTGACATAGGGCGTCTCGCCGCAGCCGGCGCAGGCGCCAGAGAACTCGAAATGCGGCTTGAGGAACTGCGAGCCCTTCAGGCTGTTGCGGTCGGCGCCGTCGAGGACGTTGTCGGGCAGGGCCTCGAAGAACTCGGCGTTGGTGCGCTCGCCGGCCTCGCGCTGACTTTCCAGGGAGGCGAACTCGAGGGCCTTGGTCTTGGCCGGGCAGGTGGCGATACAGACGCCGCAGCCGGTGCAGTCCTCGACATAGACCTGGATCTTGTACTCGAGCTTGCGGTCGTTCTTGGTCTTGGACGGGACGGTCTTGAAGGAGGCCGGGGCGTCCTTGAGGTCCTTGGGGTCGATCTGCTTGGCGCGGACCACGGCGTGGGGGCAAGCCATGGCGCACTGGTTGCACTGGATGCAGTTCTCCGAGATCCACTTCGGGACGTGCGGGGCGATGCCGCGCTTCTCCAAGCAGGCGGTGCCGGTGGGGACCTTGCCGTCGTAGGACATCTTGGAGACGGGGACGTCGTCGCCGCGGAGGAACATCACCGGCTCGATGATGTCCTTGGCGAAGGCGCAGGCGTCGTCGGCGATGAGCTTGGGCGGAGTGTAGGACTTGGTGATCTTGGCGGGGACGTCGACCTGGACGAGGGCGGCGGCGGTGTTGTCGACGCAGGTCCAGTTCATCTTGACGACGTCGTCGCCCTTTTTGCCGAAGGTCTTCTTGATGGCGGTCTTGATCAGCTCGATGGCCTTGTCCTCGGGGAGGATGCCGGAGGTCTTGAAGAAGGCGGCCTGCATGACGGTGTTGATCTTCTTGCCGAGGCCGGCGGCCTCGGAGATCTTCAACGCGTCGATGGTGTAGAACTTGATCTTCCGCTCGATGATGATCTTCTGCATGTCGGCGGAGAGGTGCTCGAAGGCCTCGGAGCGATCCCACTCGGAGTTGAGGAGGAAGGTGCCGCCCTGCTTGATGCCGCCGATCATGTCGTAACGGCCGATGTAGGCGGGGTTGTGGCAGGCCACGAAGTTCGGGCTGGTGACGATGTACTGGCTGCGGATCCGGCCTTTGCCGAAACGCAGGTGGGAGATGGTGACGCCGCCGGACTTCTTGGAGTCGTAGACGAAATACGCCTGGGCGTTGAAGTCGGTGTTGTCGCCGATGATCTTGATGGAGTTCTTGTTGGCGCCGACGGTGCCGTCGGAACCGAGGCCCCAGAAGGTGCAGCTGGTGCCGCCGGCCGGCTCGGTGTCGAGGTGCGCGCCGACCTTGAGGGAGAGGTTGGTCACGTCGTCGTTGATGCCGACGGTGAAACCATGGGTGCAAGCGCCGTCAAGGTGGTCATAGACCGCCTTGACCATCGCCGGGGTGAACTCCTTGCTGGCCAAGCCATAACGGCCGCCGACGATCTTGAGCCCTTTGCCTTCCAAGGCGGTGACGGTGTCCTGATAGAGGGGCTCGCCGATGGAGCCGGGCTCCTTGGTGCGGTCGAGGACGGCGATCTTCTTGACGCTCTTGGGGATGGCGGCGATGAAGTCCTTGACGGAGAAGGGCCGGAAGAGGTGGATCTTGAGCAAGCCGAGCTTCTCGCCCTTGGCGTTCAAGTAGTCGACGGTCTCCTCGATGGTCTCGGTGGCGGAGCCCATGGCGATGATGATCTTAGTGGCGTCGGCGGCGCCGTAGTAGTCGAAGAGCCTGTACTTGCGGCCGGTCTTGGCTCCGACCTTGTCCATGTAGGACTGGACGATGGCGGGGACGGCGTCGTAGTACTTGTTGACGGTCTCGCGGCCCTGGAAGTAGACGTCGGGGTTCTGCGCGCCGACTTTGGTGAAGGGCTTCTCGGGACGCATGCCGCGGTCGCGGAACTTCTGGATGAGCTCGGGCTCGAGCAGCTCGCGCATGGTGTCGTAGCTGATCTCCTCGACCTTCTGGACCTCGTGGGAGGTACGGAAGCCGTCGAAGAAGTTGAGGAAGGGCAGCTCGGCCTTCAAGGTGGCCAGATGGCAGACCAACGCCATGTCCATGGTCTCCTGGATGGAGCCGCCGGCCACCATGACGAAGCCGGTGTTGCGGACGGACATCACGTCGGAGTGGTCGCCGAAGATCGCCAGCGCCTGGGCGGCCAGGGCGCGGGCGGAGACATGGAAGACGGTCGGGATCATCTCGCCGGCGATCTTGTACATGTTCGGGATCATCAGGAGCAAGCCCTGGGAGGCGGTGAAGGTGGTGGTCAAGGCGCCGGCGTTCAGGGAGCCGTGCACCGCGCCGGCGGCGCCGGCCTCGGACTGCATCTCGACGACTTCGACGGGCTTGCCGAAGAGGTTCTTCTGGCCAGCGTTGGCCCAGGCGTCAGCCAGTTCGCCCATGGTCGAGGACGGGGTGATGGGGTAGATCGCGGCCACATCGCTGAAAGCGTAGGCCACGTGCGCGGCGGCGAAGTTGCCGTCAATGGTGATCATTTTACCAGGCATTTTTTCCTCCGATGGTTTACTATGTCCGATCCGAAAACGTCAAGAACACAAGAGCATGCGCCAAGCCCCCTTCACCACGGCCGGGCGAACAATGTCTCACCGTCAAGATACACCGAGGGGGCGTGGATTTCAAAGCCGCTTTCCGTTTTTTAGCTGGAACAAGGACACGCCCAGGGGGCGCGTCTCCAGCTCCAACCCGTGGACGGCCGCCAGGTGGGAGAGACTCCGGCGCGAGTGTAGGCAAATATGAGTCAAATCGTTCTTGTAAAACCAGTTGCAAAACAAAGCCGCGGCCTCGTCGCGCAGCTGGGTCATGACGCCCAGGAGACCCTCCGGTTTGAGCGCCGCGAGCATCGACGCGAACTCGGCGGCGGGACGGCGGAAGTGCTCCAACACCTCGCAGCAGACGACAAAATCATGGCGGATGGAGAGCGCCGCCGGATCGCTGGCGTAATAGAGGTCGTGGCTGGCGCAGGGGCGCCCCGCCTCGGTGAACAGCCGCGCCAGCGAGGACGTGGGGCCGCTGCCGAAATCCAGCCCCCGGGCCCCAGGCGGCAGTTTCTCCAGCATCGGGTCGAGCAAACGGCCCAGGAACGCGCGGTAGCCGGGATCGGCCAAATCGTTGTGGTGGGCGTCGTAACGTTTTTTCTCATCCTCCGGCGAGAGGTGGAAGCGCTCCGGGACGAAGACCAGGTCGCAGTCCGGGCAGAGGAAAAACTCGCGGCGCTTGTCGCGGTGGAAAAGCTCGCCGCCACCACCGCAAAGCGGACAACCTTCCATAATATCCTCCCTTTGCCTTAAGATAACGGGGGTAAGCGCATTTTACAAAAAATGGCGGGCCCCCCCTTGACATTTTTCCGCAGTGACATATTGTTAAGTATATCACCACGGAAAACAGGGGCGGTCAGGATGAGCGAAAGTTACCTGGAGGCGTTGAAGGCGACACGGCGGCTCTGCGCCGAGCGGTACCCAGACGGCGGTTGGCTGCCCCCGGGGCGCCAGATGGCCAAGGAGCTCGGGGTGAGCGTCGTCACCTACGGCAAGGCCCTGGAGCGCATGGTGTGGGAAGGCCAGCTGGAGAGCCGTCCCCGCCAGGGCCATTACGTCATCCCCAGCCGCCTGCGCCTACGCAAGGTGGGGATGATCCTGGCGGACGGGACGGAATCCCCGTTCCTGGCCGGGCTGGACGGCTGCGTCGCGGCCATGACCCCGCTCGCCGTCCGCGGCTTGCACAGCCATCTGATCCAAGGCCGCCTGGAACGGCTCCACGACAACGCGCTGCTCCACGGAGTGGACGGCTTGATCTGGCTCACCCCGTCGTCCCGGGCGGCGGAGAGCGTCGCGGCCATCGTGGCGGCGGGCGACCCGCCCTTGCTGCTGACGCACCCCGAGGCCCCCCCCGAGATCCTGGCCACGGGCGCCCAGTTGGTGGAATACGACGAGGAGCTCCAAGCCCAAGCGAAGGCCAAGAGCATTCTCGCCCGCGGCCACCGCCGCGTCGCCTATGTGGGGAACCACGAGTTCGCGGTGAAAAGCGGGCTGGCCGCCGCCCTCGCCGCGGCCGGAGTGGAGCTGACGCCCGAGCTCTGCGTCCGGAGCGCCAGCCAAGAGCCGGGCCGCCTGGCGGCGTTGGTCAAACGCCACGGCGTCACCGGGGTGATCGCCGAGGGCGGCGGGCTGGCGGCGCTCCGGCTCTTCGAGGAGCTAGCCGCCATGCCGGAAGCCCAGCGCCCGGAGCTCCAGCCCTTCCCCTTCGAAGGGCTGAAGGAGCTCCAGTCCATGTTCCCGAACGTGAAGGTCATCCACCTGGAGCTGCGCCGCCCCGGCGGATTGGAGGCGCTCGCCGCCAAGATCATGGCCGACCACCTCCTGCTCGGCAAGCCGCTACGTTCCGCCAAACTCGCCCCCATCGGCGCAAACCAAGGCAGTTGAAAGGACAGGCTATGCGCGCGAAAGGATTTTCGCTAATAGAGCTGCTAGTGGTTATCGCCATCATCGCCGTGCTGGCGGCCCTGCTTTTCCCGGCCCTGCAGAAGGCCAAAGGCGCGGCGTTGGGCGCCCAATGCAAGGGGAACATGCGCCAGTGCGGCGTCGCCGTCGCCGGTTACGCCGACGACTCCAACGGCTGGACAATCGCCGGGGAGTGCGGCAACGCCTACGGCGCCCTCTTCCCGAGCCTCGGCACCATGATGATGGCCTTCGGCTACACCCCCCAACGAGGCAATTTCACCGGAGCCCCGCCAACCTACGGCTTCAGCCCCATCCCGTTCGGGGCGGTGTTCCAGTGCCCCTCGTTGCCGCCCCCGGACGCCTACGCCCAACTGGGCGGAATCTACCACTCATCCGATAAGAACAACTGCACCACTGCGCAATCCTTCGCCCTGCGCAGTTGCAGCTACGAGTATTACTACCCCGGCGAGCAAGTGCCCAACGACGGCGTCACCAAAGGCATTATCAAATACAGCTCCCTCTACCACCCCTCGGAGATCCCCTTCATAATCGACACCCACACGACGGTGAAAGACCCCACACTCAGCTTCGTGGCCGGGCGCATCCAATACTCCACGTGGTACGCCAACTGGGACGGCGACTTGGTGGTGGAGCTGCGCCATTCCCGCCGCGGCAACGCCTGGTGCCCCGACGGACACGTCGCCAGCCTCGGCGCCTCCGACGTCCTCAACCTCAAGCGCCCCCCCCAGTACGGCGGCGTCCCCAACCGGCCCCTGGCCTATTTCTACTGAAACCACTTACATGTCAAGCTGCTTGTTTTATTATTTGCGGCGCAGCCGCTTTGGAGTGCGGCGATTCTTCGCCGCTTTACACCGGACATGAAGTCGAAACCGGCGTCGCATCCGTATCGGCTTACGCTCATATTACACGTCGCTCCAACGAGTTGCATCGCACTAAAGCGGCGAATGATCGCCGCACTCCAAAGCGGCTGCGCCGCAAAAAGGCACACGAATGTATCTTTGCTCTATCCCGATCTTGATCGGCAATAAAATAGCAATTTGATTTTTAATTGGAATGAAACCAACAAGGAGCGGAACGACCATGCGCACCCGAATCCCCGCGGCCCTCGCGGCAATCTGCCTCGCTGCCTCCCTGGCCGCCTCCGACCAATGCGGCGTCTTCTTCGGCAAGGCGGCGGGACGCTGGGCCACCGTCCGCGGCGGCCCGGGCTACCAAGACTTCGCCCCCCAGGCCCGCTTCTTCTCCACCGCCGACTACGGCTACGTCCCCGGCGGCGACTACCAGCTCCTAGGGAAAAACTTCGGGTTGCTACGCAACGACGAGCTCTTCCGCCGCGGCCAGCTCCCCACTAGTAACTCCCCCTTCGGCCCCTGGCTCAGCGACGGCTCCGACTGCGTCTTCGGCCTGACCTTCGACACGCCCCCCAAGCCCGAACCCGGCCAGTTCGACCAGTTCCCCGGCAAAGTCCCGCGCTTCGACCAGGCGACCATCTACTGGGGCTCCCTCGTCCCCCGCCCCGGCTCCTGGGGCGCCTGCGTCCAGGACGTCGACGGCAAGTTCACCAAGATCGAACTCGACAACAGCAAACAGCTCTTCCCTTTCACCCGCAGCGTCCTCGACTTCCCCCCCACCGCCGCCCGGACCCTCTTCGTGGGCCTCAAGGGCAAGGACAACTTCGTGGAGGTCGCCAAGATCGCCCTCAACCTCCACAACCGCAAATCCCTCGACAACCACCTGGCCGTCTGGCAGATGGACGCCTACCACGCCGCCTATTCCCCCACCCAGCCCGGCGCGGTGCTGGGCTTGCAGCTCGCCAACTTCCATTTCGGCAACCGCGGCTTCGACGTCTTCGTCGAGGCCAGCCCCGAGTACTGCATGCTCACCAACCTCGCCCCCTTCGTGGAGCTCGACGGCAAACGCCTCCGCGCCGCCCCCGGCGACTATCCCGTACAAGTCGAAAGCGAGGGAAGGGACCAAACCCTGCGTTACACCCTGAAAATCGCTGGGGTCGACGTCGCCGTCACGGCCCGCTACGGCGTCGAGCTCAAGGACACCATCAAGTTCGAGTTCAAGGCCGGCAAGATGCCCCCCGGAGCCCGCCTCGGCTTCGAGATGGCCGGCTCCCCCGAGCTCTTCGACAACTACCTCGACCAAGGCGCCACGGTCATCGAGGAGAACCCCGAGGCCAAGACGTTCGACACCCCCGCCGGGCCGCTCGGCCTGAACCTGGACGGCGCCGCCCGGATCGTCCTCGACGACAAGGCCCGCTTCACCCTCCTGGCCTCGGGGCGCGAGCTCTCCGTCGCCCTCTCCTTGCCCATCGGCCCGGATGCCGGAATCCAGCCCGGCGACCTCAACTACACTTGGCGTCCCTCGCTGGCGCAACAGGGCGAACCGGGCATCGCCCCCTTCAAGAGGTCCGACCTGGAGCTGCTCGAGACCATCGACCTCGGCGACCCCGACGACCCCCACGCCGTCTACGACATCTCCAACGACCCCCTCATCCTCAATTGGCGGAAAACCGACGGCAAGAAACTGCCCGGCGGCTTCGGGCGGCTCGACTTCATCAATTCCCCGGAGAAAGGCCAGGTGCCCCTCGCCACCGTCCTCGGCCAGAAGTGCCGCGCCCTCAACAACCTCGACACCACCTATTTCCGGTTCAACCTCAAGACCCGCTTCAACCCCCAGGTCCCGTATTTGATCGTGGTCGAGCACGCCTTCGACAAGCTCCGCCGCGGCACCTTCCACACCATTTCCCTCGACCAGGACGGCCAGACGCTCGCCAATGACCACAGCCTCTGGCACAGCCCCTGCCCCTTCGGCGGCTTCGACACCGGCAAAGGCCCCATGCCCAACGCGTTCCTCAAGGAGTCGGTCTTCGCCTTCCGCCCCTGGAAACACCAAAGCGGCGAAAACACCATGCTCTCGCTTTGTTTCACCAATTTCATCAACTGGGGGACGACCGAAGTCCTCGCCCCGGAGCCCAAGCCCGACGGCCCGGCCATCCGCAAAGTCTGGATCTACCGCGCCAACCACCTCCCCGCGTTGCCCGACTACCAGGCCCTAGTCCCCGAAGGCCCCCGCCGCCACGTCGTCTTCGCCGTCGAGGGCTCCGCCCCCTGGCACTTCAGCCAGTTCCCCAAGCTCTACGGCTACGACACCCTCTTCGACAACCACCAGGCTTTCGCCAACTTCGTCACCGGCAAGACCGTGGACATCTCCCGCCCCGGCCATCCCCAATGCTGGCACCCCGGCACGCTGGAGAGCAACCGCTGGTTCTTCGAGCTCGCCGACCGCAACCATCTCTTCGGGAAGATGTTCTTCTCCTCGCTGCTGAACCTCGGTCTGGAGGGCAGCGACCAGGTCGGCTGCTTCAAGGCCGAGGACACCTTCGACGGCAGCTGGCAAACCTGCGTCCCGCTCAGCCCCACGCCCGACGAGCTCGCCCTCGTCGCCAAGGCCCTCGACAAAGCCCTGCCTGTCCTGGCCCCCTACAAGTCCTTCTACTCCATCTCGGTGGCGGCCTCGCCCCAGAGCTTCTTCACCAAGCGCAACCTCGAAGACTTCAGCCGCCAGACCGGCGTCCCCTTCAAGGCCAGCCCCGTCACCTTCGAGAACATCCGCACACTGCTCGACTCCGACCAGAAGACCGTCGACGCCTGGCGCGCCTGGGCCTGCCCGAAACGCCACGACTTCCTCGTCTGGCTGCTCAAGCAAGTCCGGGGACACCGCCCCGACCTCTTCCTCTTCATCAACCAGACCTGGTACCAAAACTGGTACATGACCGCCTTCTACGGCCCCTCCGACTGGGTCAGCTTCGATAAAGCCAAGTTGAACGCCTTGGGCATCACCGACTTCAACGAGTTCCTCAAGCTCATCGCCTACGACGCCGCGCTCTACCAGGATGACGACGGCATTTGCCTCGCCATGGAGGGCGAGCGCGTCCTGCCCACCGCCCAGAACCGCCAGTTCCTCTGGCCGTCCCCCTACAAAACCGAGTGGTTCGCCAAACTCCTCGCCGGTTTCGGCGGCGGCGTCGCCATCTCCCGCCCCCAACACGACGAGAGCACCAAGCCCCTCGTCGGCTGGAATTGCCAGTACGTCAAAGACCGCCGCGACTTCCGCCGCGGCATGATCGAGGCGTTGCTTTACGCCAACGCCCGCGAGTTCTTCCAGGACACCTATACCATGGACGCCTTCCGCGGCCGCCTCGACGACATCCGCCAATTCTCCGTCCCCTTTCTGCTCCTGCCTTTCGCCAAGCCCACGGAGTTCAAGGGAAAAATCTCCGACACCGCCAAGCAAGCGGTCATCAAGCAATACGGCGGCCGCCTCGGATTGATGAACCCCGGCGACCAGCCCACCGAAGTCACCTTGACCGCTCCGGGGCGGCTCTACGACCTCTCCAACGGCGTCCGGCAGGAGCTGCTCCCCGGAACCACCATCCACATGGAGCCCTGGTCGCTCCGTACCTTGGAGGCGGAATGAGAACGTGGTTGCTCCTCGCCGCCACCCTCGCCGGATTGGAGAGCATGGCCTATGTCGGCACCAGCATGGGCGTGGGCTCCGGCAATATCCAACTCGTCCCGTTCCCCGACGGGAAGAAGAGCGCCTGGCTCTGGCACAACTGGCCGAAACTCGACCAGAAATGGCGGCGTTTCAGCTTCGCCTTCGTCCCGGAGAACGACGGCATGGTCATGTTCCACCTCGAACCAGCGGCCGGCGAACCCGGAGTCCCCTTCCACTACCGTGACGTCCAGGTCAACGGCGTCCCCGTCCCCCTGGACAAGAACTGGGTGTTCAAGGCCTGGCCGCGGAGCGGGGGTAAGACCGCCTCGGCACTTCCTTCTGGTCTGCGGCTCTATTTCGGGACTTGCGCCGAATGCGACCTGCCGGTCAAGAAAGGGGAAAAGGTGGAAATCAGCCTGGAAGGCAAATCCGGCTCCGTCCTGGAGTTCTACGCCGACCAACTGGAAGCTCTGGTGGCCGGGCTGGGCACCTCCTTGGAGCTAGACTCCTCCCGCCAGGACGCCGTCTTGGCCAAAGGCCTCGGCGAACTGGCCGCCCAACTCCAGCTCGCCGCCCCCGGCGATGACGCCAGCTTGAGTGCCTCGCGAACCGTGGCGTTGGCTCTGGCCAAGGCCTGCCGGGAGCGGCTGGCCGCCACCACGGACGACCTGCCCCAACCCCGCGCCGAGCTCCGGGCAAAGCTCGCCGAGCTGGCGCGGCTTGAAACCAAGATAAAAACCCAATGCCTCTTGGCGTACATGCTGAGCGGCTCAAAACAGGACGAAGACAAATGAGCGTTACACAAGAAGAAGAACGCGTCCGGCGCATGAACTGGTGGCTGGAGGCGCGGGTCGGCTTGTTCCTCCACTGGGGGCCGTCCAGCGTGAGCGGCAAGGAGATCAGCTGGGCGCGCGCCGGACATCCCTTCGACAGCCCCGGCGGCTCCAGGGAAGTCCCGGACGCCGACTACGACGCCCTGTACAAGCTCTTCAACCCTGTCAAGTTCGACGCCAACGAGTGGATGACCCTCGCCAAGGACGCCGGGATGAAGTACGTCGTCTTCACCACCAAGCACCACGACGGCTTCTCCATGTGGCCGACCCGGCTCTCGGACTACAACATCACCCAGACCCCCTTCAAGCGCGACGTCTGCGCCGAGCTCGCCGCCGCCGCCCACACGCATGGGCTCAAACTCGGCTGGTACTACTCCACCCGCGACTGGTTCCACCCGGATTACTTGCGCGGCGGCAACGCCAAATACAACGACTTCTACCACGGCCAGCTCCGCGAGCTCCTGACCAACTACGGCAAAGTCGACCTGCTCTGGTTCGACCACGTGGCCGGCAACTGGAGCGACTACCGTTTCGCCGAGCTCTTCGCCATGATCAACGAGCTGCAGCCGGGAATCATCGTCAACAACCGCGCCGCCGCCTTCGTCACCAAACCCGACGACCAGCCAAGCCAGGAAATCCGGGAGCTCGTCCGCGGCGACTACGACACCCCGGAACAGACGGTCGGCAAATTCCAGAACCACCGCCCCTGGGAGTCCTGCATCACCATGACCGACTGCGAGGACGGCGGCGGCTGGTCCTACCGCCCTGACGGCCGCACCCGCGGCGCCGCGGAATGCCTCAAAATCCTGCGCGACTGCGCCACCGGCGACGGCAATTTGCTACTGAACGTCGGCCCCCTGCCCTCCGGCGAGATCGCCGCCGACCAGCAAACCGCGCTGCGCCGCCTCGGCGCCTGGCTACAGAACCATGGCGACAGCGTCCACGGCACCCGCGGCGGCCCCTTCCGCAACGGCGCCTGGGGCGGCTCCACCTATCGGGGGAACACCATCTACCTGCACCCGACCACGGGCGTCGGCCCCAAGTTGTCCCTGCCTCCGCCACGAGCACGAGTCGTCAGCTCCTCGGCCAAGGTGGAGCAAACCGCGGACGGCCTGTTGGTCTCCCTGCCGCCGGACAGGCGAGACGCCCCCGTCAAACTGGAGCTGGACGCTCCGGCCGCCGCCGAGTTCCGCGACGGCGAACCGCTGGAAGTGGTCGAGCTGAGGCCGCCCCAGCGGGTTTGGACGTTCGACGACTTGGCGGACGTCCAAGTCCTGGGGGGGGCCGAAGCGAAGCCAGGCCTGGAGCTGGAGCTGAAGTCCGCCGCCCGGCTGCGCCTCCTCGGCTGCGGCGGCCTGAAACCGGGCCGACGCTACGAGGCGACCTTCCGTTGCCTGGCCTCGGAATTCATGAAATTACGGCTCGGGGACACCGGGCGGGACGTCCAAATCGGCCCTTTCTGGCATGAGTTGACGCTCTGCTTCGCCGCCGGGCGTGACGGGGACGACGCGGTGGAGTTCCCGCTCGCGTCCCCCGGCGCGCCAGCGACCCTGCGCTTCGGCCCGGTGTCGCTACGGGAGCTGCCGGAGCCGCCGCCCTTCGCCCGCGACTGGAGCGTGGAGGCGGGCGCGGTAAAGCTCGTCACCGGACTGCAAGAAGGAGAACTCGACCTGGGCAGCTTGACCGGAACCTTCAAGGAGAAGGATGTCGCGTCGCTCCGCAACCAGTTCTCACTACCCGCGGCGCGCTGGGCAAGGTTCACCGCCGCCGCCGACTTCTGGCTCAAGCTGCGCCATAACGACGAGATCATCCTCGACACGCAGGGCGGCCAACTGGGCGACCATGTCCTGGAGCTGCTCCTCCCGGCCGGACGGAACGTGTTCGAGGCCGAAGTCCGCGCCGGATCGAGAGGTTGGCGCTTCCTCTGCGGCGCCCCCGATCCCAATTTGGCGCGAAGCCGCTGGGCCGGGCCGCAATGACGCGTCAGCGCCGCATCTGGACGCGGCGGCGGTAGTCCCCGGGGCGCATGCCCTCCTGCCGCAGGAACGCCGCCGACAACGAGCTCTCGAAGCCGTAGCCGGCGGCGGCGGCGACGTCTTTCAACGGTGTCTGCCCGACCGACAGCAGCTCCTTGGCCACGCCTAGCCGGATCTCCGCCACCTTCCGCATCGGGCTAACCCCGTGCAGCTCCCGACAAAGCGCGAAGAAGTGCGGCGCGGACATCTTCATGCGCCGCGCCAGGCGCGCCACGTCCCAGGCTCCGGCCGGGTCGAGCCGGACATCCCGCCAAAGGTGGTCGAAGGCCTCCAACGTGGCGTAGCCCACCCGCGGCTTGGACTCGTTGATCTCCCGCAACAGCCAGGCGGCGAGCAGCTCGCCGTGCTTCTCCAGCACCGGAGCCATCGAAGCGAAGCGAAGCGAGTTGTCCGTCAAGACCTCCAGCAGCGCGGCGACATGCCTGCCCGCCTGGGACGGCTTGAGCGCCATGTCGCGGAGCTTCAAGGTGTGCCGGGGATTGTCGGCGTCGACCTTGAAATAGGCGTGGCGGAAGCAGGGGCCGGAACGCAAGGTGTAGCGCCGCGGCATGTAGGAGGGGATGGCGAAGAAGTCGCCCGAACGCAACACATGGTCGCGTCCGGGGGTCTCCAGCGCCAGCTCGCAGTCCAAGATGTAGAAAAGGTCGTAATGCTCCGGCTCGTCGCCGCGGCGCTCCATCATGTAGGGCGCCTCCGCCTCGGCCAGCACCCCGGAAGAGATGCCCAACTCCACCAGCGGCCGGCACTCCGGGCGCCAAATCTCCAGCCAGCGGCACGAGAGCCGGCCGCACTCGGTGACATCCCGCAGGCTCTCCCCTTCAACAATCATAGTCCCGCCTATTTTTATTGTAATTTGAGTTATTGCCGAACGGTGGCTATATACTATAATAGAAGCAGACGAATATTTCACCCCATAAACGGAGAAGGCGATGGAGTTGCGTTGGTTCGAGATCAGGGACGGCGTGCATGGTTGTGAGGTCGGCGGCGACTTCTTCACGCTGCTGCCCAAATCCACGGGGACGGCGGGCGCCGGAAAACTCCCTCTCGACGGCGTCTCCTGCCGGGAAGTGGATGGCGGGCTGCTCCTCTCGTTGCCGCTCGGCCCGGACGAGCGGCTGCATGGCCTGGGCTCCAACTTCAAGGTCCTCAACCTGCGCAACAAGATCTTCGAGTTGAAAGTGGACCACTACGGCGGCAAGGACAACGGGCACACCCACGCCCCGGTCCCCTTCTATGTGTCGAGCAAGGGCTACGGCGTCTTCGTCAACGTCTCCGAACGGCTCAAAGTCTACGCCGGGGGCGTCCACCCTTTCGCCAAACCGCCGGCGCTGGCCGACCGCCTCAGCCCCGACTGGAAGGACGTCGTCCCGGGCTCCGTGGTGGAGGTTTTCATCCCGGGCAAGGGCTTCGAGCTCGTGCTCTTCCATGGCGAGTCCATGCTCGAGGTGGTGGAGAAATTCAATCTGCACTGCGGCGGGGGCTGCCTACCGCCCAAATGGGGCCTGGGCTTCTGGCACCGGATCAACATCAAAGCCAACGCCGAAGACGCGGTCAAGATGGCCGACGCTTTCGCCAAGCGCCATATCCCCCTGCAAGTGCTCGGGCTGGAGCCCGGTTGGCATTCGGACTGTTATCCGTGCAGCTACGAGTTCCGCGAATCGCACTTCCCCGACCCGGCCAAGCTCTTCGCCGACTTGGCCGGACGCGGCGTCCGCGCCAACCTCTGGGAGAACTGCATGGTCCACCCGGACAGCCCCTTGGGCAAGGAGCTCGGAGCCCGCCACGGCGACTACCACGCCGGTTGGGGCGGCTTGGTCCCGGATCTCAACGACCCCGAGGCCCGGGAGGTCTTCGGACGGCAGCATGAGCGCGCCCACATCGCCCTCGGAGCCTCCGGCTACAAACTCGACGAGTGCGACGGCTTCGACCAATGGCTCTGGCCAGACCACGCCAAATTCCCCTCCGGCATGAACGGCGTCCAACTCCGCCAGCAGTTCGGGCTGCTCTACCAGCGGGCGCTCGACGCGGTCTTCCGCCGCCGCAACCAACGCACTTACGGCTTGGTCCGGGCCGCCAACGCCGGTTCCGCCCCCCTGCCCTTCGTGCTCTACAACGACTGCTACGCCCACCGCGACTTCATCGCCGGGCTGGCCAACTGCGGCTTCAGCGGGCTGCTCTTCACCCCCGAGGCCCGCAAGGCCGACACCGCGGAGGAATGGCTGCGCCGCGTCCAGGCCGTCTGCATGTCGCCGCTGGCGATGATCAACGGCTGGGCCGACGACACCGAGCCCTGGACCTTCCCCGAGGTCGCCGACCAAGTCCGCGAGGTCATCGAGCTGCGCGTCCGTTTGCTGCCCTACCTCTACAGCGCCTTCGCCAAATACCACCAGAAAGGCACCCCCCCCTTCCGCGCCATGGTTCTGGAAACCGCCTTCCAGCCCCCCGAGGCGGCGACGGCCACCAAGCTCGACTCCGTCGACAACCCCTACTCCGTGGCGGCCTCGAACGACATCCTCGACCAATTCATGATGGGCGACGACTTGATGGTCTGTCCGCTCTTCGCCGGGGAACCGGAGCGCAAAGTCGTCCTGCCCGCCGGGCGCTGGTACGACTTTTACACGGGCGCCCTCGCCGGGGAGCGCGAGGTGATAACCGTCAAGGCCGACTACCGGAACATCCCCATCTACGTCCGCGACGGCGCGGTGGTGCCGATGCTCAAGACCGCCAAGTTCCCCGAGGGCGTGGATAACGTCCCGCTGGAGATCCGCCACTACGGCGAGCTGCCCGGATCTTTCGAGCTCTACGACGACGACGGCGTGACTTTCGACAACGAACGCGGGGCGTGCTGCTGGACGACGCTCTCCGACGGCAAGGTCGTGGCGATGACGGGTAACTACCGCTCCAACTACGGCCCCTTCGAGTGGGTTTCGAAATAAAAACTGTGGCCTAGGCGGACAATTTTGTCCGCCCAGTCCACCGCAAAGGAGTGAAAATGCCGAGCTACAACGTTACACTAAAATTATCCGCCGCCGTGTTGCTGACGCTCCTGTCCGGGACCGCCCCGGCGGAGGTGGTCTTCGGCCACAGCAAGCTAGCGGGCAACGACTGCGTCTCCGGCTGCCTGGACTTCTCCAAGCAAGGCGAGTTCTTCTCCACCAGCGACTATGGCTACACCCCGGAGGGCGAAGACCAGATAACTGGCGCTAAACTCGGTTACAAATGGTTCGCCCACAGCGTCTACCGCCGCGGCCAAAACCCCCGGCTCACCGGAGAGTTCCGCTTCGGCACCGGCTGGCTCAGCGATGGCGGCAACGCCCTCTGCGGCCTGAATTTCGACAAGCCCCTCAAACCCACTTGGGGCGCCTATGAGCCCGCCGTCGGCCAGTTCGCCCACATGGCGGACAAAAAACCACTCTTCGACCAAGCCGTCGTCTACTGGGGCGACAACGTCCCCCGCCCCGGCTCCTGGGGCGCCTGCCTCCTCGACGCCGACGGCAACTTCAAACGCCTCGCCTTCGACGCCCAAGCCCCCCTCCTCCCCCGCGACCAGACCACCTTCACCTTCCCCCCCACCACCGTGAAGAAACTCTACCTGGGTTTCCAAGGCCCCGACAACTTCGTGGAGGTCATGGATATCGCCCTCCTCCTCCACAACCGCCCGCTCGTTGACAACCACCTCGCGGTCTTCCAAATGGACGCCTACCAGGCCGTCTACTCCAACCAGCAACCCGGCACCATCGAACAGTTGCACATCGCCAACACCTACTTCGGCCGCCCGACCCAGATTTTCCCCGACGACCAGGGCCTGCTGCGGAAACTCGCCCCCTTCGTCGAGCTCGACGGCAAACGCCTCCACACCACTCCCGGCGACTACCCCGTCACCACCAAATCCGACGGCCGCGCCGACACCCTGAGCTACACCTTGAAAATCGCCGGGGCGGACGTGGCGTTGACCGCCCATTTCGGCGTCGAACTCAAAGACACGGTGAAATTCGACCTGAAAGCCAAGGGCCTGCCGCAAGGCGCCCGGCTGGGCCTGGAGATGCAGGGCTCCACGGAGCTTTTCGCCAACTACTCCGACCCCGCCGCCGCCATCGACTTGCCAGTTGAAGGCCAAACCTTCGCCACCCCCGCCGGGCCCGTTGGGCTCGCCGTCGAGGGCGCGGACCAAGCGGTCGCCAGTTGCCAGGGCAAGGTCTTCCACCTCGACCTCTTCGCCGCGGGCGACGCGCTGGAGGCCACCTTCTCGTTGCCCATCGGCCCGGAGGCCGGCGTCCAGCCCGAGATGCTCACCTACACCTGGCGCCCCGCCTTGGCCGACCAGGGCGACGAGGGCCTCGCCCCCTTCAAAAGGGGCGACCTGGAACTCATGGAGACCGTCAATCTCGCCGACCCCAACGACCCCCATCGCGTCTACGACGTCTCCAACGACCCCCTGCTCCCCGAACTCAAGCAGAAAGGGGTGGGCGCTTTGCAGTTCGTCAACGACCCGAAAAAAGGCGAAGTCCCGCTGACCAAAGTCCTAGGCCAGCTATGCCGGGCGATCAACGCCAACGACACCACCTACTTCCGCTTCAACCTCAACACCCGGTTCAGCCCCCGCGTCCCCTACCTGATCGTGGTGGAGCACGCCTTCGACCAGGAACGCCGCGGCGAGTTCCACACCGTCGGCCTCGACCCCTCCGGGACGCGGAGCGTCTCTCTCTGGGGCCGTAGCGCCCCCTTCGGCGCCCTCGACACCGGCAAAGGCCCCTGGACTAACGCCTTCAAGAAGGAGCCCGTCTTCTATCTCAACCCCGACGCCCGTGAATACCCCGAGGACACCGTGGTCTCCCTCTGCTTCTCCAACCATCTGGCCTGGGGCTGGCTCAGGACCTGGCTGGACGTCGACGCCTCGAAAAACCTCCCGGAGGGTCTGGCGGTAAAGAGCGTCAGCGTCTACCGCGTCAAGCACATGCCCCAACTGCCCGAGCTAAGCGGCCTCCTCCCGGAGGGGCCGCGGCGCCACCTCAGCGTCTTCGCCGAGAACACCAGCCCCTGGGCTCTCGACCAACTCCCGAAACTCGCCGGCTACGACGCCGTCTGGACCAACCACCAGAACCCCGCGCAACTGCTCTTCACCCAAGGCGCCGAGACACCCCGGCCCAGCTGGCAGGCCAGCTTCCACGCCGGAACCCTCGCCAGCGAGACTTGGCTTTGCGACCGCGCCGCCCGCCAAGGCGTGGGCGTCAAAATCCCCCTCTCCTCCCTGCTCACCTTCGGCTTCGAAGGCAGCGACCATGACAGCTTCATGGGCGTCGGCCTCGTCCCCGGCGAAGGCTACACCCCCGGCATCCCCCTCCGCCCCACCCCGGAGGAGCTCGCGTTGGTCACCCAAGCCCTGGACAAATCCCTCGCCGCCCTGGCGCACTACCCCTCCTTCCGCGACATCATGGTCGACGGCTCCGCCCTGAGCCTCTTCACCCGGCGCAACCTCGAGGACTTCAGCAAGGAGACCGGCGTCAAGTTCACCGCCACCCCCGCCCCCGTCCTCAACGCCCGGGACTTGCTCGCCGCCCCCCAGGCAACCGTCGACGCCTGGACCAAATGGGTCTGCCAGGCCCGCCACGAGCAGCTCGCCTGGTTGCTGGAAACGGCCCGGAAGCACAACCCCGGACTCTACCTGACCATCGGTCAGAACTGGTACTGCAACAACTTCCAGTTCAACTACTACCGCCGCCCCCTCTTCGACGCCGCCATGCTCAAGGAAAAAGGCGTCGCCGACTATTACGGCTACCTGAAGTTGATCGGTATCGACCCCGCCCTCTATGGCGACGACGGCTTCTCCTTCGCCCTTGAAAAACAGGACGCCCTCACCCCCGCCGCCACCGACGCCTGGCCGCTGGTCTACGGCAAGGACAAATGGTTCGACCAGCTCCGCGACGGCTTCGGCGGCGGCCTCTGCGTCTCGCACTGCTACTTCGACGAGAGCTCGAAACCGCTAGTCGGCTGGACTTGCCACTACGTCAAAAGCCAGCAGGCCTTCCGCCGCAACCTGCTCGAGTCCCTGCTCCACGCCAACGCCCGCGACATCGATTTGCAGACCTACTACCAAGACCCTTACCGCGGCCGCCTCAACGACCTGCGCACCTTCGCCGTCCCCTTCCAACTGCTCCCCTTCGCCAAGCCCAAGCCCTACGCCGGAACCCTCGTCGGCAAGGCTGTCATCAAGAAGTACGGCGACCGCCACGGCCTCATGAACCCCTCCGACCAACCCGCCGACGTCACCTTGACCTTGCCCGACGGCGCCGACAACGCCTTCGACCTCTCCGGCGGCGTCCGGCAACGCTTGACCGTCTCCGGCAAGACCGTCAAGATCCATCTGGAACCCTGGGCCCTGAAAACCCTGGAAATCAACTGAGGAGACCGGCCATGCGACATCTTTCCCTTCCCGCCCTGCTATGCCTCCTGGCGGCTGGCGCCTTCGCCTACGAAGGGACCAGCTTCTCGCCCCTCGTCGCCAACCCGAACCTCGACAAGTTCGAGCTCGTCCCGGCGCCCTCGGGCAAGAAGAGCGCCTGCCTCTGGATGAACGGCCCGCGGCTCACAGCCCAATGGAGGAAGCAAAGCTTCTCCTTCACCCCCGAGGGCTCCGGGAAGGTACGCTTCCGCGTCCGGCCCGCGGGCCAGGGCGACGTCCCCTACTACTACGACGACATCCGCGTCAACGGCGTCCCCCTCGACTTCAGCTCCGGCTGGCTCCTGGAGCCCCCCTTGCCCCCGGACGGGCTCCAATTCTCCGCCGCCTCCTTCACGGGCAAACCCTGCCTGAAACTCTACCAGCAGCCCTGCGCCGGAGCTGGCCGCGAGATCGACGTCAAGCAAGGCGAGCGGATGGAAGTCACGATGATGGCCCGCTGCGGCTCCGTCCTGGAGGCCTACGCCGCCAGCCTGGAACCGGTGAAGGCCAACCTCGACGAGTCCCTCAAACTCGACTCCGCCTTCCGGGGCGACGCGTTGGCGAAATGCCTCGACGAGCTCGCCGCGTTGTCGCGGGAGCGCCTGCGCGTCACCGTCCCCGCCTTGACTTCCACCGCCATCCCGGCCTTGCGGGCCAAGACGCGGGAGTTCGCCGCCGCCTACCAAACGGAGCTCGCCCGGACCGCCCAGGACGAGCTCCCCGCCCTTTACGACAACCCGAAAGCCCGCGCCGAGCTCAAGGACAAGCTCCTTGAGGCGCGACGGCTCTCGGCCGCCTTGAAGACCGATTGCGTCCTAGCCTTCATCCATGGAGGGAAATGATTATGAAAGCGAAAAGGTTCTCCTTGATCGAGCTCCTGGTGGTGATCGGGATCATCGCCTTGTTGGCGAGCTTGCTGTTGCCCGCCCTGCAAAAAGCCAAGGCCATGGCCCTCACCGCCCAATGCTCCAGCAACCAGCGGCAATGCGGCGTCGCCCTCACCAGCTACGCCAACGACTACGACGGCTGGATCATCGGCGGCGAAAACAGCGTCGCCGGCCTCGCCAACATGATGCCGGACATGGGCTTCGCCCCCCAAACAAAAAACTTCAGGGCCAACGCCATCTACACCTTCCCCTTCGGCCAAGTGTTCCAATGCCCGTCCCTCCCCCCCTTGCCCGCCTACAACACCTGGGGAATGAACTTCCTCCCCGGGAACCCGAACAACAGCCACTCCGGCCAGACCTTCGGTCTGCGCTACAGCGACAGCGGCCACTTCTACCCCGGCGAGCAAGCCGCCCCCGGCGCCATCCGGGGACTGCTCAAACTAGCCTCCCTCTACCGCCCTTCCGAATACCCCTTCCTGGTGGACACCGCCTGCGCCACCAAAGACCCGACCTTGAGCTTCATCGCCGGCAAACAACAGTGGAACTGCTGGTACATTATTTGGACCGGCGACTACACCATCCAGCTGCGCCATAGCCGCCGCGGCAACACCTGGTGCCCCGACGGCCATGTCGCCAGCATGGACGCAGGCAGCGTCAGCGCCTTGAAGATGCCCGGTAGCAACTCCTTGTCCACCACCCCCCTGGGCTACATGTATTAGCCCCCCTTGACATCCTCGCGCTTTGCCGTATTATAGAATACAGCAGAATGGGAGAACAAAGGGCATGCCAGAGAATCCAATCAAGAACCGGCTCTACATGGGGGCCATCAAGGCGCTGCGGCGCCTCTTCGCCGAACGGTACCCGGAGGGCGGCTGGCTACCCCCCGGACGGGAGATGGCCAAGGAGCTCGGGCTCTGCGACCGCACCTACTGGAAAGCCCTCGAGCGCATGGTGCGTGAGTCGTTCGCGCAAAGCCACCCACGCAAGGGGCATTTCGTCGTCCCCGCCCGTTTCCGCTGCCGCAAAGTCGGCCTCGTCATCGAGGATGGCTCGGAATCGCCGTTCCTCCCTGGAGCGGACGAGCTCGGCGCCGCGCTCATCCAGCTCCAAAACCGGGGACTACACGCCCATCTCATCCAAGGCAGCTCCCCGGCGCAAGTGGAGGACAACGCCGTGATCCACGGCGTGGAGGGGCTGCTCTGGTTCCATCCCACCCGCTCCTCCGCCGCGGCCATCAGCGACATCGCCGCGGAAGCCTACCTGCCCTTGGTCCTCGTCAACCATATCCCCTGGGGCGACAGCGGCGCCTGCGAGGTCAGCCCCGACCTGGAACGGCTGTCGGCACTCCGCGCCGAGGCGATGCTCGCCCGCGGCCACCGCGCCATCGGCTACGCCGGCCCCCTGTGGTACGCCCAACGCTTCGGACTGCTCTCCGCCCTCGAAAAAGCGGGCGTCGCGCTCCCGCTGGAGCTTTGCGGCGAGGCCGGAGAGCTGACACCAGCGGAAATCACCGCCCAAGTCGAACGCCTCCGCCTCACCGGGCTGATCGCCGAGGGCTGCGGCTTCCACGCCTTCCGCCTCTTCGAAGCCCTCTCCGCCCTCCCCGAGGAGCGGCGCCCGGAAATCCTGCCCGCCGACCCTTCGCTCCGAGCCGAGTTCCCCAAGCTGAGCTTCGTGATCCCGCGGCAGCGGACGGAGCAGTCCCTCGGCAAACTCGCCGCCACGCTCATGGCCAACCGCCTTCTGGACGGCGTCCCCCTGGCCTCCGCCCATCCAAAGCTAATTGAAGCCTAGTCCTATAACCCAACCAGGAGAGAATCGATGAAGGGAAAAAGCGTCTTGCTGGCCTTGCTGGCCGCCTTCCAAGGCCTCGCCGCCGCCCCGCTCTACGTCAACCACTGCGACAGCCCCGCGGAGGTCGACCTGTTCAAATGCCCCAAGGCCGCCTGGACCGCCGAGCCCAAGGTCGCCGGGGCCGGGGCCGCCGCCCTCCGCGCCGTCAACACCGACGGCGTCTATTGCAGCGTCCCGCTGCCCAAGGATGAAACCGAAGGCGTCTTGACGTGGTGGGTCTACGACCCCATCTTCGAGCGCGCCAAGGAACACACCGGCGTCAGTTGCAACTTCTCCGGCTCCGTCGAGCGGGATGGCAAGAAAACCTGGGCGGGCTACAAGTTCGACGACTTCATCGGCCACTCCTACGGCGGCTGGATGTTCGGCACCAATTTGCTCACCGACCGCCGCGAGACCCCCGCCATCCGCCACGCCGGATGGACCCGCTTCGACATCGTCAACCCGCCCGGCGCCGAGCCCCAGCAGCTCGTCATCTACGTCGACGGCCGCGAGGCCTGCCGCACCCGCGACAAGTTCTACGCCCTCAACGAATTCTCCATCTCCGTCGGCGCCCATGTCTTCGCCAACGTCACCATCCCCATCTTCTTCGACGAAATCGGCTACGACAGCGACGCCTCGACCTTCCGCCCCAGCGCCGTCCAAGCCCTGGCCCCCAGCTGGACCACCCTCAAAGCCGGCGAAAAACTGCCCGTCCAGATAACGCTCGCCCCCAAAGGCGCCCGGGCCAAGGACGGCGAAGTCACCGTGAAACTTTACGACGGCGCCGAGCGCGAGCTTTGCCAGACCAAAGCCGACATCGACTGGGCCGAGCAAGGCGACAAACCCCTGACGGTGGAACTCGTCCCGCCCCGTTCCGGCTGGTTCTGGGTCGAAGCCAGCTACATGGACAAGGGGCTGCCGCTGCCCGACGTCGTCCGTTCCCGGATCGATGTCCAACACCTCGCCCCCGGCTTCGAAAAGCCCACCCAGGAGCAGATCGTCTTCGACACCCCCTGGGACTTCCTCCCCGCCAAGGGCGAAGCGCTCCCGACCGACTGGACCAACGCCCAGCGCCTCTCCGGCCCCTGGAAATTCGCCGGACAAGTCCTCTGCGCCGCGGCCGACACCACCACCGCCTGGTACCACCGCTCCGTCGACGTCCCCGCCAACTGGGCCGGACGCCGCGTCCTGCTCGACCTCTACAACCCCCAGGGGGACGTGCAAGTTTTCGCCGACGGCAAGAAGGCCGGGGAAATCAAATGGCCCGGCGCCGCCCTCGACCTCACCGCCTTCGCCCAACCCGGCAAGAAACTCGACCTGGCGCTGCGGATCGGCCCCATCGAGGAGAACGACCTACGCGGCCTCCGCGGCGAAGTCTCGTTGCGCTGCGAGTCCAAAGGCCCCCGCATCGACAACGTCGCCGTCCGCACCTACATCAAAGGCGGGAAACGCCTCTGGGTCCAGTTCGAGTGCGCCGACTTGACGCCCGGCCAAACCTACACTATCGAAGCCGCCGCCAGCGCCGCCGGGGAGCTCGACAAAGCTTTGCCCCCCGTCACGTTCACCGCCACCGCCGCCACCCAGACCGTCGCCACCGGGGCCCCCTGGGACGGCCCGAAGCTCTGGGATGTCGGCAAGCCCTTCCTCTACAGCCTCAACGCCAAGCTCGTCGGCCATGACAGCATCCGCCCCGTCCGCTTCGGCTTCCGCGAGCTGCTGACCCAAGGCCATCTGATGACCCTCAACGGCCAGCCGCTCTCGCTCTTCGAACGCGGCGGCTTCAACGAGACCATGACCCACAACTTCGGTACCGCCGACTACATGCGCCGCATGGGCTTCAACTCCGCCTACCGCGCCGAGGGCTTCCAAAGCCTCCTCGATCCGAAGTTCTTCGACGAGGCTGGCATCCCCCGCCGCATGTACGCCAGCGACGGCTTCCACGGGCGCTCCGCCACCCAGAAGCTCATCCAGGAGGACAAGGAGATGTCCCCGGAATACTGGGCCGCCGAGACCAAGCAGGTGGAGTATTTCATGAAGCGTTTCCGCAACTGCCCCAGCGTCCTGCTCTGGTGCGGCCCGCAGTACCCCGGCACCGACCTGGAGATGAGCCCGTTGCTCCAGGACGGCGTCTGGCGCATGCCCCCCAAGAACGATCAGGAACGCCGCGCCATCGCCTGGGCCGACCGCGAGTACAATCTGATCCATTCCCTCGACCCCACCCGCTACCAGGACGACCTCATCACCCACAACAACAACGACACCATCAACTACCACTTCTACGGCGGCTTCTCGCCCATCCAGGAGATCATCGAACGCAACGAGCGCTGGCTCAAATACGGCGTCAAGCCCCTCTTCCTCGACGAGACCGCCTCGCCCTGGATCAGCGATTGGACCAACTCCCCCTGGGAGGGCGGCGGCGGCCACACCTCGCCGCGCAAAGTCAGCCAGACCGCCGAATGGTGCGCCGTCACCAAGGGCGACGTCGCCTTCGCCCGCGGCGCCGACGAGGACGCGGCGTTGAAGGAAGGCGAGAAGGCCGCGCTGAAGATGCTCTCCGACGCCGACCAGATCGCCGACCCCCAAAAACGCGCCGTCGCCCAAGGCATCCGCGCCATCGGCGGCAGTTTGGGCGGCATCGGCAGGCCCTGCTCCAACGATCCCCATTCGCTCCGCAACCAAGTCTGGATGGAACGCGCCCGGGAGAACCTGCTCAACTGGCGCGCCGACGGCGTCGCTGGCATGGCCCCTTGGTTCTTCGAGAGCGCCATCAGTTGGCGCTTCCAGCCCGACTGTCTCGCCCCCGTGGTGGCCTTCCTGGCCGGCACCCCCGAGAAACGCACCGCCAAAGACCACATCTTCGCCCCCGGCGAGACCTTGCGCCGTTGCGTCCTCGCCCTCAACAACGGCCGCGACCCCGCCAAGGTCCGCTGCGAATGGACGCTCACCCTCGACGGCAAGAACGTCGCAGACGGCGACGAGTCCTTCGCCATCCCCGCTGGCGGCCAACACCGCCTCCCCATCGAGGCCGCCATCCCCGCCGGGCCCGACCGCCACGGCGAGCTCTCCATGACCCTCTCCGCCGACGGCAAGCAACTATGCTCCGACAGTTGCCGCGTCGACGTCCTCGCCCCCCGGCCGCTCAAAACCAAGACCTTCGCCCTGGTGGACCCCGAAGGCGACTCCACCAAAACCCTGGAGAAACTCGGCGCAGACTTCCAGCTCCAGCCTTTCACCGCCAACCTCGCCGCTTTCGACACAATCGTCTTCGGCCGCCGCGCCTTCGACTACGAGCTCCAAGCCCTCCCCGAGGGCCTCGACCTGGGCGCCTTGCTCGCCTTGGGCAAAAACATCCTCATCCTGGAACAGTCGGAGAAGACCTTGCGCGAGCGCTTCAAGCTCCGCACCGAGTACGCCTCCCCCCGCGACGTCTACGCCCGTGTCGCCAACTGCCCGCTCTTCGACGGCCTCCCCGACGCCTGTTTGAAGTACTGGCGCGGCGCCGCCACCTTGACCAGCGGTTACGAGGTCGCCCTCCAGAACCTCGGCCCCAGCGAGGGCTGCGGCGCCGCAGCCCGCTACCTCTATACCGGCAACGACGGCAAGCAACGCCACCGCTACATCAAATGGGGCAACACCCACAACGTCGCCACCGTGATCATCATCAAGCCGGACACCGGCAACTTCCGCACGCTGGTCGACTGCGAGTTCGCCCTCAACTACGCCGCCGCGTTGGAGCTGCGCGCCGGCCGCGGGACCCTGGTCTTCAACCAGCTCGACGTCACCGAGCGCACCCAACGCGACCCCGCCGCCGAGCGCTATCTGGCCAACCTCCTGGCCTACACCGAGTCATTGAAACCCACGGCCTGGCGCCAGGCCGTCTACCTCGGCGGCGACGCCGGAGCCAAACTCCTGGAATCCCTCCGCGTCGACTTCAAGAGGATTAAGGACCTCGCCGAGGCCAAGCCCACCGACGCCCTCGTCCTGGGCTCCGACGCCTCCCCCGCCGGGTTAAACGCCTTCGCCCAGGCGGGCGGCCTAGTCTTCTGCCTGCCCCGCGACAACTTCGCCTGCTTGCCCTTCGCCGTCACCGCCAAACCCAAAGCGGTGAACCACAGCTCCATCGTGGCCGACCCGCTGCTCCAGGGGCTGGGCAACACCGACTTTTACTGGAAAGGCGACGTCCAAGTGAACGCCTTGGAGAAAGTCGAAGGCGCGGCCATGCTGCTGGGCAGCGGCGTCCTCTCCCGCGTCCCCCGCGGCAAGGGCGAATTCGTCCTCTGCCAGATCGAACCGGGAATGTTCAACGTGGCCAGGCGCTTCTGGCTCGACCGCTCCCAACGCTTCACCGAACGTGCCTTGGTAGTCTTGCTCTCCAACTGCGGCGTCGAGATGGCCGCCCCCTATTTCCTCCGTCCGCCCAAGGCCAAGGACGAGCCCGCTGGCAAAATCGAGCTCGCTGGCGCCTGGGAGACCTGCCCCGGCTTGCCCACCCAGGAGGCCTGCCCGCCCGACGGCCCCGCCTGGCGCCCCCTCGCCCTCCCCGGTCTGGCGGGCGGCGACAAAGGCAGCGTCTGGTACCGCCGGACGTTCGAGGTCAAGGACCTGCCCGCCGGAGCCAAGGCCACCTTGCTGCTCGGCCGGATCGCCGGCTGCGACCTCACCTTGGTCAACGGCTCCAAGGTCGGCCAGAGCGACCTGGTCAACCATGTCAACGACGTGTCCATGATCACGCGCAGCTACGCCCTGCCCGCCGGACTGCTCAAAGTCGGCAAGAACCAGATCGCCATCCGCGTCGACTTCGACCGCGGCGGAGCCCTCGGCATGACCGACAGCGACGGCTCCGTCAACCCGCCCCTGACCATCAACTTCCTCCGCCCCGCCGGGGACTTGGCCGACGCCGCCGCCCCCTTCGACCTGGAAGGCAAGTGGCAGGGTTGCGCCGTCGGCAAGACAGAGACTCCCTGCCCCCCCGCCACCGACCCCCGCTGGCACCTGGCCATGGTTCCCGGCCACTATGAGTCCCAGCACCCCGACTGGGACAAGTACAACGGCTTCTTCTGGTACCGCAAGACCTTCAGCCTCCCGGAGGCCCCGCCCGCCGGGGCCGAGCCCTGCCTGGTCCTCGGCGGGGTCGACGACTGGGACACCACCTGGCTCAACGGCGTCAAGATCGGCCACACCGGCAAAGACAATTTCTTCACCATGGCCTCGGCCTACAACACCCCCCGCAAGTACCCCGTCCCGCAGGGCTTGCTCAAGGCCGGGGAGAACCAGATCACCATGCTGGTGGACGACCCGATGAACGACGGCGGCATCGCCTTCGGCCCGGTCAAACTGCTCTTCGCCGACCCCGACAAGACGGAGCTGCGCCGGACGCTCGCCTCCAACTACCTCCACCTGGTCGCCAAAGAGGACGACCCATACGTCGCGAGGCACTGGTGATGCGGACGCTGGCGGCGCTGTTGTTCCTCTGCCTGGGAGTGTCGGCCGCGGAGACGCTCCCCCTCGACCAATGGCGCGCCTGCCCCGTGTCCGAAGCGGATTTCCGGCGGCTGACGCTCCCGCCCAAACCGGAATGGTTTTTCGTCGGCCATCCCCTCAAGAGCTTCCAACAGGAAAAGCTCTTCTCCCACCCCGGGCCGATCGCCTACTACACGCATTTCCACCTCGACGCCTTCCCGGACGACGCCTGCCCGCTCCTCTTGCTCAACGGCCTGCCGGAGGGGAGCGCGGTACTGTTCCGCGGCAAGCCGCTAGAACAAGTCAAGGCCAAAAACCAGGGCGCCGCCCCCTTCGCCGTGGAACGCTGGTACCGCCTGACGCCCGGCGCGGTCGGCCCCGGCAAAGCCGACAACGCCCGGCTGGAGCTCTGGACGCCCACCATCCGCAAGGGCAACGACGCGAAGCTGGCGCCGCTCTCCAAGCTCTGCTACACCGACCCCGACGTGTTGGAGGCGAGAGAGAAACAAAAACGCCTCCGCTCCCCCTACCTCCACGAGGAGACGGAAGACCCCTACGTCGCGAGGCATTGGTGAAACCTAACTCAGGAGCTACAGCAATGGACGCGCCACAATTCCCGCACAACACTTTCCACGGTTTCCGGCGTCATGATTTCCGCCTCGGCGACAACGAGGCCGTCGTGGTGGAGCCGCGGCAAGAGGCGCCAGGCAGGCGCTGGGTCTGGCAGGTGGAAGGCTTCGGCGCCTTCCCCGCCTTCAATCTCGCCATGCTTGAGAAGGGTTGGTGGATCGCTTCCATAGACGTCGGCAACACCTTCGGCTGCCCCGACGCCATGCGCCGTTTCGACGCCTTCCACCAGGAACTGACCACCAAGCACGGTTTCCACCGACGCCCCGTGCTCGCGGGGCTCAGCCGCGGCGGCCTCTTCGTCTACAACTGGGCCGCCGCCAACCCCGACAAAGTCGGCATGGTCTACGCCGACAACGCCGTCTGCGACTTCAAGAGCTGGCCCGGCGGCAAGCGCAAAGAGGTGAACCAAGACCAGGCAAACTGCTGGCGCGAGCTGCTAAAGTGCTACCACTTCGCCTCGGAGCGGGAGGCCTGGGACTACCAAGGCAACCCCGTCGACAACGTCGCCCCCCTGGTCAAGGCCGGCATCCCGCTGGTCCATTCCTTCGGCGACGCCGACGAGGTCGTCCCCTGGGAGGAGAACACCAAAGTCCTGGCCGAGCGCGTCGAGGCTCTCGGCGGCAAGATCAAGATCCACCGCAAGCCCGGCTGCAAGCATCACCCCCACGGCCCGGCGGACTGCCCCGCCTTCGTCACCTGGGTGCTCGAGAACGTCCTGCCCTGACGCCTCAAGGAGCCGGAACCGACGCCAGCCCGCCGAACTCGAACTTGACCGAACCCCAGCCATGCCCGACGTCGTGCCCCACCACCAACGCCGCGGCGGGGATGAGCTTCCCCTGGAACTCCCGGGTGGCCAACTGCTGCCCGTCTTTCAGGACGCTGACGCGTCGCCCGTCCTGGACGAGGGTCAGCTTGAACCATTTGCCGCTCTCCGGGACGCGGAAGTCAAGGACCAAGGGCCCGGTCGGCTGGCCGATATGGAGCGAAAAGCGCTCCTTGCCGTCGAGACAGACCAGCCGCCAACCGTCGCAATGCCCGTTGCCGACGGAGCACAACGTCCCCGTCGGCCCCGACGCGTAGTCGTGGATCGAGCCCGGCCCCAGGACGCGCAACCAGAGCTCCACCGACAAGCCCGCCGGAGCCTTGCCCACCAAGGAGCAACGGTCGAGCCGCAGCGCCGTTTTCCCGGCCTGCGGGCCCGGAACGGGCGTGAACGCCTCGCTGGGCCGCTCGCCCGCCTTGGCGTAGAAGTCCACGTGGGCCAGCCCGGAGAACTCCTCGGCGGCGCAAGCCCAGGACAGCGCCAACAACACGGCCAACGCCGCCCCCCTCATTTCGCCAACCTGTACAAGCCCCAGTCCTGCGGGCGGGCCTGGTTCCGGTCGCTGCCACCGGTCATGACCATCTGCGTCTTGCGCAGCCCCCGGACGTCGTCGCGGTCGTCGACGGCGAAATCCAAGGCGAGCAACGTCCCCTCGGCGAACTTGAACTGCCGCCCGGCGGTGAGCCGCCCCTCCACCAGATAACCCTTCTCCGTCTTGCGCCCCGCGAACTTGGTGTTGAAACCGCCCTCCCGGTCGAAGGCGGGGTTCGTCGCCAGCTTACCGCAGACCTGGGCCGCCGCGCCGAGCTCCGGGACGACGATGAGCTGCGAGGCCAACGTAGAGCCGGTCATCAACCCGATGTCCTTGGACGCCCCTATGTAGTTCACGTAGACATTGGCGCAATCGTATTCCCACGGCTTGGCGGCGAGCGTCGCCTCGGGACAAGCCCGCGGGGTGTCCATGCCATCGGTGACGTCCAGGAGAAAATAGACGCTGTCGCCCTCCCAGGCGAGCTTGACCTCGTAGGAGAGGTCCTGGGGGCCGAACCAATGCGGGTACGCCGCCTCCGGCACCCCGGCCTTCTGCTTGCCCACGACCACATGCGGGTAGGATTCAACTTTGACGCCGGGGACGTCCGCCCATTCGGCCACGTCGCCGTCGACCGTGACGTGCCGTTTGGCCTTGGCGAGCGGCCGTTCGGCGCGCAGCAGGAACGAGCCCGCCACGAACGCCTCGGCGCGCCCCTCGGCGAGCAACGTGAACGCCACCTCATGCAACCCCTCGTCCGCGGCGCCGTCGACGGTGAACTCGACGGTCTTGGACGCGCCCGGCTCCAGGCGGAGCGGCTCCAACTTGGAGACGGTCCAGGACGCCGGCTTCTCGACCGCGAGCGTGAAGTCCATCGCCTTGGGGAAGGGGTTGGTGATCGTCAAACTATCCTTGAAGGGGGAACCGGGGAGGATCACGCCGTCGCGTTTCTCCAGCTTCAGGGGATAGACGCCCTTGAGGCCCGCGGGGACGTCGAGCAAGTAGAGCGGCTCCTGGCCGAGCGTAAGCTTCAACATCCCCTGGGACGCTTTGCCCACCACCACCGGATTGCCCAGGAAGTCGAGGCCCTTGATCTCGCGGTCGCCCTCCACCAGCAGCGTCATGGGGGTGGGCTTGGGGCCGGAGGCCCAGACGACGGCGTCCGTCCTGCCGGGGGCGCGGGTCAAGAGGACGCCGTTGGCGGCGTCGCCCCCCATGTCGAGGACGCGGAAATCCATCCAGGCCCGCGAGTCCCCGAGGAATTTCACCAACGCGGCGAAGGCGACGCCTTTCTCCAAGATCCGCGTCCCGTAAACATTGTTGTCGAGGCTGAAGATGAAGCGGCGCTGCACCCCGCAGGCGTAGGCCAGCAAGCATGCCTGGATTTCCCAGCAGGCGGAGCGGAGCTCGGGAGCCATGACGATGCCCCCCGCCTCGTTGAAACACTTGGTGCCGGTCGACTTGAACATGTTGCCGTACAGTTTGGCGAAGTCCTCCTCGCTCATCGGGCGGTTCTTGACGCGGGACGGCGTGAGGAAGGAGCTCTCGGTGTCCCACATGGGCAGCTCCGGGCGGCCGAAGCGCTTGAGCATGGCCCGGAGTTTCGCCTCGTAGCCCAGCTCGCGGAAACAGAGGTCGGGGTTGTCCATGTTGTAGTTGTGGATGGCGAGGACGTCCATGTACTTCAAGCCGCCCTGGGCCATGACTTCCTCGAAGCCGTCCACCACCCCGCGGTCTGCGGTTTTGGTGGTGGAGGAGGGATGGTCATTGACGCCAACCACCAGCGCGGCGGGGTCGACTTCCTTGATGGTCACGTAGGCGGCCTTCAGCAGTTTGACGTACTCTTGGCTGGAACAGCCGGTGAAGCCCGGGGCGTTGCTCATGCCGCGTATCTGCTCGTTGAAGATGTCGTAGGCTTTGATCTTGCCCTTGTAGCGCAGCGCCAGCGCCCGGACGAAGTCCTTGAGGTCGTTGATGTCCCTGGGCGGCCAGGCGTCGTTGCCGCGGGCAAAGGGCTGTCCGGGCTTGACGGCGGCCCAGTCGGGGACGCCATGGACGGTGTAGAGAATGGCGTAGCCATTTTGTAACGCCCGTTCGACCTGCTTGTCGAGGGTGCGCCAATCATAGACGCCTTTTTTCGCCTCGATGTGGTACCACGTGCTCCATAAACCGCCCCAAAACCTGGTCCACTTCATGCCGATGAAGGCAGAGTCCCCGGCGAGCGAATCCAGCGCGACGCAGCATCCCAGAGGCGCTCCGTCCGGATCGACCTCGGCGAGGGGCGGCAACTCCACGGTGACGGCGAAGGGGAATTCTTGTTCCAACAGTTTGGCTCCGTCCGAGGCGGTCACGACGGCCTTGGCCCAATAGATACCGCAACGCTCCGGGGCGGACAAAGCGAACGACGACGCATCCGGCTCCGAGGAGGAGACGGTTTTCCCGTCGATGTCCTCGATGTCGATCTTGACTCGCCCCGCCCCGCGCAGTTTGAAAGGCAACGGCTTCCCCCGCTGAAAAAAGCCATAGGTGGAGTTGTCCAGCGCCAACGACACAGACGGCATGGCGAAAGCGTCGCGGTCTATGTCGTAAAGCCGCTCCACCTCGGCGCCGTCGAGTTTCCGGTCATGGATGTAGACCGGCCCGACGCAACCGAGGAGGTCGGAGCCGAAATTGAACCCGTTCCACGGCTTGGGGTTCCCGGTGGGCGCGAACGCCACCAGCTCGCCATTTTTGTAGAAATATCCCATGTTGTCGGAGTAGGCGTAGGTGAGCATTTGCCATTGCTCCTTGGCCAAAGTTCCTGGCGGGATGGCGTCGCCAGGGCTAAGGCGGGCACCGTTGACGCCAATATAAGCCGCGCCGTCTTTGGCTCCGTGAAAACAAAAATAGTCCCAGCCGGGGCCGATGGTGTGCCGGTTCTCGCTGACGTCGTAGGGATAAAGCCAGAACGACACGGTGAAGGCGTCCATCTCCCGCTTGAGGTCGGGCATGCCGAAGCCTTTGCCGGAGCCCTTGTTCTCGGCCACTTTCATGGCCTTGTCGCCGCGCGGATTGTCGACGACCACGCAACCGGAGCGCAAGACCGCCGGGTATTTGCCGCCCGCCAAATCGGGGGAGCCCCCGTTCTTGGCGCTAGTGAAATCCCACTGTCCGAGCAGCCCGGCCCCGAGTTGTCCCTCCAGCGGCTTGGGCGCCGCCGCGAGCTCCAACGCCGCCAGCGCCAGCGCCAAGCCGACCATCCGTGTCACCATCATACTCATGTCATCTCCAAATTGCGATGTTATCTTCTCTCGACCTCAATGCCATTGATCTCGGCGTCGTTGGCCAGTTCGACATCCAGTGCCCGCGCGATGGCCAAGCCCTTGAACTCAAGGACGAACGGCTTGGCGAAACCGCCGCCCGCCGCGAACGGGTCAATTGTTTTCGGATACGGCTGGTTGTCGACGTTCAGTCGGAGCGCCCTTTTGCCCGCTTGCCTATGGTAGGTCTCGGCGAAATGTAGCCGCAAATTGTAGCTCCCCAGCGGCAGGGGTAGCCGGTAAACCATGTGATCGCCGCAAGCCTCCGTCCGGTACAGCTCCTGGTCGCGTTCGCTGTCGATTTCCAGGTCGCCCCGGTCGATCGGCATGGCTCCGACGTTTCCATAGGAACCAAAACCATTGTAGGGTTGGTCGGGCAGCCATAACGTCCCGGAAGGCGACTGAAACTCCTTCGCCGAACCGCAATTTATCCCCGCCCGTCCGCCCTTTTCCAGAACGGATATCAGCTTTTCCTGATTGTCAAGACAAGCCTGAACATCGCTTTTGTCCACCAGGGATTTAAGGCTAAACAACAGCCGTCTTTGATAGGAGAACATCCCGCCGGCGACGGCGATAGCGATGTTTTTCGCCAGGGTGGAGCAATACTGTTTTTCCGCGTCCAAATAGTTGTCGACGGCCGAACCGGCGCTACGGCATTTGTCGTTCACCAAGACGTCATAGACGCGCAAGAGCCGCTCCGTCTCCGCCGTCAGCTTGCGCCGTTCCTCCTGCGGAATCTCGGCGATAAAGCCACTCGGGGCGACCTCCGAACGGAACGCCAACAGCCCGAAAGACTCCAGCTTGAGCTCCAGCGAAGCGTTGGCAAAACGCGTCTCAAGCTCCGACGGCAGCGCATGCAATATTCCCGATTTTTCCGGAAAACGCACCACCACCTTGACGGGGAAGCTCTCGCGGTTCACCAAATAAAACCAGATTCCGCCCTCGTTCAAAACCCTGAGGGTGACGGGGTCGGAGCTTTCCCCCACGGTGGCGAATTCCTTGGCGGGGAGGGCCGTGAACGCCGCGGAGAACTCGCGGAGCTCCGCCTCGTGTCCCCACAAGCCGGGGGTCAAACCGCCCTGAGTGATGCACGGGGCGTCGAACTCCGCCAAGGCGTGGGCGTAATGCTCCAGGAAGTTCCTCCCGCCGGGCGGGACGCCGGAACCGGTCGTGAACTCGTACGGATACCAGGGCCAGAGGGAATGGCTGAAGTTCAGCGTCATCTCCCGGACACCCTTCAGTTTGCCCGTCCCGGCGTTCAACGTTTTGAACTTCTCCAGGGGCAGCGGCTTGAAATCATAACTGCCCGCCTCGTAATAGCAGTTGAAGACATAGGCCGAGGCGTTTTTGCCGCGGAGCTTCCCGAACGTCTTTTTGTCGAGGAAGTTGTAATCCCAATAGAGGTTCGGGTATTGGCCGCCGGTGGCGTGGTTGTGGCGGTAACGCGAATGGGTCAATTGCAACTCAAGCTTCACGCCGTCCGCGCCGTCGTAGAGGTCGAAGTCCAAACCGCCCAGCTTGCAGATATCGTACAAAGACTCCTGGTTGTAGAGGAGGTTGGCGAAGCAGTTCGCCGTTTTCCGTAGATGTCCAAGCAGAGGCTCGGGGCAGACGGAGATGGTCAGCTGGCCGGGCAGCAACTTGGCCAGCTTCGCCAGAAGCTCTTTGACCTTGCCGCAACGCCAGTCGATCCAGCGTTCCAGGCAAGTGTTTTTGACCCAGTCATACCGCGACGCGACATCACAACGCAGCCCGGTCTCTTTCTCGAAAAGGGAGAAGGTCAAGTCGTCGTAACCGGACTCCAGCGAGCCGAACCAGAGGAAGGTCGTCCCCCAGAGCGGGACGGTGACGCCGGCGAAATTCCCGCGCTTTCCATACTTCTCGCCGATCTCGGCGAAGAGCCGGAACAACGCGTCTTGGACGACCGGGTGCAGCAAATTGTACATCGGGCCGGCAGACAAACCAGGCGGAGAAATCCACGGCTCGTGGCCGGTCTGGGCGGGGATGTCCCCCCAGTTCTCGATGTTGGCCGCCGAGAAAACCCGCGTCCAGTCGGCGGCGGCGCATTGGACTTGGCCGTCCGCGCGGACGTTCAGGATGTCGCCGCCGCGCTCCAGCAGGGCACGCAACCGCTGCAAATGCACCACCGGATTGAAGAGGATGCCCTTGGCCGCGAAGATGTCCATGGCCTCCCCGACCCAGTCCGCGGGCTTCTCCACGATCAAGCTCAGCAACCCGCCGTCCTCATCGACCGCCAGATGCGGAAAGTCCGGCTTCTCGACCTCCGAAGGGTAGAGCGGACCGTAGTACCAGGAGATGGGGTATTCGATGAGGTTCTGGCCGCTGAAGGCCGTGTGCTCCGCCAGCCTGCCGGCCCATTCCTTGATGTTGCGCGCCCCCAAGGTCTTGAGCTTGCCGCAAGGGTCCTCCCATTGTAGGCCGATAGTCCGCTTGGCACGGTCCGGCTTGCCCAGCGCGTTGGGCAGGGACTTGAGCTCGTAGAGCTCGATGGAGGCCACGGCGCAAGGACCGCCGTGCGCGCCGTAGTTAATGAACATTAGCGAGCAGTCGTTGAACCGCGGCCAAAAGACCAGACGGTGTTGCCGCATCGTGTCGCTCAGCGGCAAGTCGAGGCCGGTGCCGATGCCGGTGGACAGGTCGTAAGTCCGGCCGTCCATGACGCACATGGTCCGTGTCTTGTCGTCGGGGTAGTTGATGACCGCCAGGTGCGGCGTCCCGGGCTTGGCCAACTGGAAGCGGTAGGCGAAGCGGTGGTAATGCCCCTCGGGCAGCTCCCGGTAGACGCCCAGCGGCGACTTGACGATATGCGTCGGCGCGCTCTCCCAATACCGCTCCGGCCCATAGGTCGCGGCGCAATCGATCGTCTCAAGCCAAATGTCATCCATGTTTTTCATCCTTGGTTATTCGTCCAACCCAAAGGCCGCGCTCCAGCCGTCCATGGGTATCTTGGAATAATCGCAATGCGCGTCCAAATAGAGGAAATTGCTGCCCGTCCCGCCCTGGTGGCGGAAGGAGACATAGTAAACGTCGCCAGGATCGTAGAGGCAGCCACCATAGACGTCCAGGCTGTCGCCCAGCAAAATACGCTTGCTGGGGAAGCTGATCTGGGCTGGGTTGATGAAGGTGTTCTTGCGGTTCTGGTGGTTGGCGGTGGGCGGCGAGACGCCCATGCGGATGGCCAGCTTGAAGTTCATGCCGTAGGACCAGCAGTTCCTGCCGCCGTTGACGCCATAGGACAACGGCGCCACGTCGATGTCGGAGGGGCAGGAGAGCAAGTCGCAATTGTAGACTCCCGGCCAGCCGTCCCCGTCCTTGGTTTTCAGGCAGTCACCATCATAGAGGTACTTTGTCCACCACCCTTGCGTGCCTTGGTCGTTAAGCGTCGGGGGCATGACGCCAAAGCTGTCGTAATAATTGTAGAACGCCAACCCCAGTTGTTTCAAATTGCCCGTGCAGGCGATGCGTTTGCCAGTTTCCCTGGCCTTGGCCAGCGCCGGAAGCAACAAGCTACAAAGAATGGCGATGACCGCCATCACCACCAGCAATTCCACCAACGAGAAACGCATCCGTTTCATGGCCAACTCCCGATTCATGCTTTTGAACGCATCTCGATCTCATGCCGCCCCGCGCCGAGAACCAGGCGGACTTGCCCGTAGCTCCGGGGCGAACGCCGGACCGGTTCGGCGCCGGCGACGTTCAGCTCATAACGGGCGAACAGCTCCGGCAGGAACAACTCGACCCGTGGGACGCCCGCGGGGATGTCCAGCTCGCAGCGCAACACACTCCGCTCCCGGTCGAAACGGCGGCGGACGAAAACCTCGCCCCATTTAGTCATAGCACGCCCTTCGGCGGCGTCCAAGTTCCCGAGATGCGGCTCGACCACCAGACCGCCCTTTTCCTCGCGTATTCCCAGGAAGCCCCGAGTCAAGGCGCAAGCGGGCGCCGCGCCCATCTGGTGGACCAGCCCGCCGCGGCGGTCGAGAGAAAAGCCTTCCGAGACCACCCCCAACTCCAACACCCGCCGCCAGTTCGCGGCGACGCGGTCGACAATCAGGACATCGGCCTCCTCGCGCCGCATGGCGAGCAACACGTCGAAAAGGTAGAAGTGCAGGTAAGGCGACAAATGGGTGCCCTTGACCTCCTGGAGCAGCCAGTCCTCGACCGCGCCCCGGCGCCCCGGCGGAACCATGTCGAAATACAAGGCGATGATGGCGGCGTGCAGCGTCGGGCGCTCCAGGCAAGCGCCGAAGAAACCGGCGGAATAGGTTCGCTCGTCCTCCAGCCAAAGCTGGGCGTTGACGGCGTCGCCGACGCTTTGGGCCAGCGCCGCGTAGTACCGTCCCCGATCCTGGTCGACGGCTAGTCGCGCCATGTCGCGGCAGGCGCTGGCGAAGTAACAGTTGAGGGTCGCCGACTCCCCCACCTGGTAGGCGAAGGGGTTGCAGGAGAAGACGAACTCCTCGGCCCGGACCAACCCGCGTTCGCCAAGCCGCCCGACGAACCAGGCGACGGCCTTCTCCGCCACCGGCCAGAGCTCCTCCAGTATCGAGGTGTCGGAAGTGTCGTCGAGGTATTGCCGCAGACCGCGGAGCCAGAGGCAAATGTAGTCAGGGATGGCGGCGTGCTTGTCGAAACGGTCGTTGGGGACGCAGGAGAGCAAACGGCCGTCGGACAGTTGGAGCCGGCCGACGTCGAGAAGCATTTTGCGCAGCAACCGGGCGTCGGTGGCGTCGAAGGCCAGCTTGCCGACGGGGTAGGAGCAGACGACCGCGTCGCCCAGCCATTGGCCCTTCTCCCGGGAGGCGTCGTCGGCGTAGGAGTCGACGGTGCAGAGCCGGACGGTCTCGACCGAGGCGGCCCAGACGCGTTCGAGGTAGTCGTCGCCGCAGGCGAAGGAGGCGTGGAGGTCGAAAGGATACACGAGCTCCTGGAACGTCAGGTCGAGGAGGTCCACGGCGCCGCTCTCGACGTAGATGGTCAAGTAGCGGAAAGCGACGGTGTCGCCGCCGACGTGGCGATGGCGGCCGCCATCCGCGAAGATGACGCTGTCCTCGTGGTCGGCGCTGTGGGTCTTGGCGACTTGAGCGAAGCCCAGCCGGAGCTGCGTCCGCGGGGCGGCCGCGAAGTCGAGGGTCGGATAGGCGAGGGCGATCCGGCCCAAATCGACGGTCAGTGTCTGGTTGCAATCCAGATGGGCGGGGAGGGCCAAGGCGACGGGTTTCACCTCGGTCTGGCGCGGCATGGGGATCGACCGGGGCCTGAGCTCCCCCCATAGGGAGGCGGGGACGGGCGTGGCGTTTTTCCAGGCGGAGTCGTCATAGTCGGGGCTGGTCCAGTCGCCGTCGTCGAAGCTGGTGTCGACCAAGTCCGGGATAAAGCCCCAGACGGCCGGGGATGGCCTGCGGCAAGTGTTGGCGTTGCATTTCCAGGAGGCGTCGGCTGCCGCGAGGACGGCGTCACCGCGGCGGACGTCGAGGGCGAGCCCGGGGGCGTGGGCCATTATCCGGCTGTTGAAGAAGTTCCCCCAGGAGTGCGCCAAGACCACCAGGGTGTTCCGCGCGGCGAGCTTGCCGGAGAGGTCGTAGTGGTCGAACTCGGGGAACCTGGGGTTGAAGCGGGCGGGGCCGCGGCCGAGGAGCTCGCCGTTGAGCCAGAGCAGATAGCGGGAGTCGGCGAACACCCGGAGCGTGGCCGGGCCGGAGCCGTCGGCCGCGAAGCTTTTGCGGAAAGCGCAGTGGCGCTGCTCGCCCGGCCGGTAGTCGGGTGTCCAGATGAACGGGAGGCATGTGCATATTTTCTCAAGCATGATTTGCTTTCCCCGATTATTGTCATATCCTTTATGATAGCTTTAGGTGCTCCGTTCCGGAATGGGCACGGTTTACCAGTTGATGTGCATTTTTAACAATTGCAGGTAAAAACATGCAGGCCACCGCATCGCTTGACCACCGGCTTGGCCCGGACGCTGGCATCGATTTTGTCGGCATGGGGATAAACCATACACGCCAAGGCGTCTGTCAGATCATCCCCAACAGCTTCTACCATGGCCCGCATTTCTCTTTGCTCTTCAACCACTCCTCAGTGGCGGCCAGCGTCGACGGCGTCAAACGCGAGTTCCCCGCCAACACCTTGTGCCTCTGGGACAGCTCCCCCCGGGTCTTCTACGGGGCGGAAGGCCAGGAATGGCGGATCTCCTGGTTCCAGTTCTTCGGGGAGAAGGCCGACCAGCTCCTGGCTGAAAGCGGCGCCCCCGTCAACCACCCCACGAGCTTCCCCGACGCGGCCCTCGTCGACCGCTATTGGGTGGCGCTCCACCAGGAGTTCACCCGCTACGCCAAACCCGACGCCAGCTTGATCCTCAACCATCTCAACGGCATTTTGCTGGAGCTCGCCCGCGCCGCCTCCCCCGGCTCCCCGGCCGCGTTGATCCCCGAGCACCTGGCGCGGATCAGAAGCCACATCGACTTGCACTACCTGGAGGATTTCACCCTGACGACGCTGGCGGCCAAGGCCCACCTCGCCCCGGCCTATCTCAGCCGGGCGTTCAAGGAATGCTTCGGCGTGGGGCCGGTCGCCTACGCCACCGAGCTGCGCCTCAGGGACGCGGCGTTCTACCTGCGCTCCACCGAACGCCCCGTGCAGGAGGTCGCCGCGTTGGTGAACCACGCCGACACCTTCAACTTCTCGAAGCTTTTCAAACGCCACTACGGCGTCAGCCCCAGCGAATTCAGGGCCGCGGGGGCCGGGCGGGCAGCTCCTTGACGCGGAGGTCGAGCTGGTTGTAGGCGATGACGACGCCGCGCTCGGCGAACTTCTTGGCGATAGCGAAACGCAACGCCGACATGCGGATGAGGCGGTCGTCCACCTCGTCGATCCAGACCCGCAACGTGAAGTCGATGGTGCTGGCGCCGAAGTTGGCGAGCAAGACGCTGGGCATGGGGCTGGAGAGGATGCCCGGCACGCTGGCCGCAGCCTCGAACAAGGTCTGGCGCACCAGCTCCACGTCGGACTCGTAGTCGACGCCCACGGAGACCTCGCTGCGCATCGTCCGGTCGTTCTTGGTCCAGTTCACCACCTTGCGGGTGATCAAGTCGGAGTTCGGCAGCGTGACGATGGCGTTGTCGTTGCTCTTGATGACCGTCGAGCGGATGTTGACGCACTGGACGGTCACCTTCTCGCCGTCGAGGTCGATAATGTCGCCGGCCTTGACGGTGCGGCCTAGCTGTAACAAGATGCCGCTAACGAAGTTGTTGGTGATGGTCTGGAGCCCGAAGCCGATACCCACCGAGAGGCCGCCGAGGATGACCCCGAAATGAGCGATGGACACGTTGGCGATTTTCAGCACCAACAACGTGTAGATGGCCCAGCCGGCGTAGGAGAACAAGGAGCCGAAGGAGGCCAGCCCCGGCCGCATAGCGCGCACCGAGGCGTGGCTGAAATAGGTGTGGATCGCCTGGTGCGTGGACAGGAACACGAAGAACAGGAAGACCGCCAGGGCGGTCTTGAACAACGACACCCGCATCCCGGAACCGTCGGAATAGACGTCGTAGTTCACCAGCTCCGCCAGGAAGTCCGCCGAGATGCCCATCTGCCGCAAAATCCAGCAGGCGGACAGCACGATCACGACCGACCAGATCAGCGGGATGCCCAACCCGAGGAGCAAGACCTTGAGGAACTCCAGCCGCGGGGTCTCCGGGAACTTCGACACGCCACGTTGGAGCATCTTCGACAACACGTCGCTGAGCAGCGTCCCGATGGAGATGATGAACCAGCAGAAGAAAATGATCGAGCCCAGGAAGAGGTAGCCGAACAGGAAGAGGATGACCTCGGCCACGGCCAGGACCATCCCCCCCAACATGATGTTCCGGTCGATGGGGCGCAGCCCCCCTTTGCGGAGCTGGGGCCAGATGGCCAGCGGCATGGAGGCGACGATCAGCAGCCGCGTCAAGCCCAGCATCACCAAGTCGAGGTCGAGGAACTGCGTGAAATAGAACAGCAGGAACGTGTAGAAGAGATGGCGGAACGCGCCGCGGGGCGGAGTCTCGGGCTCCAGGAAACGGCGGCAGGCCATGACCAACCGCGCCAGGCCGGCGAAGACAAAGGCGAAAGCCACCCCCTGGAAGAAGGTCGAGGACGGGGCGTGCGCCGTGGCGGCGTAACCGCCGGCGCAGACGGCGCAAGCCACGTGCTTGCCCAGCGCCACCAGGTCCGGTCCGGCCCGACGCCCCAGCAACGCCAGACCGAAGGACAACGCCGCAGCCAAGGCGAGAAAACCGAAGAACCCAGGCAACTCCTCGACCTCGGGCAACAACTGGGCGGCGGTGCCGCCCGCCCCCCTGACCCAGCTCAGGACATGCATGGGCACGGACTTGATCACCATGGACGAGCCCAGCGGCACGCGGAAGTTGAAAAGGAACTGCCGCAACCGCGGCATCAGCTGTTTCCGGAAATCGTCCTCCATCGCCTGGAGCTTCTGCCGTAGCTCCTTCGTCCGGGCCAAGGCGACGTCGATATCCTTGAGTTTCCGGCCGCACTCGTCGTCCAGCAGGTCGAGCTCGTCGAACAACGCGTCCATGGAGTCGAGCGTCTCCAACGAGAACAGCCGCTCGTCGCTATGCGCCATCTGCGAGAGCTGCCGCCGCATCCCCCGGAGGTCGTCCTGGATCTTCTCGACGCCATTGCGTTTCTCCTCCACCCGGGCGATGGCGGCGGAAAATTTGCCGTTGATGCCCATGAGCTCGAAGCTGAGGTTACGGAACTCATTGGGCTTGAAACGCTTGGCCTGGATCAGGAAACGCAGCTGGTAATAAGCGGCGTTGTAGCTGTCCGTCAGCAACGCGAGGGTCCGCAACTGCGAGTCGAGGGACTGGAACTCGAAATCCATCTGGTTGTGGTAGTACTGGATGGTGCCCTGGCAGCTGACGAACGCCGTGTCCCAGCCCTTGAACTTCTTCTCCAGCTCCCTCAGGCTTTGCGAACCGGCGTCGTCCGCGAACGACAAGGCCGTCGGCGCGAGAAGCGCCAACGCCAACGCCGCCATCAACACTTTCAGCTTCGCCATCGAACTGATCCCAGGGATTGAAGGGTTCCACCACCACACCGCTTCGACGCTCACTGTACACTGTCCGGGACGGAATGTCAACGCCACTTGACAACGGCCTCAAGGGGGAATACTATAAGGCCGGGGATCCCGACAATGGTGAAAGGCGCCACGTCATGAGAAATATTCACATCGCCGCGTTGCTGCTCGCGGCCGCGCTGACGCTCTGCCCCGGCTGCGGCAAGGGCGCCGGACAGGACGTCGCGTCCCAGAACGCCAAGATCGAGCCGGTGCTGCCTGAGACCGCCCGCAGCTTCGCCGAGATCGCCAAGAGCGGCGAGCTCCGGGTGCTGACCATGCGCGCCTCATACCGTCAGCTCCCGCGGGACTGCTCCTTCGACACCTGGGAACAACTCATGGTCGACAGGGTGGCCGAACGCATCGGGGTCAAGGCGCGCCGCGTCTACGTCAAAGACTTCAAGCAACTGCTCGCCGGCCTGGACAATGGCAGCGGCGACCTCGCCGCCCACGTCATCGACATCACCCCGGAGCGACAGGATAAATACAGTTTCTCCGTCCCGATCGCGCGTTCCTCCCACTTGGTGGTGACCGCGGCGGACAACGTCGCCGTCAACGCCGTCGAGGATCTCGCCGGCCAGAAGGTCTTCGTGCGGCCGGGCACCAGCTTCTGGGGGAACGTGCCCGCCTTGCAGAAGCTCGTCCCGGGGGCGCTGGTCACCAGCGCCGACCCGGGCGTCGACGAGTCGGAGCTGATCGAGCTGACCTCCGAGGGCAAAACCCCGGCGATGTTCGCCAACAGCGTGGTCGTAGCCCCCTTCCTCTCCGTCTCCCCCACCTTGAAGACCATCTACCGCTTCCCCATCACCTACCAAGTCGGCTGGGCCATGCCCAAAGGCGCAAACTTGCTCGCCGCCGCGGTGGACAAAGCCCTCCGCGACATCGACGAGTCCTTCGCCGACAAGCGCTGGAAGGGCGGGCTGAAGGCCATCGAACGCCACAAGACCCTCCGCGTCATCATCGACGCCTCGCCGTTGCTCTACTACGCCCAGGACGGAGCTCTCAAAGGCTTCGAGTACGACTTGGCGTCCCAGTTCGCCGCCTCGCTAGGCGTCAATTTGGTGGTCGTCGTCCCGCCCTGCTGGCAGGAGGCGATCGAGCTGCTCGAGGATGGCCGCGGCGACCTTATCGCCTCGACAATGAGCGTCTTCCCGGACCGGGAACGGCTCTCAAGCGTCAAACTCTGCGCCCCCTACCTCGGCTCCCGGGCCGTGCTTGTCACCCGCGGCGGCCCCGGAACCCCCAAACGCCCCGCCGACCTCGCGGGCATGGATGTCATAGTGGAAGCCGACAGCTTCGCCGAGTACTCCCTGCGCGAGCTCCAACGCCGGGAAGGCGTGAAATTCAACATCGTCCACGAGCAATCCGGCGGCGACTATGCCTCGTTGCTAAAACTCTCCACCGGCAAAGTCCAGGCGCTGGCCGCCGACGAGATCCTCTTCCCCTCCTTCAAAGCGCTCTTCCCCACCCTCGTGGCCGCCTTCCCCTTCGGCCAGAACGCCCCCTTCGCCTGGATGGCCCGCGCCGAGGACGACGACCTGCGCGAGGCCGTCAGCGCATTCTTCGCCAACGCCGCCAAGTCCGGCTTCCTCGAAGCCAAGCGCAAGCAGTATTTCCAGTTCGACACCCCGGAGGCCGTCACCAAGTTCCGCCAAGCCGCCCTCGACATCGCGGCCACCCGCGGCTTCGCCGTCTCCCCCTACGACCCCCTGATCAAAAAATACGCCCAGCTCAACCGCTTCCCCTGGCTGCTGGTCGCCTCGCACATCTACGAGAAAAGCCGCTTCAACCCCGACGAGGTCGGCCAGCGTGGCGAGGTCGGCCTCACCGGCGTCCCCTCCCATGTCGCCAGGCGCCTCGAGTGCGACGACCCGTTCGTCCCCGCCCAGAACCTCAAGACCGGCCTCGCCTACCTCAAGATGCTCCACGACCGCATGGCCGGAGACCTCGCCGAGGACGACCGCGTCAAATTCTCCATCGCCGCCTTCGTCGGCGGCTACACCCACTTGCTCGACGCCCGCCGCCTCGCCAAAACCCTGGAGTACAACGCCAACCGCTGGAACGACAACGTCGAACGCAGCTACCTCCTCATTAACGACCCCAAATACGCCAAGGATGTCCGCTACGGCCCCTGCCAGGGCGAGTTCATCGTCAACTGCGTCAACGACATCTTCACCCGCGCCGCCCGCTACTCCCAACAAGAAAGCGACGCGGAGGAAAAATAGGCGGTGTAGCTCCAGAACCTAAAACGTGAAAACTAAAACCTTATGCCCTTCCCTGACGCGCCAATACTGCTAGTGGACGACGAGGAGCAAACCCTCATCAGTTTCGAGATCGCGTTCAATCTCGAAGGCTTCGACAACATCATCACCTGCCACGAGCCCGCCAAGGTCATGGCCCTGGTGGAAGCCCACGCCCCGGAGTTGGTCGTCATGGACCAGCTCATGCCCGGCATCACGGGGGAAGAGCTGCTCGAACGAATTCATTCGACTCATCCCGACATCCCGGTCATCATGGTCACCGGCGTCAACGACGTCGCCCAGGCGGTCAGTTGTATGCGGCTCGGCGCTTTCGACTACATCCTCAAGCCCGTGGACATCACCCACCTGCTCAACCGCGTCAAGAAAGCCGTCGAGGCCCGCGAGCTCCGCCGCGAGAACGGCCGCCTCCGCGACCAACTGCTCTCCGGCAGCATCAAGCACCCCGAACACTTCGCCCCCATCGTCACCCGCGACCCCAAGATGCTCTCCGTCTTCCACTACATCGAGGCCATCGCCCAAAGCTCCGAGCCCGTGTTGATCACCGGCGAGACCGGCACCGGCAAGGAGCTCGTCGCCCAAGCCACCCACGCCGCCTCCGGACGCCAAGGGCAGTTCGTCACCGTCAACGTCGCCGGCGTCGACGACAACCTCTTCTCCGACACCCTTTTCGGACACCTCAAAGGCGCCTTCACCGGAGCCACCGCCAACCGCCCCGGCATGATCGAGAAGGCCGCTGGCGGCACCCTCTTCCTCGACGAGATCGGCGACCTCACGGTGGCCTCCCAAGTCAAGCTGCTCCGCCTCACCCAGGACAAAGAGTACTGCCAGCTCGGCTCCGACCAGCCCCGCCGCTCCAGCGCCCGCGTCGTCCTGGCCACCCACAAGAAACTCGACGCGTTGATGCGCTCCGGCGCCTTCCGCAACGACCTCTACTACCGCATCTCCACCCACAAGATCCACCTCCCCCCCCTGCGCGAGCGCCCCGCGGACCTCGAACCGCTCCTGGAACGCTTCCTCCAACAGGCGGCGGAGGAACTGGGACGCCCCACCCCCATACCCTCCCCCGACTTGGCCAAACGTTTGGCCGCCTATGAGTTCCCCGGCAACGTCCGGGAGTTGCGGGCGATGGTCTTCCAGGCCATGAGCCGCTGCCTCGACGGCAAACTCACGCCCGACTTGTTCCGCGAATACCTCGGCGACACCCCGGAAGCCATCCCCGCCGCCACCGGCGCAGGCTTCGCCAAGGACTTCAACGCCTGGCTCCTCCCCCGCCCCGACTTCCCCGGCTTGAAAGACATGGACGAGTTGCTCGTCGCCGCCTCGTTGGAGAAAACCCATGGCAACCAGGCCGCCGCCGCAAAACTCCTAGGCATCTCCCCCCCGGCCCTCTGCAAACGCCTCAAGCACGCCACTCCCGTGATACCACTGACGGAGTGAGCTTCGTGGCGCCCCCCTCGACCTCGGTTACTTGAGGTCAGAAATCCGGCACGACCGCTTTACACCAACGGGCGCAGATCTCGGCGTAGGCGCCGGCCATGGGGCCTGGCTCCGTCGGGAGCGATTTCGCCTTGGCCTCCAACGCCTTGCTGTATTTGCCCAAGGCGAAGTTCACCCCGTTGAGCGCCAGAAACAATAGGATCTCCAGGAAGCTAAGCTGCCGGATGACGATGCCGACACAGCCAACAACCCCCATGCCAATCAACAAGGGCAGCTGCAACAACCCAAGATACATCTGCTTCTTGGCCATGGATTTGAAACTTTCTAAAGCATCATTGTCCTTGATGGTGTCGTGGAGGGACAGGAATTTCTTCAAATCCAGCGTCGCCACCAACCAGTTGGCCACCCCGAGCACAAACAAAACCACAACCCACCCCATCCAACCCATGCGATACCTCCCCTCGCGCGAAGTCCGCGCGTCTCTTGAAATCACCTGACAAAGACAGCGTACATTATGGTTTTATCGGTCGAAAAGCAAGCGGGCGACGGAAAAATCAGCGGCGGGTCGTCAGGGGGCGGCGAGCTTGTCCCGGAAGAAACGCTCCAATGCCGTCAGGTTGAAACGGGCGTAGGGGTTGTCGCAGGCCAAAGTGCCACGCCCGGCGTCCGCCACCCACAACTCCAGGGTGGCCGGAGCGAAAATGGCGTCCTGGAGGTTGCTCTCCATGGCGACGGGGCGTTTGCAGATTTCCATCATCGCCTTCACGTCGATCTTGCCGTAGAGCTTCGTCAGTCGCTCGCTCAGGGGCTTGGCGCGGGACATGGCCGAGATCAGAACACTATCCTCCGGGACGTTGGGAAGCACCCCGGGGCATTGTTCGCCGGGACGCAGGACCAGCAGCTTGTCGCTGGTGGCGCTGACGGAGGCGAGGTCGCCGCTTTTGTCGGCCAGGACGTAGTAATAATTGCAAGTGCGTTTGCTCGCCTTGAGGATGGCCAAGGCTTGTTCCACGTTGTCGGCCTTCTCCATGATCTCGCGGATGAGGAAATTCATGGGCATGCCGTCCCAGTCGCCCACCTCGGCAGGGCCGCCGATCTCGCCGATGGAGAGGCCTTTGGCGTTCATGGCGGTGACCGAGCCGACGAAACCGGCGTAGCTCACGTTGACCCAGGCGTTGAGCCCGTCGGGCATGAGCAGCATGACCACGGCGTAATCCTGGATACCGATGTCGCTCATGTAGTCGAGCACCCGGGCGTGGAGTATCTGGCCGTTGAGGCTGGCCTTGCCCTTGACGGCGAAGCCGCTGCAATGGAACATCTCGGGGAGCAGGTTCATGTTCCTGGCGTCGCGGACGGAAAGGCCGGCGGCGGCGGCCATGGCGTCGCACTCGGCCATGAACCGGGGCGGAGTGTGGGGCGAAGTCCGCCGTTGGACCTCGTCGATCCGAGTGAAAAACCAGTCGTTCTTGCCGGCGGCGTAGGCCCCGGCCAGGAAAAAAACCTTGTCGGCCATAGCGGCGATCTGGGGTTTGAGTAGCTCGCCGTGGGCTTGTCCCATCTGCTCCGGGCTGCCGGAAAGCATGAGGACCAGCTTGCCTTGGGAACTACAGAGCAGCCCGTGGGCGTTGGCGGCCCGGGCCAAGACCTTCAGGTCGGTCTGGGCGTGGACGGCTAAGGAGACGAACAGGACAAGGAGGCAGGCTACGACAGTGTTATGAGACTTCATTGCGCCCTCTCGACTAGTTGGTTGAACGTGGCGGCGAAAATCCGGTCTAGGTCCTGGCGGTCGACCTCTACCGTCCGGGCGGCCTCGGGGGCGGCGAACGTCTCCGGCGTGGCGAGAGCGTCGGTCTGCCAGTGGCGGACGGTGACGACAATGGTCCCCTTCCGGGACGGGACGCTGGCTTTCGCCGGGGTGGCGGCGTCCGGCTGGAGCTCCACCTCCGCCTTGGTCTTCCCGCCCTTGTCGGCGAAGAGCAGGCGCGTGGAGCCGTCCGGCAGCCGCCGCTCGGAGATGCGAACTAGCTGGCCGAGCATGTCGGGCGAGACGGCGGCCATGGCGCTCATGCCCGCCACCAGCCGGAAGGCGGCCAAATTCTTGGGGCTGACGAACTTGACCGGGGAGGAGGAGCCGCCCAGGCCCCCTTTGAACAACACCCCGGCCTCGGAGAGGAGCCAAGGGGCTTGGTCGTAACCCAGACGGAGCTTGCCGAACTTGGGGATGGTGGCGTCGAGGGCGAAACGAGCCCCCTCGCCCCGGACAAACTGAAGGGTCCCCAAACGTTTTGTCTTGGGGCCTTCGACCTGATCGACGGCGCAATCCACCAGGAAGCAACGGCCCGGCTCCGGCTGGAGGCTGGCCATTTTAGCCAACGAGCCGAAGAACCCGGCGGTGGCGGACTTGGTCCGGAGGGGGGCGGACTTCGGGGCGGCGCCGAGGAAATCCGAGGTGCGCCGCAGGAGGTCGGGCATGGAGGCGAGAGCGGTGTAATGCCCCAGGCCCTCAAGCCATATCTGCTTGTCGCGCATGTCCATGGCGGTGGCCAAACGCTCGGCGAAACGCCGGGGGATGATCTCGTCGTCGGTGGCGTTGATCATCATGAGCTTGCCCTCCTTGGCTTTGCCGCGGAGCAGCTCGGCGGCGCTGAGCGGGTCGAGGGCGCGGATGGCGTCTTCCACCTCCTTTTTCCGGCCAGCGGGGAGCTTGTCGATGATGTCGCGCATGTAGCGGGTCTCGCGGGTCAGGCCGATCAGGCCGTTGTAGTCGCCGCCCGCCAAAATAAGCACGACCTTGTCCAGCCGCGGGTCGCGCTCGGCCACGGAGGTGGTGATGCAACCGCCCATGCTAATGCCCTGCATTCCCAGGTGGGACGGGTCGACCTCGGGACGGGACAGCATCAAGTCGATGGTCCGCCTGCTGTCCAGGATGGACTGGCGGAACAGCATCACCAAGGCGTTGGCGGGGTCGGCGAGACCTTCGAGCTCGCGCGAGGTCCCGGGCGGCCGCCGGTCGCCGTAGAAGGGCAGCCAGAACATCACCGCGGGGATGCCACGACTGGCCATGTAGGCGCAAACCATCTTGGTGAGCCCCTGGTCGCCCCCCAGGATATGGGCGCAGATCACCGCGGGGCGCGGGGAGCCGTGGCCATCGACGTCCTTGGGCAGGTAATAGAAAGCCTGGACGGTGTCGTTGTTGGCGAAACCGGTCCGCTCCGGCGAGGGGTACTTCAGCCGGTAGACGTCGAAGTCGCCCTGGCTTTGCTCCAACGTCATCGAGTATGAGAAAGGCTTGCCGTCGAAGGTTTTGGAGACCGTGAAGCTTCCTGGCTCCAGCTTCGCCGCGGCCGTCAGGGCGGCGAAACACCAGCAAAGCGCCAGCGCCCTCATCGCGCCGCCCCGCGGCGGCCGAAAAGCGCCGAGCCGATCCGGACCATGGTCGAGCCCTGGGCGATGGCGGCGCGGAAGTCCGAGCTCATCCCCATGGAAAGCTCCGGCAAAACAATCCCCAGGTCGGTTTGCAACCGATTGCGGAGCGAACGCAACCCGCCGAAGACCGAGACCAAAACCGCCGCGTCGGCGTCGAAGGGCGCCATGGTCATCAGCCCCACGAAGTCCAGGTGCTTGGCGGCGGACGCCAAGCGGGCGACCTCGGGCAGCTCGTCGGGTTTCAAGCCGAACTTGCTCTCCTCCCCCGACACGTTGACCTCCAAGAGGATTTTCGGACGCTTGCCCAGCTCCCCCGCCAGACGGTCGAGCCGTTCCAGCAATTTGGCGGAATCCACCGCATGGATGTAGGCGGCCAGCTCGACGGCCTTGGCCGCCTTGTTGCTTTGCAGGTGGCCGATCAGATGCCATTCGATGTCGGCGGGCAGCGCCGGAGCCTTGGACTCAAGCTCCTGGATGCGGTTCTCGGCGAAGGCGCGTTGACCGGAGCGGTAGGCGGCGGCGACATCCTCCGGCGGGAAAGTCTTGCTGACGGCGACGAGCCGGACGGAGGCCTCCGGACGCTTGGCGTCCCGGACGGAGGCGGCAATGTCAGCCTTGACGTCCGCCAAGTTGGCGGCGACATGGTCGCTCATGGTTTTGGCTCCTGGGGTTGCGGCGGCCGGACTAGGACCGCGTCGAATTCGATGATGTTGTCGGCGGCGGCGGGGTTGAGCCCCTCGACTCGCAACTTGATTTGGCGTTGTCCGGGAGTGGCGTCGAGCTCCCCCAGCTTGAGCAGCCCGGAAGGGGCCAGCGACGGGCTGAAGGTGTCGACCAGAGCCGCGCCAGGCAGGTCGAGCCTGACGCGGCCGTTCCGCCGCCCCATGGCGAAAGCCGCCCAGACCTCGTTGCGGCCCGGGGCCAAGGCGCGCTCCGGCAACTCCAGGCTGAAAATGGCGTTCTCCGCTCGCGGGAAGAAAGCCAGCGGCCGCGGGCTGACCCATTCGAGGCCAGGATAGCGGGAACTGTCGCGGACGGCGCTTTTCCCTTCGGCCGCGACGATCTTGAGCTGGTCGGCGTGGATAAGCTTGTCGCTCCAGAAGCCCTGGCAACGCCAAGCCAGACGCCCGACGGGCGGGGGATAGGGCTCGGGCTCCAAGCGGACGCCCGTCTGATACCAGAAATGGGTGGCCTCGGCGACCAGCCCCGTGTCGGTGGAGATGGTGGACTGGAAGCCTCGCTGGAACGGGATGGCGTCCGCGGTAAGCAGTCGGTACGAGGCGGTCTTGCGTTCGTCGGAGCGATGCTCGGCGACGCCGGAATAGTCCCACAGCCCGAGGAGGGGATGACCACCGTTGGCGGCGAGCTTGAAGATCTCCGGCCGCGGCGCCCCCGCTTCGAGACGGGGGTCGGTCATGGCGAGGGTGTTGCCCAAGTAACGGCCGCGGTCGGTGAGCTTGAGCCCGGCGTCCCCCCCCTTGCCCGGCACATAACGGCGCCAGGCGGCGTGGAAACGGCCATAGTCGGCGGGCAGGACGTCCATGGGCTCCACGTCGGCCTCCAGCTCGATGGACAACGACGCGGGGCTGGCGTTCTCCACCTCCACCCTGGCCCCGGCGGCGAAGGGCATGGGGTAACGGATCTCACCACCGGTCGCCTTTGACCAGCGCAACGGAATGGTGTCAAACTCGGCGGGGCCGCCGAAGCCTTGGCAGAAGAAATCGCCCAAAGGGACGCAGACGGCGGGGTGGGCGGAGAGGGCGGGGGTCTGGGCCTCGTCGAAATAAAGGCGCAACGTGAGCAAGCGGCCCCAGTTTTCGGGCGGGCTGAGGGGCTTGAGGCGCAAGCGCCGGACAATCCCGGAGCCGTCGAGCTTGAGCAGGTTGACGCAGGCGCCGGAGTTGACACGGATGGTCGCGGTCTTGGCCTGGAGCTTCCCCGGCGGAACGCCTTGCGGCAGGTTCTCGCGCCACAGCGCCAATGGCGCGGCCAGGGCCTTTTCCCGGGCGGCGGCGTCGAGGGCGGTGAAGGGTTGCGCGGCCACCGTCCGGGGCAGGTGGACGTACTGGAAGAGGTAAAAGAGCGCCGCTTTTTCCCCGGCGGCGCCAGGCATGCTGACACGCAAACGGCTCGCGAAAGGGATGGGGCCGGAGAGCTTGACCATGAGCTTGGGCCATTTGGAGGAGCTCAGGGGGGGGACGAAAGGCGGCTTCATGCCTTGGAAGAACTCCGCCGCCGTGGCGGAATAGACCGGGGTGTCCACGGCGTCGACGCGGATTTCCAGCTTGCCGAGGCCCTCCAGGGATTTGGCGGCGGCGAGGCCGGCGAAGAGACAACCGGGACCCTCGAAGTCGGCCAGGAGGCCGTCGGCGGAACGAGGGCTGTCGGCGGACGAGGCCTGGAGGACGGACTCGGCCAGCGGCGGCATATGGGCGAGGCGGTCGAGGTCGGTCAGCCAGGAGGCGAAGGCCGCGAAACTGACGGACTTGGGGTCGGCGGCCAAGCCGCTGGCCAGCGGCAAGAGCGCCAGGATTATCGCCAAGGGGCGCAAAGTCATCGCATGTCCCTCCCGGCGAGGGTGAAGAGGAGTTTGGAGCAGAGCCCCTCGCCCAACGTGGCCTTGATTTTCTTGAGCAACTCGGCCTTGTGGTGGCGCTGCAGCTCCATCAGGCAGGGGCTGTTGTCGACCTCGACGACCAGGACGCCGTCTTTGAGAGTCATGGGACGGGACATGCGGGCGTAGCGCTCGCCGACCATGACGGTCCAGACCTTCTTGAGCTCCTGGAGCTTGATCTCCGCGGGGTCGAAGGTGGCCTGGATGATGCTTTTGAGAGGGCCGCCGATATGGACGGCCTGGGGGAGATGGCCGGTGATCTCGGTGGAGGCGACCTCGTCGCCATACCAGTCATGAAGCAGGCCCTCCAGGCTGGAGATCCCGCCCCGCCGCCGCGAGTCGCCGCGTCTTCTGCGGAAGATGGAATCGTTGTCGTCCGGGTCAGGCATGGGAACCCCCGTTACATTATGTGACAGAACCGCGGGATCATGCACAGGAACTGGAAACAGATGTCGAAGGGGGCGACGGCGCCCCAGAACATGTCGACCAGGCCGTCCTCGAAATAACCGAACGGCGCGAGGAGGGTGGACTCGAAGACGCCGATGGGCAGCTTGAAGATGTCGATGAAGTCGCCGCCGATCTTGATCCATCCGGGGATGGTGCTGAACATGCCCTCCATGACCCAGGAGGCGCCGCTCTGGGCGTAGGGCAGCAACATGGGGCCTAGCAGGCCGATGGTGACCGGATCCATGGCCTTGGACTCCTGATAGAGGGGGCCGGCGAAGAACGCCGCCGCCAACGCGATGGTCAGGAGCGCCCGCCGCGCGGGGCGGAAGCGGCGAGCCCAATGGACAAGGGTGCAGGTCATGTCGCGGCGACGTCCCTCTTTTTGTACAAGGCGTACTCCAGGGAGTCGACCAGCGCCTCCCAAGAAGCCTCGATGATGTTCTCGTTGACCCCGACGGTGCTCCAGCTGGCCTTGCCGTCGCCAGACTCGATGAGCACCCTGGTCTTGGCGGCGGTGCCGTCCTCGCCCTCGAGTATCCTGACCTTGAAGTCCTTGAGGACGACGTCCTTGATCTCGGGGTAGAAACGGGTCAGGGCTTTGCGGAAGGCCTTGTCCAAGGCGTTGACCGGGCCGTCGCCCTCGGCGGCGGTGATCTCGTGGACGTCCTTGACGTTGACCTTGATCGTGGCCTCGGCGAGGCAGGGGGCGTCGTGGCCGCGCTTCTCGACGATGACGCGGTAGCCGTCGAGGGTGAAGAAGGACTCGCTCTTTTTGAGGACCTTGCGGGCCAGGAGGTTGAAGGAGGCGTCGGCGGACTCGAACTCGTAGCCCTCGCCCTCCATCTCCTTGATCTCGGCAAGCAGCTCGTTGACTTCCGTCGGGTCGAGTTTGTCGAGGTTGTGCTCCGCGGTCTTGAGGAAAATGTTGTCCTTGCCGGAGAGGTCGGAGACCAGGATGCGGCGGCGGTTGCCGACCAGCTCGGGGTCGATGTGCTCAAAAGAGCGGGAGACCTTCTTGACGGCGTTGACGTGCATGCCGCCCTTGTGGGCGAAAGCGCTGTCGCCACAATAGGGCTGGCGGCGCAGGGGCTTGAGATTGGCGATCTCGTCGACGGCGGAGCTGAGCTCCCGGAGGCTCGCGAGGCTGTCTTGGAGCAAGGGGGCGTAGCCCATCTTGAGCGCGAGGGCGGGGATGATGGAGCAGAGGTTGGCGTTGCCGCAACGCTCGCCGAAGCCGTTGATGGTGCCCTGGATGTGGCGGGCGCCGCTCTCGACGGCGACCAAGGAGTTGGCGACGGCCAGCTCGGAGTCGTTGTGGCAGTGAATGCCGACGACCACCTCGGAAGGTATGGAGCTGATGACCTCGCGGCAGATGTTGGCGACCTCGGAGGGCAGCCGCCCCCCGTTGGTGTCGCAAAGCACCACCGTGGTGGCGCCAGCTTCGACGGCGGTCTTGAGGACGGCCATGGCGTAGTCGGGCTCGTCCTGGTAGCCGTCGAAGAAATGCTCGGCGTCGAAGACGACCTCGCGTCCATGGCCGCGCAGGAAAGCGCAGGAGTCGGCGATCATCTCCAAGTTCTGGTCGGGGGTGACTTTGAGCACCTCGTGGACATGGAGGAGCCAAGCCTTGCCGAAGATCGTGACCACCGGGGCCTCGGACTCGAGCAGCTTCCTGAGGTTGTCCTCGTCCTCTGCCTTGACGTTGGGGCGCCGGGTGCTGCCAAAGGCGGCGAGCTTGGAGTTTTTGAGTTTGACGTGCTTCATCGCCTCGAAGAAGGCGATGTCCCTGGGGTTTGACCCCGGCCAGCCGCCCTCGATGTAAGAGACCCCGAACTTGTCGAGCATCTCCGCTATCCTCATCTTGTCGGCCTTGGAGAACGACACGCCCTCGGCTTGCGAGCCGTCGCGCAACGTCGTGTCATAGATCCGCAACGGCACGGAACTGCATTCAGCTTTCATTTCACACCTGCCCCTTCGCCTTTTTCCCAATTCTTGGCCTCGCGCCACAAGCCATCGAGCGTCTCCGGCGTCTGGTCGGAGACGGCGAGCCCCTGCCCCCGCAACTTGGCCTCAAGCCAACGGAAACGACGCTCAAATTTGTCGGTCGCCGCCTGGAGCGACTTCTCGGCGGTCCGCTCGTCCTGGAAGCGGCAGAAGTTGACGACGCTGTAAAGCACGTCGCCCACCTCGTCCTCCACCGCGGCGACGTCGCCGTCGCGCACGGCCTGGCGCAGCTCGTCGAGCTCCTCCTGGAGCTTGTCTAGGGTCCCCTCGATCCGGTCCCAGTCGAAACCGGCCGCGGCCGCCTTGCGTTGCACCAACAAGGCGCGGGTGAGGGCGGGGAGGTTGCGCGGCACGCCGTCGAGGACGCTGTCGCGGACCTGGCCCTTCTCGGCGCGCTCCTCGGCCTTGATCTCCTGCCAACGCTCCAGAATCGTCCCCACGTCCTCCGTCTTGGCGTCGCCGAACACGTGGGGGTGGCGGCGCTTGAGCTTGTTGACGATCTGCCGGACGACGTCGTCGAGGCTGAAGCGCCCCTCGTCCTCGGCGATGCGGGCGTGGAAGACCACGTGGAGCAGCACGTCGCCGAGCTCCTCGCACATGCCGCGGTCGTCGGTCTGGTCGATGGCGTCGAGCAGCTCGGCGCACTCTTCGACTAATTGATCCTTGAGGCTGACATGGGTCTGCTTCCGATCCCAGGCGCAACCACCGGGGCCGCGGAGGATCTGAATCACCTCTACCAGCTCCTGCATCGGGCTTTTGTCGTTCGTGGTTTCCATGGCGTTCACTTTAGGTCAGAGCGGATGATGATGTCGCGGATCTCGCGGGGAAGCTCCTCGGCGCTGTCGAAATGGGCGCGGCGACCGTCCACGAAGACGTTGTACGAGCTGCTGCCCCCCCGCTCGCGCTCGATCTCCTCGATCTCGGAACGCAGCTCCGGCGGCATGTCCGCCTTGCGGGAGTAGACCTGGTATTCCCCGTCGATCTTGACCACATAGCGCTGCTTGGGCTTGACGATGGGGATCTTCATGGTCTTGTCCCCCTCGAAGTTCTCGCCTTCGAGGAACTGGACGCGAGGCGCCCGATAGACCTTCTTCTTCCCGAACAACCAACTGAACAAACCCATCGCCCCACCCTCTGATTTTATGAATGGCCATCCCCCGCGGGGAACAGCTCTCGCTGGTCTTAATTTAATATGTCCCCCGCGAAAAACAAGCCGCGCCGCCTCCCCGGCTTGACATTTCCCGGTTCTGAAAAATTAAAATCCCTCCGTGGCCCTCAATAGCCTCAGTGGTGGCGTTTCCGCTTCAGGGTGTTGGCGATGCGGGCGGCGGCGCAACCGGCACCGAAGCCGTTGTCGATGTTCATCACGACGACCCCGTTGCCGCAACTGTTGAGCATCGCCAGCAGGGCCGTCACCCCGCCGAAACTCGCCCCGTAGCCCGCGCTGGTCGGCACGGCGATCACCGGACAGGACACCAATCCCGCCACCACGCTCGGCAACGCCCCCTCCATCCCCGCCACGGCGATGATCACGTCCGCGGCGTCGAGCTTGTCCATCTGGGCGAAAAGGCGGTGGATGCCCGCCACCCCGACGTCGAAGGCGCATTCGACCCCGCAGCCGCAGAGCTCGGCGGTGAGCTTCGCCTCGTAGGCCGCGGGCAGGTCGCTGGTGCCGGCGGTGAGGATCAAGACTTTGCCCTCCGGCGGCGGCTGGTTCGCCCCCGGTTTGTAGAGGCAGCGCGCCAACGGGTCGTAGGTGAAACCGGGGAGCCCTTCCTTGATGACGGCGTAAACCTCTTGGGACAGCCGGGTCACCAACACCGGCTCGCCGCTGGCGGCGATGGCCGTGACGATGGCCGTGAGCTGTTCCGGCGTCTTGCCCGCGCCGAACACGAACTCGGGGAAACCGCAGCGGCGGCGCCGGTCGCTATCGATGCGGACGAAGGGGTTGCCGTCCGGCTCCATGCTCAGGCCTCCTTGGCCGGACCGCAGACGCAGGTCCGCAAGGACGGCAGCGGCTCGTGTCCGGCGCAGACGCGGTGGACCCGCTCCCAACAAGTGTCGGAGAGCAGCGGGCGCAGCGGCTGCGGCAGGCCGGGGATATGATGGAAGGCGGAGGACATCACCGCGTCCCAGCGGGCGTAATGGTTGGCGAGGTCGTCGGGCATGACGACGCTGCGCTCGGCGCCGGGCTCGGGGAAAGGCTCGAAGGGTTCGAGGATGTTCAACATGCCGTAGTCGCCGACGAGCTCCTGGCCCTCCTGGATGTCGACGATGGCGACGTCGAAGTCGAAGGGGGTCATCATGCAGGTGGGGGTGAAGCTGTGGTTGACGTAGCGGGTGTAGTCCCAGCAGAGCACGTAGCGCCCCTGCCCGTCGCGGAACATGTATTTGAGGGCCTTTTCCCGCGCCATCTCCGGGAGGGCGTCGATGGTCTCCTGGCCGACGCACTGGTCGAGGCCGTCGAGGCCCCAGACGATGGTGCCCTTGGGGATGGGTTTGGTGGCGAAGACGCCGAAGCCGATCTGCGGACTGATGAACCGCAGCTCCGTGTCGGGGTGGATCATGGCTGAGACTCCTGTGCTGTTCCTCTCAATATAGCGCCTGGACGGCGAACACCAAGGCGACATCCCTCACTTCAGGCGGATAACGGCCAACACCTGCTTGAAGAACGTCACGGCCTCGGGGCCAAAGGCGATGTCATAGAGCGGCAAGCCGCGGATGATTCTCCCCGACCGCCTGCGAACCCCGCAACGCTTTCCACTTCGCATGGTTGCCCTCCCTTTTCGCGTCGTCACTCAAAATCACCTTGTCCATTCCACGGCAGCGCGTCGACATAGAGGGGGACGCCCAGAAAAAGGGAGATGTTGCGCGCCATTCGGAACAACTGCTTTCTGCCGCCGTTCTCGAGCAGGACAACACGCCGCAACTCCGCCCCGACGACAAGATTGAGCTGGAACGCCTGCCAGGCGCTATCGCAGCACCCCCGCTCCCCGGCGTGGCAAAACTGCAGCGCCTTGATATCGTCCCAGGAACAAGTCCAACGGCCATGGCTCAACCCCGTGACATGCATTTGACGGCAACAGCGGTCAAACCGCGCCCTGGTGGCAAAGAACCGCAAACAAAAACCCAGCGCCACATGGATAGCGGAGCCAAACAGGAAAACGCTTGCGACGAAAAAACGGATGTCCCCCTCCAAGCCCCATGCGAGGCAAGCGGCATAGACAACGCCCGCCACGGCCAGCAGCGCTAGCGCTATCCACCAGGCCGCATAGCCAGGCGCCAACACCAAAACCGAGGGGGTCGGCAGCGTCAAGCGGTGAAAGTTGACACTGGAGGAGAACTTGGCCTCCAGGGGCTCGTCCGGGACGCATAGGATGGCGTTGTCGTTCTCCATGGCATATCCTCGAAGGGTTTAGAGGGCGCGCCAGCCGACGTGGCGCACGGTGAGGCCCTGCGACTCCCAGAGCAGCTCGAACTCGGTCTTGACGCCGCGGACGTCGTCGATGACCGAGTCGTCGCGGAGGAAAAGGCCGGAGCCGTCGAGGATGCGGGCGACGTCCGCGAAATAGGGTTCGTCGTCGGAGGAGAAATGGAAGGAGCCGTTGTCTTGCAGGACGCGGCGGAGCCGGCCGACGAACTCGGAGCTGACCAGGCGGTTCTTGCGGTGCCGGATCTTGGGCCAGGGGTCGGGGCAAAGGAGGTGGACGCGGCGCAAACAGGCGTCGGGCAAGGCCCTGGCGAAGAGCTCCCAGGCGTCGGTGCGCAGCGTCGTCACGTTGGTCAGGCCCATGCGCTCGGCGCGGCGGTGCACTTTGCGGAGGCGTTTGAGCATGATGTCGGCGCCCAGGACGCGGCGCTCGGGGTGGCGGGCGGCGAGGTCGCAGGTGAACCTGCCCTTGCCGCAGCCGAGGTCGAGCTCGGCGTCTTGTCCGGGAGTCAGGTCCAGCCGCTCTAGGCCGCCGCTCAAGATCTTCACGAAGGCGTCTTCAGGTTTCGGTTTCGGATTCATCTTCTCTGTCGTGTTGGTGGTTCGCATGATAGTGGGGTAAATAAAATTGCATATTCGACAAAAGCAATGTAGACTAAGCGTTTTGACGGGCGGAAAAGCGTATTTCATCAAAAACACGGGACGAACACCATGAACAATTTCACGCCGCGCTCCAAGCAAGTGCTGATGCTGGCGCAGAAAGAAGCGATACGGTTCAACCACGACTACGTCGGCACCGAACATCTGTTGCTGGGGCTGATCAGCCTCGGGCAGGGCGTGGCGGTGGCGGTGCTCAAGTCGATGGGGTTGAACTTGGAGAAGCTCCGGCTCGAGGTGGAGAAGCAGTCCGGGGCCGGCGGCGCCACCAAACTTGAGGGCACCCCGCCCTATACCCCCAGCTTGAAGAAAGTTCTGGCCTTGGCCGCCCAGGAGGCCAAAGGCATGAACTACAACTATATCGGCACCGAGCACCTCTTGCTGGGCATCCTGCAGGAGGGCAAGAGCGTCGCCGCGCGGGTGCTGCGGAATTTGAACGTCGACCTGGACAAGGTGCGGCAAGAGGTCATCCGCGCCCTCGACCCGAACTTCCTCCCGGAGGAGGAGAACGGCGCGCCCCCCGGCGGCGGCCCGGCCAACAGCGGCAACGGCGCGGAGAAAGGCGACGACAAGCTCACCGCGTTGCGGGCCTTCGGCCGCGAGCTCACCGAGATGGCCAAAAAGGGCGAGCTCGACCCGGTCATCGGCCGTCAGGACGAGATCGAGCGCGTCATCCAAGTGCTCTGCCGCCGGACCAAGAACAACCCCGTGCTCATCGGCGAGGCGGGGGTGGGCAAGACCGCCATCGTCGAGGGCCTCGCCCAGGCCATCGCCGACAAGACCGTGCCCGACGTGCTCCACGACAAGATGGTCTTCGCCCTCGATTTGCCGCTGATGATCGCCGGCACCAAGTACCGCGGCCAATTCGAGGAGCGCATCAAAGGCGTGCTCGACGAGATCCGCAACTCCGGCAAGGTCATCGTCTTCATCGACGAGCTCCACACCATCGTCGGGGCGGGCGGCGCCGAGGGCGCCATGGACGCCTCCAACATCATCAAGCCAGCCCTCTCCCGCGGCGAGCTCCAGTGCGTCGGCGCCACCACCATGGACGAGTACCGCAAATACATCGAGAAAGACGCCGCCTTGGAACGCCGTTTCCAGTCGATCATGGTCAACCCGCCCAGCGTCGACGAGACCATCGCCATCCTCGGCGGCCTCCGCGAGCGCTACGAGCGCCACCACCACGTCCGCTACACCCCCGAGGCACTGGTCGCCTGCGCCCGCCTCTCCGACCGCTACATCTCCGGGCGTTTCCTGCCCGACAAAGCCATCGACGTGCTGGACGAGGCCGGGGCCCGCACCCGCCTCACCTCGGTGGTGCCGCCACCGGACGTCAGCGAGTTGGAGGAGCGGATCAAGCGGACTCAGAAGGAGAAGGAGACCGCCATCTCCGGCCAGCACTTCGAGCAGGCCGCCGAGTTCCGCGACCAGGAGAAGCAGTTGCGCAAGGAGCTCGAGGACACCCTCGAGGAATGGAAGAAAAACAAGGTCCAGAACGTCGTCGAAATCGGCGTCAACCATATCACCGAGGTGCTGGCCAAGCTCAGCGGCGTCCCCGTCGCCCGCATGGAGCAGGGCGAAGGCGCGAGGCTGCTGGTCATGGAGGACGAGGTGGCCAAGACGGTCGTCGGCCAGGAGGAGGCGGTCCACACCATCTCCCGCGCCCTGCGCCGCTCCCGCGCCGACCTCAAGGACCCCAGGCGCCCGATCGGCTCCTTCCTCTTCCTCGGCCCCACCGGCGTCGGTAAGACGCTGCTGGCCAAGTCGCTGGCCGAGTTCATGTTCGGCGACCCCGACGCCCTCATCCAGATCGACATGTCCGAGTACATGGAGAAATTCAACGTCAGCCGCCTGGTCGGCTCCCCCCCCGGCTACGTCGGCCACGACGAGGGCGGCCAGCTCTCCGAGCGCGTCCGCCGCCGCCCCTACTCCGTGGTGCTCTTCGACGAGGTCGACAAGGCCCACCCCGACGTCATGCACATGCTCCTGCAAGTGGTCGAGGAGGGCAAGCTCACCGACAGCGTCGGCCGCCGCATCGACTTCCGCAACTGCATCGTCATCCTCACGAGCAACCTCGGAGCCCACAAGCTCATCAAAGGCGGCAACCTCGGCTTCGGCACCGACGACGCCAGCCAGGACGAGGCCCGGCTCAAGGAACGCATCCTCGAGGAGGCCAAAACCTTCTTCAAGCCCGAGTTCCTCAACCGCATGGACGAGGTGGTAATCTTCCGCGCCCTGCGCCGCGACGACCTCCGCGCCATCGTCAGCCTCGAAGTCGACAAAGTGAAAAAGCGCCTCTCCAACCAGTCGCTGACCTTGTTGCTGGACAACGCCGCGCTCGACTTCCTGATCGACAACGGCTACCAGCCGGAATTCGGGGCCCGGCCGTTGCGCCGCGCCATCGAGCGCTTCGTCGAGGACCCCCTGGCCGAGGACATCATCCGCGGGTTGATCAAGCCCGGCGACCGCCTGGAGGCCCGCGTGGACAACAAGAAGTTGATGTTCTTCCCCTTGCCGCCCCCCGAGCCGGAGCCCGTCCCCGAGGCGAAGCCGGAGAAGCCCAAGACCAAATCCCGCAAAAAGCCCGCCGCCGACACGCCCTGACCCGGGCGGTCAGGCCGCGGCCACCGGATGGCTGCTGGCGGGGTGAACCCGTTCCAGCGGCCGCCGTTGCTTGCAGTAGTCGCAGACGCCGCAGTAAGCCGGAGGCAGTTTCCCGGCCTTCACCGCGGCGACCCGCGGCGACAGCGCCCGGACCACGGCCAGCTCGCAGGCCAGCCGCGCCGGGTTGGCGAAACTTAGGACCAGCTTCCCGGGCACCGGCTCGTCGCTGACCACCACCAGCAAGGGCTCCAACTCCATCCCCGTTCGCTGGCGTAGCAAATGGGAGGTCAACGCCAGCCTCGTCCAATAGCCGTGGAGCTCCCAGAACGGCACCCGCGCCCGGTGCGCCGGCGACCAGGCCCAGTGGTCCAAGGCTCGGGAGCTGACGACATCGGCGAAAAAACCGGAGCCGACGTCGAGCGAATCCACGGACAGTTCCCAATCCAGGCCGCCGAAGGCGCCCCGGACCACCGCGCCCCCCCCGGCCAGGCGGGAGGCGCAAAGCGGGTCGGAACGCAAAACCGCGGCCATCGCCTCGGCCCGGACCGCGGCCGCCCGCGGCTTCCCGGCCCGGGTGCGCAACGCCGCGGCGCGGGCGGCGACGAAAGCTTCCAAGGCGGCGCCCCCCGCGAGCAGGGCGCGCACATAGCCACCGATCAGCCGCGAACGCGTCTCCGGAGGCCGGTAGTCCCCGACGACGTGGCGGGCGAACGCCATCGCCTCGCAACTCGTCCAGTCGCGGTGCTCGGCGAAGGTCATGACTCGCCCCGGCGGACGCGGGCGAAGTTCTCGACCGCCTCGACCAGACGGTCGACCGCGTCGCCGTAGAAGAACAGGTCGAGGCTGTTGCCCTCGCCCTCGATCGTCAACACCTGGCAATCCTTGTCCCAGTCGCGCCCCCCGGACGGGGTTAGGCTCAGGGTTTCGGGTTTCTGGTGGAAATGCGCCATCACGCTGGTCATGGTCTCGTCCTTTCGCTGTTGTTCCCCATGCACAAGTCCCCGCCCGTCAAACGCCGCGCCGCCCAAAGCTCGTCCAGAAAACGCAACGCCGACTCCTGATAGGCGCGCAACTCCTCGCGCTGCGCCTCGAAGCCCTCGGCCTCCCACAAGTCCCAACAGGGGTCGCCCAGCCACTCCCGTTTCAACCGCTCGATCTGCCTCCGCGTCTTCGCCATGATGCAATCCTTCAATGTTAGGTGTTAGGGAAAGAACACGCACTTTTGTGCTGTTTTGTATTGCCGCCCAAGTGCGAGAGCAAGGCTTGTCTGACAACCGCCGACACCGAGATCAACTGCTCCTCGGCCATCCGCTTGGCCGGATCCATCAAACTCACTGGCAGGCGGATCGACATCGTGACCACGTTCTTCATCGACTGCTCCTCTTTGGTTGCCCGCAACTATACATCTCAACACAAAACAATACAACACGTGTGCCGACACAAAAACACAAAAAAATACGTAGCGCCCTTGATAAATGTGTCTTTATGTAATACAATGAACGATGGAAGCAAGACAAAGCGCCGACAACGAAGGCAAAAAGGTGGGAGAATGAGACTCAACAGATTGAAGTTCAGGCAAATACGGAAAGAGCTGGGGGTGACGCACAAGGAGATAGCGCAGGCGATCAACATGTCCGAGTCGGCGGTCTCCGCCTGGGAGAACGGGCGGCGCAACTGCAAACCCCGGGAGCTCCACCAGCTCGCGGAGGTGCTGAAAGTGGGTCTGGCCGCGATCAGCGACCATGAAGGCCCGCTCTACGCCAGCGCCAAGGAGTATGACGGCGCGGCGACAGTGAACGAAGTCAAGGAAGTCTACAAGGTCAGCAAGGTGCCGGTCCTCTCCTTCGCGCAAGCGGCGGGCTTCGACCCCATCCTCGAGCCGTTCGCCGAATACCTGCGGAGCTGCTCGGACGAGGAGGCCATCTTCACCGAGGTCAAGGACAACTTCTTCGCCATCCGCGTGGAGGGCGACTCCATGACCCCGGAATACCCCGACGGCACCGTGCTGCTGGTGGCTGGCGGCGAGTACCCCCAACGCGGCGACACCGTGGTGGCCAAAATCCGCGAGACCGGCCAGGTGGTGGTCAAAAACTACTCCCGCAAGGACAACCTCGTCCGGCTGGAGTCCGTCAACCCCGAAGGCAAGACGTTCAGCTGGAACTGCAAGGAGAACCCCGGCTACTTGCAATGGATGTGGCCCGTGGTCAAGGCCGAGATCGACCTGCGCAAACGCCGCTGGGAACAACAACGCCTCTGACATGCCCAGACCCGCGCCCAACCTGGAGAACGCCCGCCACGCCCTCGCGCTGCTCTGCCGCGCCGGGTGGACGCCCGGACGGCCCCCCTCCCAACGCGAGCTCGACGAGCTGCTGCGCCGGGCGGTCGCCCGCCTGTTCCGCCTGCTCCTTCCCGCGGCCGACGACACGCCCGCCCACCCGACCCCGTCCGCCGAGCTTCTCCAGTTGCTCCGCCCCTATCAATCACTGGACGTCCGCGGCCTGGGCGATCTCTACGAGGGGCTCCTGGAGCAACGCCTCCTCTTCCACCCGCCCGCCGAACTCCGCCTCGCCCAGCAAAAAGCCGGACGCAAGGCCTCCGGCTCCTATTTCACCCCGGACGCCGTGGTGGACCGCCTTTGCCGCGAGACGCTGCAACCAAAACTCGACGCTTGCGGCGGCGCCCCCGACAAAATCCTGGCGCTGCGCGTCCTCGACCCGGCGATGGGCTGCGGCCATTTCCTGGTGAAAACCGTCGACGTCGTCGCCGCCCACCTGCTGCGCCGCCGCGGCGGCGACCTCGCCCGTTGGCAAAGGGAAGTGGCCGAGCGCTGCGTCCACGGCGTCGACCGCGACCCCATGGCGGTGGAGCTGGCGAAAGCCTTTCTCCTGCGCCACTGCGGCGCCTCCGGCCTCGACCGGCGCCTGAAGGTGGGCGACAGCCTGCTCGGCGCCCCCGCCGCCATGGACGGCGGCGGCTTCGACGTGGTGCTCGGCAACCCGCCCTGGGACAAGCTCAAACCCGCCAAACGCGACTTCTACGGCTCCTTCAGCGAGGAGCTGGCCAACACCCAGGGAGCCTCCCTCGACACGCACATCGCGGCGCTGGAGCGCGACCGCCCTGAGCTCGCCGAGGACTGGAGACGTTACGAGTCGGCCATGACCAAACTCGCCACGGAGCTCGCCGCCAGCGGGGACTTCCCCGCCCAGAAGGCCGTCGTCGACGGCAGGCGGACCGGCGGCGACCCCGACCTCGCCAAATATTTCCTGGAACGCTCGTTCCAACTGCTGGCCGACGGCGGACGGCTGGGGCTGGTCCTCCCGGCATCGGTCTGGCAGGCGGACGGCGCCACCGGCCTGCGCTCGCTGGTCTTCGAGAGAAAGACCGTCGACGAGCTGCTCGTCTTCGAGAACTACCGCAAATGGGCCTTCGACATCGACTCCCGCTTCAAGTTCAGCACGCTCGTGGCCAGCAACTCCCCGCCGCCCGCAGGCCACCGCTTCGCCGCCGCGTTCATGCTGCGCGGCCCGGAGCCCCCCCCCGGGCGCGCCGTCGAGCTCAGCCTCCCGCTCATCAAGTCGTTCAGCCCCGGCAACCTGGCGCTGCTCGACCTGAAGTCGCCCGCCGAGGCGGCGTTGTTGGCAAAACTCCACCGCGGCCTGCCGCGGCTCGGCGCGCCGGAATCCGCCTGGAACCCCAAGTACAGTTGCGACCTCCACATGACCCACGACGCCTGGCGCTTCAAGCGCCCGGAATGGATAGAAGAACATGGCAGCCAGGCGCTGGAGACCCACCGCGCCCTTTACGAGGGACGGATGGTCGACAATTTCGACCACTGCGCCAAGCGCTATGTCAGCGGCGAAGGGCGCAAGGCCATCTGGCGAAAACTGGACTGGGAGGAGAAACGCTTGGCGCCGCATTTCTATGCGGAACGCTCCAAGGCCTTCGAGCCGTCGCCGTGGCGGGTGGGCTATTGCGCCGTCACGGGGGCGACCAACGAACGCACCGTCCTGGCCTGTCTGATTCCCCGGACATGCCTCTGTGGCAACGCCGTGCCCACGCTGGCGTTCGATAGTTGCGCCCAAGCGGTCGCCGCCTTGACATTCCTGAACTCCTTCGTCCTCGACGCCCTCTGCCGCTCGCGCGTGAGCACGAACCTCAGCTACAACTATCTGCGCGGCACCCCCTTCCCGCCGCCTTCGGCGCTCGGCGGCAAACAGACACTGGACAAGGCGCTGCGCTTGTCATGCAGCACCCCCGAGCTCGCCACCTACTGGGACGAGACGTTCCCGGACTCCCCCTGGACCTGGCGGTCCGCGGCGCGCTCCCCCTGGGAACGGGCGGAGCTCCGGGCGGAGCTCGACGCCGTCGCCGCCAAGGCCTACGGCCTGGACGTGGAGGACTACGCCCGGATACTGACGACCTTCCCGCTGCTCGACCGGAACCAGCCCCCCCTCCCCGGCGACCTGTTCCTCACAGAGGCGGGAAATGGTGATTTCGAGACGACACCACGCTCGTTCATCACCCGCGACTTCGCCTTGCTGGCCTATTTCCGGCTAAAGCGGGAAACACCCCCCACGGACCTGGGGCGCTGGTACCAAGACAAGGTCGGGCTCGATCCGGACGGGCCGCTGTCGCGCTTCCGCGTCGGCGAGCTGAAAAGCCTGGAGGCGCGGGTCGCCGCCGCCCGGCGCGCGGGGGCGGTCGCCTACGCCTCCAAAGCCTGAGGACGAGGGAAGGCCTGGGGGAAACCCCTTGAAAGGGGTTGTCCCCCAGACCCCCTTCCTGAACTTTTTGGGTTATTTTTATAATAAAATACCCAAAAAGTTTTTGAGGGGGAGTTTGAGGGGGAACTTTGTTCACAAAGTCCCCCCTCAAGGACTTCGCCCCTCGCGGTAGTTGGTGGGAGACATCCCGGTGGCGGCATGGAAGGCCCGCGAGAAGTTGTGCACGCACTGGTAACCAAGCTGGTCGGCGATCTGCGAGACGTTCAACGAACCATAGGCCAACAGCTCGCAGGCTTTCCGCAACCGCGCCTGGCGCTGGACGTCGCCAGGGCTCCGACCGTAGACGTCTTTGAACAGCTTGCGGAACCGCGACTCGCTGAACCCGGCGGCCCGGGCGATCTCTTTGATGTCCTTGGGGCGCTCGGCGCTGTCCTGGATGGCGACGGCAGCGGCGGCGAGGCGGTTGCGCCGCCCCCCCGGCGGCCCGGACGCGCCGCTCAACGCCCGGTAGATTAACCCGATCAGCTCCAACGCCAGCCCCGAGAGCTCCAACGCGGCCTCGCCGGGCGCCAGACGGTGCCGCCGGGCGAGCTCCGCCATCAGCGCCAGGACGTCGGCGGAACGCTCGCCCAGTGCCAACTTTCCCGCCCAGCCCCCCACCACCGGATGCCGCAACGGCGGGTGCGCCAAGGCGGCGAACTCGGACAAATCCAGCGTCCCGCCCGGGATGCAGGCGTCCCAATGGCTCCGCTCCGGGTCGTAGACCAGGTCGAGGTGCGTGTACAAACAACGCATCGTCTTGGACGTGCCGCGCATCTCGGTGGGCGTCAGCGGCGGCACCCAGACCAAGTCCCCCTGCTCCACGGCGAATGGACCGCTTTGGCCCACGCTGAACACCCCCTCGCCCGTGCCGACGAAGACCAGCAGGTAATCCAACAGCATGCGCTCCTTGAGCAGCCACGGCGGCCGCGTCCCGTCGCCCGCTTGACGGACGTAGGGCTTAAGCTCCGCCAACAAGGCGGACAACGAGGCGTCCGGACATTCCGGCGGCCGCTCACCTGGAATCGAGTTTCTCATAAAAAAGCGTTAATGACACCGATTGAAAATAAATGGCAAAGACGTTAAGCATAAAATACGCTATTTTTAAATTAAAGCAAAGACGTTTATAACAAAAGAACTGGGGGAAACCCCTTGAAAGGGGTTGTCCCCCAGACCCCCTTCCTGAACTTTTTGGGTTATTTAAACTAGGAGATAATCATGCGCGAGGCCAATTTCGACGAGCTGCTCAAAGTCCTGGACAAGAAAGCTCCGTCCCGCCCCACCCTCTTCGAGTTTTTCCTGAACCAGCCGCTCTACGAGTCGTTGGCGGGCGCGGCTGTTTGCGCCAAGACCGACGAGCTGCGGGAACGGCGGATCAGACTCCACGCCTTCAAAAACGCCGGCTACGACTACGCCACCATCCACCCCCCGGAAGGGATGACCTTCAAGACCAACGACATCGACCACGACAAGACCATCTCCCTCAACGCCTATTCCACCATCTCCGCCCGCGCCAGCTTCGACGCCTACCCGTGGCCCGAGCCCGACCACCTCGACTACGCCGTCTACGAGCGGCTCGACAAAGAGCTGCCCGACGGCATGAAAATGATCGTCTGCGGCCCCGGCGGGGTGCTGGAGAACGTCATCCGCCTGATGGGCTATGACGCCCTCTGCATGATGACCGTCGACGACCCGGACCTGGCCAAGCAAGTCTTCGACGCCGTGGGCTCGCGGCTAGTCCGCCACTACGAGCTGGCCGCGCAGTTCGACTCCGTGGGCGCTTTGATCTCCAACGACGACTGGGGCTTCAAAACCCAGACCATGCTCTCCCCGGAGACCTTCCGCGAGCTGCTCATCCCCTGGCACAAGAAAATCGCCGCCGCCTGCCACGCCGCGGGGAAACCCGTGATCCTGCACTCCTGCGGCAACCTGAAAGCGGTGATGGACGACATCATCGACGACATCGGCTACGACGGCAAGCATTCCTACGAGGACACCATCCAGCCGGTGGAGCAGGCCTACGAACAATACCACGAGCGGATCGCCATCATGGGCGGCCTTGACTTGGACTTCGTCTGCCGCGAGACCCCGGCGAACGTGGCGAAACGCGCCCGGGCGATGCTCGAGCGCAGCGCCAGCCGCGGCGGCTATGCCTTGGGCACGGGCAACAGCGTCCCGGAGTACGTCCCGCGGGAGAACTACTTCGCCATGATCAACGCCGCTCTCGAGTAAAAAAAGATAACCCAAAAAGTTCAGGAGGGGGGCTTGGGGGGCAACCCCGTTTCAACGGGTTCCCCCCAAAGAGCGCGTCAGCGCCCCTCCAACGTAAAGTCAAAGGAGAGGATCATGGAGAAGTTACGGGTCGCGGCGATAGGCGTTGGCGGGATGGGCAAGGGGCATCTGGACTCGATCGTCGCCAACAAATCGGTGATTGTGAAGGCGGTGTGCGACAGCAACCAGGCGGCCCTTGACGCGGTGACGCTCCCGAAAGTCCGCAAATACTCGGACTGGCGGAGGCTGCTGGACGAGGAGGAGCTAGACCTGCTTTCCGTCTGCCTGCCCCACTATCTATATCCGCCGGTCGTGATCGCCGCGCTGGAGAGAGGCTTGCATGTCTACAAGGACAAGCCTTTCGCGAAGGATCTCGCCGACGCGCGGGAAATGGCGGCGGCGGCAGAGAAGCACGGACGCAGGATTTTCATCGGGGCCCAGCGCAAATTCACCCCGTCGTTCCTGAAGGCGATGGACATCGTCAAATCGGGGGCGCTGGGGAAGATCCATTTCGTCCGCGGGGCGATCCACTATTACTGGGACAACGTGTTCACCGGACAAATGCGCTGGCGCGGGAGGCGGGAGGAGTCCGGCGGCATCGCCATCATCGACTCGGGCTACCACATCCTCGACGCGGTGATGGCGTACTGCGGCACGCCGTCAAGCGTCTACGCCAGCACGGGCTCGCTCCGGGCGGCGAAGGCGGGCGTCTACGACATCGACGACAAGGCCGCGCTGGTCCTCAACTTCCCCGACGGCGCGCTGGGGGCGCTCACCATCAGCTTCGCGACGGTCCCCAACGAGTTCCGCGTGGTGCTCCATGGACAGGAAAGCACCCTGGACATCGACAGCTCGGCGATGCGGCTATATCAGGCGGACAAGCTGAAGAAAACCTTCACCGTCAACGACGCGAAAACCGACACGTTGAAGACGCAGTTCGCCCACTGCGTGAAGGCTTTGCGTAGCGGCTCCCCGTCGCTGTGCGATATTGAGCAGGCCTTGGAGGTGCAGACGGTCATCGAGGCCGCATATCGCTCGGACAAGGAGAAAACCGCCATCGAGATCAAACCAGGGCCGAGGTGAGGCGGCAGGATTGGGAGCAACCCACCAGCCAGCGCCGACAAAAATCATTCCAGCCTCCAGCTGGACACTGCGGGTTCCGCATCCCCTTCGACCAACGCCTCCTGTCCACACGGTTTTGGCCCATGCCGTCAAAGCCCGAAGAAGGTGTTCATGCAAGCGTGCGACACGGCGCAGGCGAAAAGGTTCCTGGTCTTGTAGTAGAGCAGCCCCCAGCAGCAGCCCGAGAAAAACGTCAGGGCGAGCAGCGGCGCCAAGCCTTCACGGTTGGGGTTGAAATGCGCCAGGCAGAACAACGCCGCGGCGAGGAGGATGGCGACGCCGGGCGCCCAACCCCGTAACGGCCGCTCCAGCCGCGCCACGAGCAAAAACAAGCCGCCCCGATAGACGAACTCCTCCGGGAACGCCGAGAGGAAAAACACCAAACTGAAACTGGACGCGGAATAAAAGCCGTTCCAGAGGGGCATGCCGCAATGAAGCCGCAAGCCGACCACCGCGGCGACCAAGGGGACGCCGCACAGCGCGGACCATAGGAGCGTTTTCCTGTCCAACGTGAAGGAGAGCCCGAAGAAGTCGTCCGCCAATCCCCGTCGGTATACCAGTGTCAGCGCCACCGGGAGGATGGCCGTCCACAGCGTCAAGTAATGCCAAGCGAAATCTTGGCGCAGGAAATCCATGCCCAGGTCGGCGGCCAAGGCCAACTCCACCAGGGCCAAGGCGGCGAGCTCGGCGGCGTAGAGGAACAGCGCGAGGTCGACAAGAGCAAGTTCCGGTTTGCGGGAGTTGAAGTGGTTGAGGGCGAACGGGAGGACGGCGAGCGCCGCCGCCCCCAGGAAGACCAGCGCCAGGCGTGGCCCCCCGCAGCCCACCCCCAGGACATCGGAAACGCAGACCAGGCCAGCGGCCAAGGCGAAGAGGGCGGGAAAACAGCGTTGGACTACGGCGGCGCCGCAACGGCGACGCGCCCAGGGCACCCCGAGCAGCAGCGCGGGGACGGCGCCGCAAGCGAAAAGGGCGGACTGTCCAAGGTTCTCCCCCGCATGCCGGGAAAGGAAAACGAACCAAGTCCAAGCCGCCGAGGTCAACAACAACAGGGACATCGCCCACGGGACAAGCGCCTTCGCCACCACCATCCGTCTCCTCGCCACCGCGCAACCCTACAACGACCGCCATGACATATCAAGGGACCGACACGGGAAAAAAACCACATCCCCCACAAATCCGTTTGTGGAGGCGTTTTTGGTTAACATCACCCAACCCCTTGGAGCCCAGCGCTTTCCCCACATGGCCACGGCCTTGCCTCTTTTATTTGTGGCCTCCCCGCCGCGCCACTTGGCACGCGGCGTCTGGCACGGTTCTTTCTTATATACCTTCTTGGAGAAACCGCTGGGCCATGGAGCCATGCGGAAATGGACACGAAGAAAGTATTGTTGGTGGAGGACGAGCGGAGCGGCAACTTCACGCTCGCCATGGTGCTGCGGAAAGCTGGCTACCAGGTGCTGCAGGCGTACGACGGGCTGGAAGCCTGGGAGACGCTGGAACGGGCCAGGAGCGAGGGCGCCCCGGTGGATCTGTTGGTGACCGACCTGCTCATGCCCCGGATGTCGGGACTTGACTTGCTGGCGCGCTTGGCGGAGAGCCCGGAGCGCGTCCCGGCGCTCGTCATCAGCGGCTACGCCGACGCGGAAACGGAAGAGGCGGTGAGGAAGTTCGGCTGCGAGCTGCTGGAGAAACCCTTCACCGCGGAGGCGCTGTTGCGCCTGGTCAGCCAAGCGCTGAGGTAGTGGCCCACAAGCGCGCCCAAGAGCTTGAATATGGGCGCCAGACAGGGTATTACTTTGTCTGAGGCATGGGCTCGGGGAAAACTTGTCGGGGGCGGAATGGCGGAGCGGGACGGGACACATGGTTTGAGACGCGGACGCGTCATGGCGCTGGCCTTCATGGCCGCCGCCGCGGCGTTGTTGGCGGGCGGCTTGCTGCTCGCCCACTGGCGCGCCAACGTCGCCAGCAGCGCCCTACGCGACTGGCTGCTTGGCCAAGCGGCGGCCGTCGCCCGGACCGTCAACCCCGAACGGGTCGCGGAGCTGTCGTTCTCCAAGGACGACTTGGTGAAGCCCCAGTTCCAACGGCTGCGGGATCAAATGCGCGCCTTCGCCAGGAGCGTCAGGCCGATGCTCGGAGGCAAGCCGGGCTACTTGAGCGTCTACAGCGTCGCCCTCCGCGGCGGCGAGCTGGTGTTCGGGCCGGAGAGCATCGACCCGAGCGACAGTCGGGCGTCGACCCCGGGGACGGTCTACGAGCGGCCGCCGCGGGGACTCCACGAGCTGTTCAAAGGCGGGGGGCCGTTCACCACCGACCCCTACACCGACGAGTACGGCTCGTTCGTGTCGTCCTTCGCCCCGGTGCGCGCGCCGCTGGACGGCAAGGTGGCAATGCTCGTGGGCGTGGACGTGGACGCGAAGTATTGGCGGGACACGGTGAGCGGCGTCTGGCGGGTCGGGCTGGCTTATTGCCTGGCGCTGGAGCTGCTCCTGTTCTGCGCCGCGACGCTGCTGTGGCGCCGCGGCCGCCTGTCCCGAGAGCCGCGGGGCTGGCGGCGTCACGACGGGATTTACATCGCCGTCGCCTTCGGGCTGGCGTTGACCGCCATCGCCGCCACGGAGTTCCGCGACAAGGAACGCCGCGGCCAGCAAGCCCTGTTCAGCCTGCTCGCCCAGAGTCAGGCCAGCCGGATCGTGGAGGCGTTCACCGACTTGCGCGACTTCCAGCTCGGGGGGCTGGCGCGTTTCTTCGACGGCTCCAAATGGGTCGACCGCGCCGAGTTCCAATCCTTCTCCATGCCCATCATCCGGCAGAGCGGACTGTCGGCGTTGGCCTGGGCCCCGGAGCTCTCGGCGGTGGACGCGGAAAGCTGGAGTCAGCGCGCCCGGGACGAGGGGTTCAATGATTTCAACATCTGGCGGCCAGGACCGGACGGACGTCGGGAAAAAGCGGACGGCAAGGTCTGCCCGATCTTCTACGTGGCGCCGCTGCGCGGCAACGAGGGCTCCCTCGGTTTCGACGAGCTGTCCGACCCGACCCGCCGCGCCGCGCTGGAGACGGCCGCCCGCGACGGTCTGCCCACCATCACCGGCCCGGTGAGATTGGCGACCGGGCAGGGCGGCCAACCGGGGGTGGTGGTCTTCCAGCCTCTGCGGGCGGGGCCGGACCACAAACCCCGGGGTTTCGTCCTGGCGGCCATCCAGCTCGACGCGTTGCTCCAGGCGTTGCTCGCCCACGAAGCAGGCCCTCAATCCTCCACCATGGTGGCGCTCTATCAGTTGCGGCAAGGAGCCCCGGCCAAGCAACTGGCATCCTCCGCCCCCAAGGCCATGGCCGGACACGAGCTCGCCAACGGCGTGTTCCCCGTCGGCGAAAACGAGCTCTGCCACATCTACCCCCTCTTCGTCTTCGGCAACGCCTACGCCCTGGACATCCACCCCGGGCCGGGCTTCCTGGCGGCCCGTCCCATGCGGGCGTGGTGGTGGGCCTGGGCGCTCGGCGGCCTCGCCACGATGGCGCTGGCCGCGCTGCTGGCCTTCATGTCCAGACGCCGCGAGGCTTTGGAGTCGCAAGTCAAGGAACGCACCGCCGAGCTGCTGGGCGGCGAGCAACGCCTGCGCGCGACCTTGCGCTCCATCGGCGACGCCGTGATCACCACCGACAGCGCCGGGCGCGTCTTCCTGATGAACCCCGTGGCCGAGAGCCTCACCGGCTGGGACCTCCTCGAAGCCAAAGGCAAGAGCCTGGACGACATCTTCCGGCTCGTCAACCCGACGAACCACGAGGCGCTCCCCTGTCCCGCGGCCAGCGTCCTGGCCACCGGGGAACCCGTCGCCATGGCCAACCACGCCGCGCTGACCGCCCGCGGCGGCGAAGAGCGTCATATCGCCAGCTCGGCCGCCCCCATCCTCGACGACTCCGGCGCGCCGTTCGGCGTGGTGCTGGTCTTCCGCGACGTCACCGAGGAGCACCGCCGCCGCAAGGAGCTCAAGGGCTCGCTGTCGCTGCTCGAAGCCTCGCTTGAGTCCACCGCCGACGGCATCCTCATCGTCGACGTCAACGCCAGGATCACCAAATGGAACCGCATGTTCGCCTCCATGTGGCATATCCCGCAGGAGCTGCTGGACGGCGGCGACGACTACCCCGTGCTCGCCCGCGTCACGGAACAGCTCAAGGACCCGGAGCGCTTCCTCGAGAAGGTCGAGCTCCTCTACGCCTCGCCCAACCAGGCCAGCTTCGACCTGCTGGAGTTCAAGGACGGGCGCTGTTTCGAGCGCTACAGCCAACCGCAGCAAGTCGAGGGGGCCGTGGTCGGCCGGGTCTGGTCCTTCCGCGACATCACCGAGCGCAAGCGCGCCGAGGACGCCCTGCGCGAGAGCGAGGCCAAGTTCCGCACCATCACCGAGACCATGAAGGACGTCGTCTGGACCCTCGACGTCCAGGCTCGCCGCTTCCTCTACGTGAGCCCCTCCATCCACGCCCTCCGCGGCTACAGCGCCGAGGAGCTCGGCCAAGCCCCCTTGGACTCGGTCGTCATGCCCCAGGCCGCCGCGATGTTGAACGCGCTGCTCGACCGCCGGGCGGCCGACTTCCTGTCCGGCAAGGCCACGGAGGCCACCTTCCACACCGACGAGATCGAGCAGCCCCGCAAGGACGGCTCCACCGTCTGGACCGAGGTGGTCACCAACTTCTACCGCAACGAGCGCGACGGGCGCCTCGAGCTCCGCGGCGTCAGCCGCGACATCACCGAGCGCCGCCGCGCCCAAGCCGAGATCCTCGCCGGGAAACAAGCCCTCGAGCAGATCATGAACTCCCTCCAGTGCGGCGTGTTGGTGGTCGACGCCAACACCCATGAGATCGTCGACGCCAACCCCGCCGCCTGCGCCATGGCCGGCCGCGGCCGCCACCAGCTGCTCGGCCAAGTCTGCCACCTCTTCGTCTGCCCCGCCGAGCGCGGCGCCTGCCCCATCTCCGACAAACACCAGATCGTCGACAAGTCCGACCGCGTGCTGCTCAACGCCCAAGGCCAGATGGTCCCCATCCTCAAGACCGTGGTGCCCGTCGAGCTCAACGGCAGGAGCTGCCTGCTGGAATCGTTCGTCGACATCACCCAACGCAAGCGGACGGAGCTGGAGCTGCTCGACAAAAACCGCCAGCTCGAGCTCGCCACCCAGGCGGCCGAGGCCGCCAACGTCGCCAAAAGCCAGTTCCTCGCCAACATGAGCCACGAGATCCGCACCCCCATGAACGGGGTCATCGGCATGGCCGACATCCTCCTGGACACCCCCCTGACCTCCGAGCAACGCGAGTGCGCCGAAATCATCGGCGGCTGCGGCGAGTCCCTCCTCGCCCTCATCAACAACATCCTCGACTTCTCCAAGATCGAGGCCGGCAAAGTCGAGCTCAGCAACGTCAATTTCTCCGTCGCCAAAATCGTCGAGGAGGTGGCCGACATCCTCGCCCCCCTCGCCGCCAAACGCGGGTTGGAGCTCGCCAGCTTGGTGGAGCCGAACATCCCCCTCGAGCTCTTCGGCGACCCCGACCGCCTCCGCCAAATCCTGCTCAATCTCGGCGGCAACGCCGTCAAGTTCACCCGGAAGGGGGAGGTGGACGTCCGCGTCGCCATGGCCAACAACGACAAGGATCGCGCCACGCTGTGCTTCTCGGTGGCCGACACCGGCATCGGCATCGCCAACGACAAGCTGTCCAAACTGTTCAGCCCCTTCTCCCAAGTGGACGGCTCCAGCACCCGCGAGTTCGGCGGCACCGGGCTCGGCCTGGCCATCTCCAAGCATCTGGTGGAGCTCATGGGCGGCGAGATCGGCGCCCGGAGCGTCCCGGGCCAAGGCTCCACCTTCTCCTTCACCGCCATCTTCGAGAAGTGCTCGGCCATCTCCACGCCCCCCCCGCGGCCAGCGTCGCTGGAGGGCGCGAAAATCCTGGTCGTCGACGACAACGCCACCAACCGCCGCCACCTGTCGACCTTGCTACGGTCCTGGGGCTGCGTCTTCGCGGAGGCCGAGGGGGCGGAGGACGGCCTGTCCTCCCTCCGCCGCGCCGCCGAGGACAAGATACCCTTCCACGCCGCCCTCATCGACTTGGCCATGCCGGGCATGAACGGCCTCGAGCTCGGCCGCGCCATCCAGACCGAGGCTCTGTTGCGCCCCACCCGGCTGATCCTCATGTCCTCGCTCGGCGAGCGCGGCGACCCCGACGAGCTCAAAGCGGCCGGCTTCTCCGCCAGCCTCATGAAGCCGCTACGCCTGGCCCAGCTCCGCGACTGCCTCGCCAACAGCCTCGCCGCTCCCCCGGAGCCCCGGACCGCCCCCCCGGCCCCCGACGCCCGCCAACCCGTCCGCGTCCTGCTGGTCGACGACAACCCGATGAACTGCCGCGTCTGCCAAGAGATGCTCGGCCGGCTCGGCCACCACACCGACATCGCCACCAACGGCCACCAGGCCCTCGCCGCCTTGAAGGACGGCGGCCAACAACTGGTCATCATGGACTGCCAGATGCCCGAGATGGACGGCTTCGAGGCCACGCGCCGCATCCGCGACGGCGAGGCGGGCGAGGCCGCGAGGCAAATCCCCATTATCGCCATCACCGCCTGCGCCATGAAAGGCGACAGCGAGCGCTGCCTCGCCTCCGGCATGGACGACTACGCCGCCAAGCCCCTGACGTTGCGCAAACTCTCGTCCCTCATGGACAAATGGGCGCCCCGCGTCCGGCAAGAGGACAGCCAAGATTGAAGAAGGGCGCCGCGCATATTTCCAAGAACCACGGGCTCGGCGCCTTGTTTTTCTCCCAATTCAGGCTAGATGCATGATGTGGGCTACATGGTGAAGGATGTGGTTCGAAAACAAAACTCAAACAGGTGCGAATCATGAAGCTAGGGGCGAAAATCGGAACGGGCTTCGGCCTGTTGATCGCGATCATCGTGGTGATAGGCTCTCTGGCCGCCGGAGCTATGCTATCGGTCAAGCGCGAGTCGGTTAAATTGGCCAAGGAGCACGTCCCCGCGGCCTTGATCACCAACGCCATGAACATCCAACTGTTCAACGCCCGGCTCGAGTTCCGCGGCTACGGCTACAGCAACGACAAGAAATTCCTCGATACCGGCCGGGACTACATGAAAAAACTCGACGGGTTGCTGACGGAAGGCAGGGCCTTGCTTGACAAGTCGCCCAGCCTGGCCGGGCTGAAGCCGGCGCTCGACAGCGTCGCGAACTCGGTCAAGGAATACAACACCCAAGTCGACACGACCGAGACCCTGGTAAACAATATGGAAACGGACATAAACAACCTTAACAACTGCGCCATTGGCTTTGTGAAAGCTTTCGATATATTCCTGGCGGCCATGGACCAGGCCATGGACAACGAGCTCGGCCCCAGCAGCGACGACCCGAAAAGCAAACCCACCGTGACCAACGCCAAACTCCATGAGCGCGTGGACAAAATCAAGATGATCAACGAAGCCCTCGAACTCTGCAACGGCATCCGCGTCGCCACCTTCAAATCCATGGCCTTGCGCGACCCGTCCATGATGGCCGCCGCCCTCAAGTCGTTCCCGAAAATCAAGGAGAAACTGGCGGACGTCCGGGCGAAAACCCACCAGCAGACGAATTTGGACCAGCTCGACGCCATCGCCGCGGCCGCCGACACCTACGAGCGCACCATGTCCGACTACATGGACGTCTCAGGAAAACTCCAGGAGCTCAACCTCCTGAGAGCCAAAACCTCCGCCGTCGCCGTCGTCGGACTCGACAAGCTCTGCGACGACGCCATGGACAACACCAACACCATCTCCCAAGCCGCCGCCGGGCTGCTGGGCAAATTCTCCTGGGCCCTGCTCGTCGGCCTGATCGCCGCCTTCGTCATCGGCGTGGCTCTGGCCATCGGCATCACCAAGAGCATCACCGGCCCGATCAACGTGATCATCGGCAACCTCAACTCCAGCGCCGACCAGGTCGCCGACGCCGCCAACCAGGTCTCCGGCACCGGCCAGAGCCTCGCCCAGGGCGCCAGCGAGCAGGCCTCCAGCCTTGAGGAGACCTCCGCCAGCTTGGAGGAGATGAACTCCATGACCAAGCAGAACGCCGAGAACGCCTACAACGCCGACGCCATGTCCAAAGCCGCCGCCGCCGCCGCCGCGGGGGGCGTCAAAGCCATGGACAGGATGTCCGACGCCATCAACAAGATCAAGGGCTCCTCCGACGAGACCGCCAAGATCATCAAGACCATCGACGAGATCGCCTTCCAGACCAATTTGCTCGCCCTCAACGCCGCCGTCGAGGCCGCGAGGGCCGGCGAGGCGGGCAAGGGCTTCGCGGTGGTCGCCGAGGAGGTCCGCAACCTCGCCCAGCGCAGCGCCGAGGCCGCCAAAAACACCTCCGCCTTGATCGAGGGCTCCCAGACCAACTCCGAGGAGGGCGTCCGCGTCGCCAAGGAGGTCGGCGAGAACCTCGCCAAGATCGACGGCAACGTCGGCAAGGTCGGAGCTTTGATCTCCGAGATCTCCGCCGCCAGCGGCGAGCAGGCCAAGGGCGTCGACCAGATCAACCGCGCCGTCGCCGAGATGGACAAGCTCACCCAGCAGAGCGCCTCCACCGCCGAGGAGTCCGCCAGCGCCGCCGAGGAGCTCTCCGCCCAGGCCGGAGAGTTGAAATCCCTGGTTGGAAAACTCGTGACCATCGTCACCGGAGCCGCCGTCGAGGACCGCCGCTCCGGCCTGCGCCGCCCGGAGCGCCGCCCCCAGCCCCCCGCCCCGCGCCGCCAGCTCTCCGCCCCCCCCATGAGACACAGCAAGGCCGCGGCGGAGAAGGCCATCCCGCTGGACGACGACGACTTCAAGGACTTCTAAACGAAACGCCCCACAGGCGGAAAACCATCACGTCATCCAAAAACACAACCATAGGAACTAGAAGATGAGATTGTCACTTCGAGCAAAGTTGATCGGCGGCTTCTCCATCGTGGCGTTGATCGCCCTCGTTATCGGCGTCATCGGCTGGTGGGGCGTCAATTCCCTGTCCAACCACCTCAAAGACATCGCGGAGGTGCGCATGCTGCGCGTCCAATATCTGCTGCAGATGGACCGGCAGTTCGAAGGTGTCGTGATGGCCCAGCGCACCATGCTCAATCCCGAGCTGAGCAAGGAGCAGCAGACCACGGCCGACAACTATCTCAAAAGCTCCCGCGAAAAATACGCCGCGGTGGCCGAGAAGTTCAAGCCGCTGCTGATCAGCGCCGAGGACAAGGCCTCCTGGGACAGATTCATGGCAGCCCTGGACGGGTGGAAGACCGAGACCAACAAGTTCATGGCCGACCGCAAGCTGCTCGCCGAACTTGGTGTCCCCAACCCCCTGCGCACCCAACGCGACATCTCGACCTTCATCGGCGACCATTTCAATGCTTCGATCAAGGTGCAGCAACTGCTCTCCGCCAAGAAAAACTTCGACGGCGGCGCGGACAGCTCCGCCTGCAATTTCGGCAAATGGCTACAAAGCAAAGGCTCCACCAACGCCAGCGGCCAGATAGCCGGAGCCGTCGCCGGAGCCTCCATCGGCGACGTCGCCCTCGGCGGCAAGATCGCCGCCATCATGGACCAGGCCGCCATTCCGCACGCCAAATTCCACGCCGCCGTCGCCAAAATCAAGCAGTGCATGAAAGACAACAACCCCCAAGCCGCCCAGGCCGCCTTCGCCTCCGAGTTCCTCCCCGCCATGGAACAGACCATCCAGCTGTTGAACGACGCGGGCAAGATCGCCCAGGAGGCCAGGGACGTTTTCAAACGGATGAACAACGTCGCCTTGGTGGCGATGCTCGACGACCAGGAGGCGACCCTCAAGGAGCTCCAAGCCATCATCGACACCAACATCGCCGCGGCCGAGAAAGCCAAGCGCGACGCCTTCGGCGCCGCCGCCTGGGCGTCGCGTCTGAGCATGTTGGCCGTGGCGCTCGGCGTGCTCGCCGCTCTGCTGCTGGGCTTCGTCATCGCCACCAGCGTCACCCGCTCGCTCAACCGCATCATCGACGGCCTCAACTCCAGCGCCGACCAAGTCTCCGCCGCCGCCGACCAGGTGTCCAGCTCCGGCCAGGACCTCGCCCAGGGCGCCAGCGAGCAGGCCTCCAGCCTCGAGGAGACCTCCGCCAGCTTGGAGGAGATGAACTCCATGACCAAACAGAACGCCGAGAACGCCTACAACGCCGACTCCATGTCCAAAGCCACCTCCGCCGCCACCGCGGGCGGCGTCAAGGCCATGGAGAAGATGTCCGAGGCCATCGCCAAGATCAAGAGCTCCTCCGACGAGACCGCCAAGATCATCAAGACCATCGACGAGATCGCCTTCCAGACCAATTTGCTCGCCCTCAACGCCGCCGTCGAGGCCGCGAGGGCCGGCGAGGCGGGCAAGGGCTTCGCGGTCGTCGCCGAGGAGGTCCGCAACCTCGCCCAACGCAGCGCCGAGGCCGCCAAGAACACCTCCGCCTTGATCGAAGGCTCGAAGAGCAACTCCGAGGAGGGCGTCCGCGTCGCCAAGGAGGTCGGCGAGAGCCTCACCAAGATCAACGGCAACGTCGGCAAGGTCGGCGCGTTGATCTCCGAGATCTCCGCCGCCAGCGGCGAGCAGGCCAAGGGCATCGACCAAATCAACCGCGCCGTCGCCGAGATGGACAAGCTCACCCAGCAGAACGCCTCCAACTCCGAGGAGTCCGCCAGCGCCGCCGAGGAGCTCTCCGCCCAGGCGGGCGAGCTCAAGAGCATGGTCGGACAGCTCGTGGGCGTCGTCACCGGCAACGTCTCGGAGGAGCGCGCGCCCGACCTCCGTCGGCCACCGCGCCGGCCACAAGCCCCCGCCCCGCGCCGCCAGCTCGCCCCCTCCCTCTCGGCCAAGGCCGAGCGCCAGACGACCGCCGCCCCAGCCAAGCGCATCTCCGCCGCTCAGGCGGAAAAGGCCATCCCCCTGGACGACGACGACTTCAAAGACTTTTAACCAAAGGAAACCATCATGGACGCCAAAGCGCTAGTGGGCAAATATCTGACCTTCGCCCTGGGCCGCGAGGAATACGGCATCGAAATCCTCAAGGTCCAGGAGATCATCGGGATGATGGACGTGACCAAGGTCCCCAAGGCCCCGGACTTCATCCGGGGCATCATCAACCTCCGCGGCAGCGTGATCCCGGTGGTCGACCTCCGCATGAAGTTCGGCATGGAGAAGAAGGCCGACTCGGAGCGGACCTGCGTCATCGTGGTCAACGTCAGCGCCGAAGAGAACGCCAAGCACCTCACCATGGGGATCATCGTCGACGAGGTCTCCGAGGTCCTGGACATCCGCGAGGAGCAGATCGACCCGCCCCCCAACTTCGGGGCGCTGGTCGACACCCGTTTCATCCTCGGTATCGGCAAGCTCGGCAAGAAGGTCGCCATCCTCCTGGACATCGACAAGGTCCTCAAGACCCAGGAGATCGTCGCCGTGGCGGCTATCGTCTAGTTCGGAGTTCGGAGTTCGGAGTTGGAAGGCATGAAACCAGCCATGCGATGAGCTCCGAATCGTCCCCCGGACCTCGTTCCGTTTTGCGATCAAGTTGCATGCGGCGCTCCGGCAGTGGCATGGGCGTCCCGCCCATGATTCAGAGAACCACGGGCGGGACGCCCGTGCCACTGCCGGAGCCGCCGCGCGCTATGATTAAGGTCATCTTGATCGCAAAGATGGAATCATGGGACGGCAGGCTCGTCCCGTTTCCGCAACTGCGCTTTATAGGCGCTCGGCGACAAGCCCGTGTGCCGTTTGATCGCCTTGGAGAAATTGGCGGCGTCGCGGACTCCGACGGCGTCCGCTATCTCCGCGACGGAGAGCTCGGTGCTCCACAGCAGTTTGATGGCCTTCCGCATCCGCCGCTCGTTGATGTAACGGATCAGGGAAATCCCCATGATAGCGGCGAACAAATTCGACAGATATGTCGGATGCAGGTGGACGGTCTTCGCCAGCTCCGCCAACGTCAGCCGTTCCGCTAGATTCCTCTCGATGAACAGCAGCAGCGGCGTGAGCCGTTTCTCGTCCCGCTCCCGCTTGTCGTCCTCGCGGGGCGCTATCGTCCGCAAGAAAGGCAGCAGCAACAGCCCCAGAACGCTTCCCGCCTCGAAGGACTCCAACGCCGTCGTCGGCCGCTGCCCGACGGAGTGGATTTCCACCAGGCGCCGGAACAGCTCGACATAGAAGTCATGGTTGTCCACCGCCACCTCGTTGGCCGCGCGGCACAACGAGAAAACATCCATGTCCGAGCCGGCGACGAACGCGTTGAAATGCGTCCAGTACTTGACCATCCGCTCCGGGCAACTCAAATGCAACACCGCGAACGGCGGGAACAAGTACATGCGCCCAGGGCGCAGATGATATTCCTGGCCTTCGAGGACGGCGAGCCCCTCGCCCTCAAGAGGGAAATAGATCCGGCAGAAAGGGATGACCCGGTAGAGTTTGTTGAACAAGTCCGTTCTCCAGCTCGCGTCAACCTCGGTCAGCCGCGCCACGTTTATCTCGTAGCGAAGATCCTTGATCAGCTCCGACATGACCGCACCTCACGCCATATCTGTAGATTCACCATGACAATTTGTAAATATTCCATGCATTTCTGTTTTTACACCATCTCATTGGCAAAAATATCCTATATTTTCAATACATGGGCCAGGTGCGCGACTCAGTTGACTTGACATGTCGCCGAAGATATGGCTATAATCACGACAACGCAATTTTACCGCGGAGGGATCCATGAGCCAGCGAACACAGCGTCATGAAATATCCAAGGCGTTGTTTATCAACGTTTTCACACTCGTAGAGCTCCTGGTTGTGATCGCCGTTATCGCGTTGCTGGCGGCCATGCTGTTCCCGGCGTTGAAAAGGGCCAAGGACAGCGCGAAAAGCGCCGTCTGCGTCAACAACCTGAAGCAAATCGGCACCGGAGTCCTCCTCTACGTCGACGACAACAATGGTTGGCTGTCCAAGACCTGCTGGGAATGCGAATATGTGTTCTTCATCCGCGAATACGCCCCTCCCCCCAAGGATGCGTTGGTAACCGCATGGCCATCCAGGGGGGATGGAGTTGTCTTGTTCCCCGGCGTCTCCGGGGGCATCTATATATGCCCTTCAATATCCAAAGTGAGCGAAGCCCCCGGTTGGAACGGTGGAACCGAGGCCGCATACTCCCTGTCCAGCTACAACGTCACCAACAGAAATTCCGACGCCCCCAACGATAACGGCTGCTGGATGGTCAAAGAGACCACGCCCTTCCGCAGACTGGATCACGTCAGAGATGGCAGCGCGCTGCTGCTTGACCGTAACTATCACAGCAAGCAGACCGGCCCAGAGCGGAATCAAACACCTTTCGCCTTCGCGGGGTATTCTGGCATAAGCAACTACGCCACGTATGGATGGTATGCGCCTGCCTGGATACACGCCAAGGCCGCCAATTTTCTGTTCAAAGACGGGCATGTGTCCTCATACCGCTATAACGGAAGCTCCCTCTTCGACGCCAACTATGTTCCAATAAAGTGACAAAGGGATGAACGCAGCCATGAAGAAGTTTATGACACTGACGGCAAGTTTGATGGCCACGGGGTTGGTTTCCACCGCGGCGGAAAACCTATTGTTCAACTCCAGTTTCGAGCTTGGCGACAAAGGTTATTCCGTCACCCGTTTCTTTAACCGCGACGTCTCCTCGGATTACGGCGGCAAAGCGTATTCCGTGGATTCCAAGACCGCGAAGCATGGTTTCCGGTCGCTCATGCTCGAAGCGACGCCAACCCAATGTTTCAAGCTCACCAGCTCCGAGGTCAAATTGTCGCATGGAAAAACTCACACCTTCTCGTTTTGGGGGAAAAGCGACAGCGATAAATTCATTTTGAACGCAAGTTTCATCTCCCATGCGGCGGATGGGAGGACGGCGATATATGAGGGCAAAGGCTCCATGCGAGCCGTCCTCGGCAAAGAATGGAAACAGTTCACCCGCACGTTCAAGGCCGGGGACGCGCCTTTCGATTATTATTTCCTCATGATCGAGCCTCCTGACGACAAGGGGGTGTGGCAGCCCGGGACTTGCTGGCTGGACGCCCTCCAACTCAAGGAGGGAGACGCCACTGAATACCATCCTGCCGCGGCGGTGGAAGTGGCCACCTACGCACCCGAGGACATTGTTGGCGGGGACAAGGTTGAAGGGACGCTCCGCGCCATCTCCTATGACAAGACGGAAAAGAACCGCGAAGTCAAAGTGAAACTGGTGGATCAGGATTTGCGGGAACAGGTGGCGGAACAAGTGTTCAACCTGGATATGCCCGCCGGCGAAACGGTGGAGCGCGAATTCTCCCTGCCCGGACTGCGCTATGGAGCGTCAATGATCGCGCCAGAATTGGACGGCGAGAGCGCGGCGGGATCGAGCTTCCTGGTAAGCGTCCACCCCGTTGGCCAGGGAGAAAAAGAGGGCTTCAAGGTCGGTTCAAACGGCGTCCTGCTCGGCTCGTCCATGGGCAACCTCTTCCTTGACACCCTTGGAGGCGATCAGGCGCGGATATTCCGCCTGGCGAGACTGACGGGCGGAATGTTCCGCGTCTGGGGGGGCGCTAGCCAATGGAACCTCCTTGAACCGGAAAAGGGGAAGTTTGATTGGAGACTGTCCGACAAGATAGTCGAGAGGGCCGAGGAGAACGGCCTTGAGTTACTGCTTGAGACAGGAGGCGATTTCACCTACTACGACAAAAGCTCCTTGCCCGACTGGGTGAGGAAGAAAGACCGTGGCAATCCCGATGGGACGTTACTGCCCCCCTCGGCGGGCAAATACAACCATAAGTGCAGCCTGCCGCGACTCGAAGATTGGCGCGGTTTCGTCAAGGCTATAGTTTCCAGATACAAAGGCAGAATCAACCGCTACGAGATTCTGAACGAGCCGAACGTCAGCCTGTCGGCGGAGTACTATCTGGAATACCTGCGCTCGGCTTATGAGGAGGTCAAAAAGGCCGATCCTTCCGCGCAAGTGGCCGGGGTCTGCGCCACCGAGGATCTGAATTGCAACGCCACGGATTTCATCTCCCGCTCGCTCGCCCTTGGCGCGGGGAATTATCTTGACGCCGTCACCTTCCATCCCTATGGCGCCAGGATGGACGACAGCGCGATCACCGCGATGCAACGCATCCAGCAGATCAAGAAGATAATGGCCGATGCCGGTGTCGACAAACCGCTATGGAACTCCGAGTCCTTCTACCTGAACAGCGCCCCAACCGGACATCATGTTTTGGAAGCGCGGCTCCCCCTCGGCGCCATCAGCCGCAGATTGATCATCGACATGGGCGAAGGGCTGCCGGTCTCCACGCCGCTGGACTTCTCGCAACTCTTCAGGAACACCGGACGCCCCCACATTCTGTGGTTCTGGCGGGAACAACGCCAGCCGTCGGAGATCTTCGCGGAGCAGAACGCCGCCGCCACGTTCCTGAGCGGCGCCGTCCCGCTGAGGACGCTGGAACTGCCTGGCGACATCCAGTGCTATCTGTTCAAGAACGGGGACAAACTCTACGCCGCGCTCTGGACCAGGAGCCAGGAGAAGCTCTTCATGACCCTCAAGGCGCCGGACAGCGACAGCTCCAAGTTCCTGGCCTTCCTGTGGCCATGGGCGTCCGACAAAGCCAACATCTCTGTCTACGACCTCTTCGGCAACCAGACACAGGAAGACGCCCCGGAAGTCCAGCTGGAGATTGGCCGCCTGCCGCAATATCTGGAGTGGAACGGCTGCGACGCCGAGGCCGCTGCGAAGGCGATTGAAAGCGCCCCCATCCGTTTCGAAAACGCTTTCAAGGTGAACTTGGCGCGGGTCTTCGGCGGCAAAGTCGCCGTGTCGTTCACGAACACAAGCGTCGACACGGTCGACAGCGCGAAAGTGGAGGTCGAGTCTCCCTCCTTTGAATCGCCCGGAACCGCCCAGGCCGCAAAGCCAGTGGCGTCGCTGAAGACGGCGGTTGTCGACGTGCCGGTGAAACTCAAGCCCGACGCCCCGGAGACGGTCGACCTGAAAATCCGCGTCTCCGGCGCGGGGAAAAGCGTCGAGCGCGAGATGTCCGCCCATGTCGCCACGGTCATCGACCTTATGGAGGGTAGGTCGGCGGCGGCCCTTCCGATCGCGAAAACGGTCGTGGGCAAAGCGGCCTCGGCCGCCGACCTCTCGGCGAGCTTCACCGCGGCCTATGACGCGGCGGGCGACCTGCTCTTGAACGTCCAGGTCCAGGACGACGCCAAGGGCAAACCCGCCAGCAGCCCGTTCGAGGAGGACTGCATAGAAATCTTCCTCGACGCCTTCCCGCTCCGCACGGAAACTCAGCCCTATGCGTATCAGGACAGCACCTACCAAATCACCGTCGCCCCCTGGCGCGAAAAGGGAAAACAGGTGTCCGGCAAGATCGCCAACGTCACCGCGGCCATCAAGCCGCGCCCTGACGGCTACGACGCCGAGATCCGCGTCCCCCTCCGCGGCATCGTCGGCCCGCTGTCCGGGAAGATGATCGGCTTCGACATCGCCATCGACGACTCGGACACGGACAAACGGAAAACGCAGCTCGTCTGGAACGGCACGGGATCCAACTACAAGGACCGTTCCCTCTTCGGCGCCCTCAAGTTCCAGACGACCTCCAAGGCGAGGATCGACATCGACGGCCAGTCGCCGCAAATAGACATGCGATGCGGCGACTCCAGCCGCAACGTCAAGCTCAGCGCCGCCGAATGGCTGGGCGACGCCAAGGCCAGTCGGCTTATAGCGACAGCGCCGGTCTATCCGGAATGGGCGGAGAACTCCTTCAGTTTCACGCCCCGGCAAACGGGGACGTTACGGCTGGAGCTGATGGGCGAATACGCCACTGACACCAAAGACCGCGCCTGGTGTGAGTACGACGCCCTCGTGGTGACCGGAGCCATGCTACTCGACGGGGAAAAACTGGGCAAGTCCCCGGTGAAAGTCAACCATGACAGCCGCTTCGTCCAAAAACTCGCCGTCGAGGCGGGAAAACCAGTGAAAATCAGCTTCGCGGCGAGAGCGGCGGAGTCCCCTAAAAATAAAGGTTCCAGACCATGAATGTCCGGCAAGACCATCTGACTGATTGGCTCACCCAGGCGCGGTTCGGCATGTTCGTCCACTGGGGGCTTTACTCGCTGACCGGCGGGACGTGGAAAGGCGCCGACACCCCCTGGGTAGCGGAGTGGGTGATGCGGAAACACAAGGTGCCCGTCCGGGAGTACGAAGCGTTGGCGGGGCGGTTCAACCCGGTCAAGTTCGACGCCCGCAAGTGGGCGGAGGCGGCGGTGGACGCCGGCATGAAATACCTGGTCGTGACCTCCAAGCACCATGACGGCTTCGCGTTGTTCCATTCCCGCGCCAGCGGCTTCAACATCGTCGACGCCACGCCCTTCAAGCGCGACCCGCTGGCGGAACTGGCGGAGGCCTGCCGCGACGTGGGTCTCAAGCTGGGTTTCTATTACTCGCAGGATCAGGACTGGCACGAGCCGGGCGGCTCCGGCAACAACTGGGACTTCCCGGAAAAAACGCCCGAAGCCTTCGCCGCCTATTTGGAGAGCAAAGTCAAGCCGCAATTGCGGGAGCTGTTGACCAACTACGGCGACGTGGCGTTGATCTGGTTTGACACGCCGTACACGATCAAGCCGGAGCAGAGCCAGGAGCTCAAGGCGTTCGTCCACTCGCTCCAGCCGCGTTGCCTGGTCAGCGGCAGGGTCGGCAACGGCGCGGGCGACTACGGCTCGCTGGGCGACAACCAGTTGCCGGACTACCCCCTCGAAGGCCCCTGGGAAGGGCTCGGCACCATGAACGAGAGCTGGGGCTACAAGCCTTCCGACACGCATTACCGGTCGGCGGACGAGCTGCTCAACACGTTGTGCGGCCTCGTCAGCAAGAACGCCAATTACCTGCTAAACGTCGGCCCCACCGGCGAAGGGAATTTCCCTCCCGAAGCCGTCAGCCGTCTCCGGCGGATCGGCCGCTGGATGAGGGTCAACGGCGAGGCCATATACGGTGCCGGCCCCACCCCGACCCCAACGTGTTTCCGGCCGCTCTGGGGTTTCACCACCACAAAAAAAGAGGCGGTGTATTTATCGGTGTTCAAAACCTTCGGGGACAAGTTGGAGCTTTACGGCCTCCGCAACGCCGTCCGGCGGGCGACGGTGTTGGGCCACGACGGTCTGGAACTGTCCGTCCGCCAGGAACACCGCCCGGAGATGGATTACCATAAGTTGGTGGTGTGCTTGCCGCCGTGGGCGCGGACGCCCTACGTGATCAAGCTGGAGACCGACGGTCCGGTCAGCGCCAACGCGAAGAGCTACGCCTCCGCTGACTTCTGAGCTGCGTTAAAACCCCGCCGCCGACCACGAGGCAAAACAGCGAGTCACAATAGAACGGGAACGGCGGAAGCCCCAACCGCACCCCATGAACGACCAACACCAGCCCCTCTAGGACGCTCAACCAACCCAGCCAGGGGATGAGCGCCCAATGCTTGCGGGGGTTCCACGCCGCGGCGGCGCACAACGCCCCGACCATGGCGAAGCCGCCGCCCGCCATCCGCGCCCAATAGTCAAGCATGGGGTCATGGGGGATATCTTTCGCCCCAAGGCCTTGCAGCCCCGCGGCCAACAACGGCCAAGGAAGCGCCACCGCCACAATCGCGACGCCCCAGCCCAAAGCTCCGACCGCCAGAAAACACCGCAACCACGACATCCGTTCCCCGTCCATCACCCCACCATCGCTAGGTTTTCAAAGGGAACAACATAGCTTCATGGCCAACCAAATCAACCACGCCTCCCCAAACTTCGGCGGGGAAGAGTCATACCCCCCTGATGGCTCTTCACCGCTGAAAGGCGGACGATGGTTTGACTTGGGCGGCCGGGCGGGCTAGATTCACGACCAACAACCGAAGGCCCCGGCCATGCTGTTCGTCAACCCCGAGAGCCATGTCTACAAGACGGTGGGGACGTTGGAGCTCAAGGCCGACGTCTACCGCTCCTTCCAGACCTCGCGCGAGTCCCCGGCGCTGCTGTGGTTCCACGGCGGCGGCTTGGTGGACGGCTCGCGGAAATGGCTCACCCCGGCGCAGGCGAACTGGTTCCTCCGGGAAGGCTTCACGGTGGTGGCGGCTGACTACCGCCTGGCCCCTAACACCTTGCTCCCCGACATCTTGCAAGACGTCGACGACGTCTTCGCCTGGCTCCACGACAAGGGACACGGAACCTTCCTGACCGACCCGCGGCGGATCGTCGCCGCCGGGCGCGGGGCGGGCGGCTTCCTGGCGTTGGCGCTGGGCTGCCGCAAAGGCCCCCAGCCCAAGCCCGAGGAGGCGCGGATCGCCGCCCGCGATCTGCGGCTGTCCCTGGGCTTCAAGTCCTACCAGGAGACGGTCCGGCCGCTGGCGAGGGCGCCGCGGCCCGCCGGGATCTTGTGTTTCGGCGGCTTCGGCGACCTGTCCAGCCCCGATTTCGCCCGTCCGGGCCGCTTCTATGACCAGCTCCCCCCCGTGGACAGGGACGAGGCGCTGCGGCTCGTCCAGGGCCCGCCGTTGGCCGAGAGCCATGGGGAACGGCTCAAACACTATCTGCATTGCCGTCAGAACGGCTGCTGGCCCCAGGCGGTGGCCGGGGAGTTCCCGGCGGCGGGGGCCGCAGCCTACCGGCCGTTCTCGCCGCTCTGGAACATCGGCCCGGGCTTCCCGCCGACGCTGCTGCTGCACGGCGAGCTGGACAAAGACATCCCGGCGGCGCATTCCGAACTCCTGGCCGAGGAGCTGGCGCGGTTGGGAGTGGACGCCCGCGCCCTAGTCCTCCCGGGAGTCGACGAGGACTTCGACGAGGACCTGGACTCGCCAGCCGCCCGGACGGCCTTCGCGGCGGTCTCGGAATTCGTGGCCAAGCTTGACCGTCCGCCCCCCCGGCTCTGAAAAAAACGCCTTTTTCCCGCCCCCGGAACTTGCAACCCCCGCGGAAACGGCTATCTTATATGCCTTTGCGAATCATGAGATGGTAGCTCAGTCGGTAGTAGCACTTGACTTTTAATCAAGGGGTCCCGGGTTCGAGTCCCGGCCATCTCACTTTTTGTCCGGATCTCGGTTTCAGTTTGACATTAGCGTTTCAGGAGTGAAGAAAATGAGCAACGTCTGCACGGTTTGCGGAAAACACAGGACGGTCGGCGGTCACATCACCTACCGCGGCCTCGCCAAGAAAAAAGGTGGCATCGGTTTGCACGTGGTCAAAAACACCAAACGGACTTTCAAGCCCAACATTCAGACGGCCAAGGTCATCGAGAATGGCACCGTGAAGACCGTGAAGGTGTGCACAAGCTGCATCCGTTCCGGCAAGATCACGAAGGCTGGCTGAGCCAGTCAACGGCAAAACAAGTCTTTCCCGCATGGGAAACGGTCCGGAGGATGTCAGCTCCCCAGCGACGTTCTCCGGTTCGTTCGTTTAATGGGGGGATGGAGGCGACGAGCATGCCTTTCTTCTACTACAACGAGGACGACCAGGGCAAAACCGCCCAACTGCCCGAAGACCGCATGATGGTTTTCGGGAGGTCTGACGCCGCCGACTTCCAGATCGTCAACGACTCGGAGGTCAGTCGCGAGCATTTCGGCGTCGAGAAGGACGAGAAGGGCAATTTCATCGCCATCGACCTCGGCTCCACCAATGGCACGTTCGTGAACGGCGACCACCTCGATAACGAGCTCGTCGTCCTCAAGGACGGCGACGTGGTCCGCGCCGGCGCGCAGTTCTTCGTCTTCAAGGCGAGGTTCGGCGACATGGATCTTCAAGCCGCTGCCGCGACCCTCCGGAAATTCGGGGCCCCGGCGTCCAAGAGCGCCGGCCACGACGCCTACACCGACGAGGTGACCCGCAAAATCAAACGCCCCGAGCCGCCCAAAGGCGCCGAGGACGGTTCCAACGTATGACATCACAGCACGCCCCCCCCGGCGTCGACCGGACACGGGACTAGGCTTCACTCTTCTAGGAGACAGCGACATGGCAGAGCAAATGCCCAAGGCTTACGAGTCCGAGGCGGTCGAGGAGAAATGGTACCCCTTCTGGTGGGACAACGGCCACTTCAAAGGCAAGGTCGACCCCGGCAAGCAAGCCTATTCCATCGTGATCCCGCCTCCCAACGTCACCGGCATCCTGACCCTGGGGCACGTGCTCAACAACACCTTGCAGGACATCCTCATCCGCTGGCATAAGATGCAAGGGCACTCGGTTTGCTGGTTCCCCGGCACCGACCACGCCGGCATCGCCACCGAAAGCCGCGTCGAACGCCACCTCCGCGAGACCGAGGGCCTCACCCGCCGCGACCTCGGCCGCGACGCCTTCATCGAGAAAGTCTGGACCTGGCGCGCCCAGTACGGCGGCACCATCATCAAACAGCTCCGCAAGCTCGGCTGCTCCTGCGACTGGGAGCGCGAGCGCTTCACCCTCGACGAAGGCCTCAGCAACGCCGTCCGCAAAGTCTTCGTCGACCTCTACAACAAGGGCTACATCTACCGCGGCCGCCGCATGGTCAACTGGTGCCCCGTCTCCCGCAGCGCCCTCTCCGACGAGGAGGTAGTCTACAAGGAGGTCGACGGACATTTCTTCCATTTCAAATACCCGCTCAGCGACGGCTCCGGGCACCTCGTGGTCGCCACCACCCGCCCCGAGACCATGCTCGGGGACACCGCCGTCGCCGTCCATCCCGACGACCCCCGCTACCAGTCGATGATCGGCAAGACCATCAACCTGCCGCTCACCGACCGCAAGATCCCGGTCGTCGCCGACACCCACGCCGACCCCGCCTTCGGCACCGGCTGCGTCAAGATCACCCCCGCCCACGACCCCAACGACTTCGAGGTCGGCCGCCGCCACAAACTCCCGGTCATCAACGTCTTCAACAACGACGCAACCATGAGCGAGGCCGCCGGCGAGGAGTTCGTCGGCCTCGACCGCTTCGAGTGCCGCGAGAAGATCGTCGGCCTCATGCGCGACGCCGAGCTGCTGGTCAAGGTCGAGCCCTGCCGCCACAACGTCGGCTTCTCCGAGCGCGGCGACGTCCCCATCGAGCCCATGGTCAGCGAGCAATGGTTCGTCAACATGAAGGAGCTCGCCAAGCCCGCCCTCGAGGCCGTCAACAGCGGCAAGATCAAGTTCCACCCCGACCGCTGGACCAAGGTCTACGGCCACTGGATGGAGAACATCCAGGACTGGTGCATCAGCCGCCAGATATGGTGGGGCCACCGCATCCCCGCCTGGCATCACGCCCAGACCGGCGAACTCCATGTCGGCCTGGAAGCCCCCACCACCCCCGGCCCCTGGCGCCAGGACGAGGATGTCCTCGACACGTGGTTCAGCTCCTGGCTCTGGCCCTTCTCCATCATGGGCTGGCCCGAGCGGACCCCCGAGCAGGACTACTTCTACCCCACCGCCGACCTGGTCACCGGCCCGGACATCATCTTCTTCTGGGTCGCCCGCATGATCATGGCCGGCATCGAGTTCAAGGGCGACATCCCCTTCCGCAACGTCTACTTCACCAGCATCATCCGCGACGACCAGGGCCGCAAGCTCAGCAAGAGTCTCGGCAACTCCCCCGACCCCCTCGAGGTCATCAAGAACTACGGGGCCGACGCCTTGCGCTTCTCCATCGCCTACATCGCCCCCGTCGGCATGGACATCCGCTACAGCAACGACAAGTGCGAGATCGGCCGCAACTTCGCCAACAAGCTCTGGAACGCCTGCCGCTTCCGCCAAATGCAGGGAGAGACCACCAGCAGCTTCCTCGACCTCTCCGGCGTCGACCCCTCCAAACTCACCCCCGACGAGCGCTGGATCATCGCCTGGCTCAACGACTCCGTCAACACCGTCAACGCCTCCTTGGAGAAGTTCAGCTTCCACCAGGCAGCCCACCAGCTCTACGAGTTCGTCTGGAGCGTCTTTTGCGACTGGTTCATCGAGGCCTCCAAGTCCCGCTTCGCCGCTGGCGGCGCCGCCAAGGAGCAAGCCCTCGCGGTGCTCGACTTCGTCCTCTTCAAGATCCTCCGGCTCCTGCACCCCTTCATGCCCTTCATCACCGAGGAACTCGCCCATCAGATGGGCTTCGTCAAGGACGGCGACACCATCATGGAAGCCCCCTACCCGAAGTCCCCTTACGCCAAGATCCCCTCCATCATGGCCGACGACGCCGCGGTGGGGATGGTCGACTTGGTCGAGGAGAAGTTCGAGCTGATCCGCGCCGGGCGCAACCTGCGCGCCTCCTACAGCATCGCCCCGGGGAAGAAGCTGCGTTACGCCTTCAAGGCGGTCGACGCCCGCACCGCGGCCTTCATGAAGTCGGAATCCGAGTGCATCCTCAGGATGATGGGCGCCGACGAGCTGGAAGTCTGCCAGGACTACGCCCCCGACGGCCCGGCGCCCTCGATCGTCACCAACGCCGGGGCGCTCTACCTGCCGCTCAAGGATGTCATCGACATCGCCGCCGAGACCGTCAAACTGGAGAAGCAGCGCAAGGATCTCCTGGGCTGGATCGCCGGCTCCAAGGCGAAGCTCTCCAACGAGAAGTTCCTGGCCGGAGCCCCCACCGAGGTGGTCGAGAGCGCCAAGGAGAAGCTCGCCGAGATGGTCGACAAGCTAGAGCGCGTCAGCGACACCCTGGCCTCGCTGAAATAGCCGAGGTCAAGGGCGGCGCTCCCGGAATCAACCGACCCCGACGCCGTTGTAGGTGGCCGAGACCACCGGGGCCTCCTCCCACGGCGACAGCACGGGGCATAAATCCCCGGGGCCGGTCATGGTTATCCGCAGACCGTCCGCCGTCTTGCTCCACTCGATTTCGATAAAGCCGGACGGCGTGGGGATCGAGCCCCGCGCCGCGCCGAACTTGTCGGGGAATGGCGACACCACGAACTTCTTGAACCCTGGCTCCAACGGCCTGACGCCCAAGACCCAGGCGTGATAATAATACACCGGCAAGCTGCTCCAGGCATGACACAAACTGCCCGCCCCGCCGAAGTCGGCGGCGCCCAACTTGGTCTCCCAGAGGCTGGTCGCCCCGGCGAAGATCATCGGGTCGAAAGCGTGCGACAGCGTCGCCGAAACCTGACCGCGGGCATCCGGGGAAAGCGGCATCAGCGCCCGGAGCAAGTAAGGCATGGCGCTGAACGTCACCGCCTCCAGCTTCCCGGAACGGAGCGTCGCCAACAAATTCCCGGCTGGCGCCAGTTTATTGTAAAAGGCCAGGCACTGGGTATGTTCGTGGAAGCCCTGCCGCTGCCCGTCCACGAGCTTTGAGGCGTAGCGGTCGCCGTCCCAGAAGGCGCGGTTGATCGCCGCGTTCAAATTTGACGCGAGGGCTAGATACTTGTCCGTCGCTTGACCGTCGAGACGCAACATCGCCGCATAGGCCAGGAGCGTCTCGTGGAAGTACATGTTGTAGAGGGCGTGATGCTCCCCCTCCTGGCATTCGCCGCCGGTCAAGCCCGGAGCCCATTCATAAAAATGCCACATCTTCTTGTCGGGGCTGAGGCGATACAACCCGTTCTCCGGATCGAACAGCTCCTGGATTTTGCCGAGCATGAACTCGATCTGCGGAGCGAACTTGCGGAACAACGCGCTGTCACCGCTATGCAACCAGTGCTCGTACAAGGCGGTGACCCAAACGAAGCTGAACATCGGAATGGTCATGGCGCGCTTGGACGGAGCGCAGAGCTCCAGCAAGCCGTCGGGCCGGATGCCCCGCCCGAGCAGGTCGAGCGACGCCGCGGCGAAACTGTAGTTCCCCCAAACGTAGTAACCATAGAGCATCTGGTTGCGGGAGTCGTAAGCGTAAAGCGCCTGCTCGCGCCAGGGACAATCCTCGTAGTGCTCATGCATGCAGAGCTCCAACGTCCGAACGCCGACGGCGCGGGTACGCTCCGCCAGCGTGTCGCCGCACTGGAAGCTGCTCGGCGTTGTCCGTGGCGCCTCAAGCGGCCGGACGCCGAGATGATGGAGCGACACCGGCCCGGCGGCGTTGGTGATATTCAACTGGAGGTAGCGCCCGCCGACGCGGCGGAACGGCAGGAGATAATGGTTCAAACCTTCTTTGCAGATGTAACGGTCGGTGAAATTCCGGGAATGGATCTTGTTGCGGACCTTGCCGTCGATCAGGTGCTCGCCGTGGGAAATGTCGACCACCGCTCCGGCGGGGGCTTCCAGTTCCAAGTCGACCAGCCCGACGCGCTCCGCTCCGAGATCGGCGATGACGAAGCAGCCATTGGCGGGCGCCTCGAAGCCCAGAGGGCCGTCGTGTTGCCCCAACAAATCGGCGGCGACGCTGTCGGCGAAGGTCTCAAGCTCCCGGACGCGCAGGAGACTGCCCTGCATGACGATCTTGGCGTTTACGCGCTCACCCATCAGCAGCGGCGGCACCGGACGCGAGGACAGCGTGGCGGCCCGGCGCCAGATCTCGGCGGCGGGCCAGGCGGAGTCGTCGAAGTCGGGGTTGAGCCAGTCGACTTCGTTCCGGGCGTCGAACTTGGTGACGAACCCCAATTGATCCGTGAGCCGCGGCAAGCCGCCGGACTGGAACGCCGGGGATTGGACGCATCTCCAACTGTCGTCCGAGACGATTTTCTGGTCTCCGCACTGTAGCGCGGCGATCATCCCGGCGGGGCCGACGGTGTAGGTGGAGAACTCGGCGCCGCAATAGTAGGCCAGAACGCAGAGGACGTTCTTTCCCTGTCTTCCTGGCGGCACCGGGAATTCGCTGTAGGTCTTCTCGGCGGGGTAGTCGCTGAACTGGCCGCGGCCGAGCTCCTGACCGTTCAAATAGGCGACGAAATCGGTGTCGGCGGAAATATAAAGCTTGCCGCCGGGTAGTTCAGGCAACTCCTTGCGGAAGCAGACATATTGATGTTCAACATCCCCGGCCTGCCGCCGCCAAATCCATTTCGCCGTCGCAAGACGCGAGTTCATCTCCAGAACCGGACGCATTGAGTGTCTCCTTTGATAACATTAAAAAGCATGAGTGTCCGGGAAGCGTTGGTCACCAAAACCATGGGAACCATGAGCCGCCGTCAACCATCCGGAACAGCCGGCCATCGCCGGCGGCCAAGGCAACCATGACCGGATGGTCGTCGTTGACCATGCAATAACTCTTCCATTTGCCGTCTTTCCGGTCGAACTCCTGAATCTCCGCGACGCCCTCCTTGAACTTCAACTGGGTTTCGGTGGCGTTCTTGTAATCGCGGTTCACGATCATGAACGCATCCGGCCGGGCGTCATCCCCAAAGAGGCCAAGCACGCAACTGGCTTTGTTCACCACCTGCACGGGACATCCGTTCGGAACGGCCCGCGTCCCGAACGGAAGTTGTTGCGTGTGGTAGACCCCGGCGCTGTCGAGCTTCATCAATTCGGGGCCAAGGACGTTGAGCTCCTTATTGAGCGCCGCGGCGTCCAAGGCGAGCGGCATCCGCTTGCCGTCCTCATAGAGGCCGTGATACGCTTTCGGCCCCCAATAGGTGAAATAGGATATCCCGCGCCCGCCGTAGGCGATGGTCGTGTAGACGAGAAAACGCAGCTCGTCCTTGTTGACAAGCCGCCAACTCGGGATGATCGTGTTCGCCTGGATGATGTTCATGAAAGGCAACTTCGCCTCCAACGCCGCCTCGCGGATCAACTCAAGGTTGAGGAAATACTGCTTGCCGTCCTCCCCCTTGAAGAAGTGGTAGTGGTCGTAGCTGATCAGGTCGGGCTTGACGGTCTTCACATACTGCCGCAGATACTCGCGGTATGCCATGGCGTTTTCCTGTGTGCCCGGATCGCCCGCGAGGGCCAGGAAAACCTCGTCGCCAGCGCCCGAGGTCTTCCGGATCTCCTCCGCCGAGACATTGAGTTGCTCTTTCGATGCATAGGTCGGGTAGAGGTTGATATACGCAAAATGATCAGGGTCGCGTTCGCGCAGGTAAGCGACCAGCCTGCCCCAGCCCGCGAACGCCGAAGTCCCCGGCTCGTCGGCGAGATAGTACCCTTCCGTCGCCGTATTCTGCTTGACTGTCTCGATCAAGGCGTCGAGCTTGGCTTTCCGCTCCGGGTTGTCCAAGGTTTCCGGCACCAGCAAGCCGTCGTTCACCAAGGCGCGCAGCCCGTGTTTTTGCACATTGCCCAGCTTGTCCGGCGCGGCCCACGTGAGGGTGTAGCCCTCTTTCGCGACGGCGGACAACGGGCCGTCTTCGGCGGGAGGCGGACACCAGAACGTGAGCATGAACCGGTCTTGCGTCCACGCCTGCGCCGACAACGTCCCAAGCAACGGCGCCGAAGCCAGCGCGAGGGACATGCCAATCTTCATAGTGTTCAACATTAGTTCCCTTTCTTCGATTTTCGGTTTGTTTTTAGCTTGTTCCTTTAGCCATGGGTGTCATGGCGCAAGTATTGCGACACGGTCGCCAATGACAATCTTAACCCAAGTGGACCCCGTGACCTCCTTGGCGATTTCATGGACGCGGAATCCATCCATCGCCTCGGCGTGACCGTCGACAAACCAGCCATTGGCGCGATTGCCGTGCCTCATGGAAATCGTGCCGGCACCAGCATTATAATCCACCTGCATCACGTACATCTGTCGGCCAACGGAAGACACTGTGTCAGCTAGGCCAAGGCCAAATTTGGAAGGGTCATTGATGCGCCCCCAGTTGACATAATAGTTGTTGCTGGCATCTTTTGTAACTAGCGTGGAATATGAAAACAATGCGGATGAAAATCCGGGAGCGCCATAGCAATACCATAATTGACCGCTGGATGGAATGGCAGGGCCGGAAGGACAATAGGACACCTTGGGGGAGACATAGCCCAGACCTTTATAAATACTGAACCAATTGCACAATGAAAAGTCGCCGCAGGAAAAATATCCACCATAGTCGTCAGCGTAACTAGAGAATCCATATCCTATTTGCTTTTGATTGCTGAGGCAAAGAATGCCTTTTGCCGCATCTTTGGCTTTTTTAAGCGCCGGCAACAGCAAGCCCGCAAGGATAGCGACGATAGCGACGACCACTATTAGCTCTACAATAGTAAAATCTTGTCGGCGTTTACGTTTCATGGCAGGTCGCCTTCCGTTGGTTGTTGGTTCGCCCATGGCCAGAGGCGCGACAAACTTGAACCGATGCCTTTCTCGCATCTTTATCCCATCCCATTTGGCTTCCCCCGTTGTACGGCGAAGCATATGCTTAAGCTCGTCTGTCATAGACAGACGCTCCGACCAGCAATTCCGGCTGGAGCAAAACATTGTCCATGCGCAAGCCGGGGTTTTCGCACAAATTCATGATGGCCTCCACGGCTCGGCGGCCGATCTCCTCGCACGGCTGGCAAATGGTGGTCAGCTTGGGGCTCATGTTTTGCCCAGGCGCCAGGCCGTCAAAACCGACGACTGAAATGTCGAAGGGAACCTTGTAGGACAACGCTTTCAAGGCGTAAACCGTGTCTATCGCGATATGGTCGGTGAGGGCGAAGATGGCGTCGGTTTTGGGCAACCGCCTCAAGGCAGCCTCCAGCAGTGGCCTGATGTCATAATAGTCGCTCCGTTCGTCCGAGATCACGATCTGGGCGGGGACGGCCCTCACCCCTTGCGCCCGCAGCTCGTCCTGGTAGCCTCTGAGCCTCTCCTTGAACGGCGAATAGGTGTGGAAACTCATGGAGACTCCAAGGAAAACGATGTCCCGATGCCCAGTGTCGAGCAAATACTTGACCGCTTTCCGGGCTCCGGCATATTGATCCGTCCCAATGAGGCGCTTGGCCGGGCTGCTGTCGATGCTGTCCACGCAAACCAAGTTGTCCAGCGTCTCAAGTTTTTTATAGACGGCCGCCGGGATCATCTCGTTCGTGACGCCGGTGACGATGCTGCCGGCATAAGTGTCCGCGGCCGCCAGAAACGCCTCACAACAAGCAGGATTGTTCAGGGAGATGAAATTGACTTGCAACTTGTGCTGCTCCGCATGGAACGAGACCGCCTTGAAAATCTCGAAATACATCGGATTTTCCATGCCGATGTAGCCATGGTCGATCCAGGCGATCTTCATCGGCGGCGCGGACGGCGCGGGGGCCAGCGCCGCGGCGCGGACCCTGCTGGGCTGCCCCTGGCGGGTGACGACCACGCCCTCCTCGCGGAGCTCCTTCAAGGCGGCGCGCACCGTCGTGCGGCTCACGGCGTGCAGCCGCGTCAGCTCGTCCTCCGACGGCAGGAAGGAGCCGTCCGGTATCTCCCCGCGCCGGATACTCTCGACCAGCAGCGATTTCAACTGATGGTATTTGGGCTGGCCGTTTCTCGCTGGCAGACGCATGGAGACTCCTTGTATTTCACTTGTAACTTTAGGTATAAGTATAATACAAGAAATGGGAAAGTCAAGCCCCTTTGGAGGAGGTGAGGATTAACGCGGGGGCGGGACGCCCGGATGGTAGGGGACGCTCAGCTTGGGGAAGAGCTCCTCCTGGCGTAACCCGGCAAGGGATGGATGGGAAGCCTTTAACTCGTCGAAGTTGTAGCTGACCGCCTTCGCCACCGCCCGGACCAACGCCGCGTCGACCCGCTCGGTGGTCGCCAAGATGACCGGCGGACCAGCGTCCAGACGCAAGGCGAAGACGGCGCGCAAACCCTGGCCCTGAGCTTTTTCCAAGATGTCAAGCGGGACCAAGCCGAAATCCATCTCGCCCTTGAGGAGGGCGGCGAGGTTGGCGACCGGGCCGTCGCTCGGCTCCACCGCCAGGCGGAACTTGCTGGACTCGTCTTTGAGCATAAGGCGGCAGATCGCCCCGCCGACCGGATAGTAGACGCCGGAGAGCGGGCCGGTGCCAAGCGTGGCGAAGTCCTTGGGGAGCGGGGTGGCGCGGCGTCCGCAGGAACAGAGGACGGCCACCACGAACGCCAAAACGAGGACATGGCAGTACTTCATTTGGATACTCCCGTAGCTGGGGCGCCCTCGATCAGCTTGTCCAAACCGGCCTCGCGGTAATAGCGCATGGCTCCGGGATGGACGGGCACGGTCAGGCCTTTGAGCAAATCCTCGCGGCACAGGGAAGCCAAGGCCGGGTGCAGGGATTTCAGCTGGTCGAAGTTCTCGAAGACCTCCTTGGCGAAGGCGTAGACCACGTCGTCATCCATGTTGTCGACAGTGAAGAACACCGCGTTCACGCCGATGGTGGGGATGTCGCTGGCGTTCATGATATTGGGGTAGAACGCCCTGGGGATGACGGCACGGCAGTAGAAGGGGCATTCCCGCAGCAAAGAGTCGACGCCAGCGTTGGCGATAGGGACGACGAAGACCTTCTCGGCGCCGGAGCTGACCTCGACAAGGTTGGCGTTGGGGTGGCCCACGCGGTAGAAATAGGCGTCGATCTCGCCCGCCTGGAGCTTGGCGGGGCAATCGACCTCCTTCAGCGGTTTGGACCGCAAGTCCTGGGGGGTCAAGCCGACGGTGGACAGGACTTGCTCCACCTCTGGCAGGACCAAATCGCTGGCGGGGCTGCTCATCCTGACGGCCTTGCCCCGCAAGTCCTCCAGCCGCCTGACGCCGCTACGCTCCGAGGCCACCAAGGCCAAGGACTCGGGGTGCAACGCGAACACGGAACGGAGGTTTTTCCGGGGATGGCCGTCCCATTCGCGGCGGCCGTCGTAGGCGTAGCCGAGGGTGTCGGACTGAGCGATGCCGAACTCGTTCTTGCCGCAGTCCACCGCCTTGAGATTGGCGGTTGAGGCGTTGTAGGAGGGGACCACCGTGGCCTTGATCCGATGCTCGTAGAACTTGTTGTTGACGAGGCGGGTGATGGCCCCGCCGGCGGGGTAGTAGACGCCCGTCACCGCCCCCGTCCCGACGACCACGAAACGCACGGGCTTCTCGGCGCGTCCGCAGCCGCCGCAAGCGAACAGCAGCGCCACGACGTAAAACAACCCAAATATCCTTTTCACCCCGACACCTCGGCGTTAACTTCTCAACTTATGAACCTACCCCCCTCAAGCGGGCTTTTCAACCATGTCAAAGGGGGATTTACGCAGTATGCCTTGACGGGGGGCTGGCGAGGGGCAGGCGGAAGCTCAAGGTCGCGCCCTGCCCCGGGGCGGTGTCGATGTCGACGGAGCCGCCGCCGCCCTCGACCTGCTGGCGGATGTTGAACAGACCGAAACCACGGGCCTCGGAGGTCAAGGGGTCGGAGTTGGCCAGGTCGAAGCCGCGGCCGTTGTCGGAGACCACCACGACGGCGTGGCCGTCCTCGCGGGCGATCCGCAGCCGCGCTTTGCCAGCCTGGGCGTGCTTGACGACGTTGGCCAGGGACTCGCGCACGGCGTTGAAGAGTATCTCAGGCTGATTGTCCTGGAGGTCCAGCGTGTCGGGACCAAGTTCCACTTCGCAATCCAGACCGTACTTGTCGTGGAACAAATTGGCCAACCAATGCGCCGCCGCCTCGAAGCCCAGCTCGGAGAGCACCGGAGGGTAAAGCTCGAAGACCAGGGAGCGGATCTTCTCGATGGCGGCGGAGAGCACCTCGATCTGCCGTCCGAGCGCCTCCTGGACGGCGGGGCCGCCACAAGAGCCCTGCCGGAGGGCTTGCAACCCCATCTTGCAGAACGCCAAATCCTGGGCGAGCCCGTCATGGAGCCCGAAGGCGATGCGCTCGCGCTCGTTTTTCTCGGCGACGGCGATCTTGGCCCCGAGGCTCCGGACGCGCTCCTGGATCTTCTGCCGAGCGTCGCGCTCGTGAATGAGCTTGAGGTTGGCCGTCTCCAAGTCGCTGGTCCGCTCCGCCACCAGCTCCTCGAGGTGGTTGCGGTGTTTGCGCAGCTCCTCCTCCGCCAGCTTGAGCTCGGTGATGTTGAAGACCGAGCCGACCATGGCCTCCCACGTCCCGGCAGGGCTGAAAAGCAAGGTAGCCCAGTCGCTCATCCACAAGTACTGGCCATCCCCTCGGACGAAGCGGTACTCCAAATTCACCGAGACGTCGCGCTGGTGGCGACCAATCTCCTGGGCTTGCGCGAACACGCGCCGCATCCCCTCGCGGTCGTCGGGGTGGATCCGTCCCAAGGTTTCCTCGAGCCCATCGGCCTTGAGCCGCTCCAAGGAATGGCCGCTGACCTCCTCGGCGTAGGGGCTGAGATACTCGTAATGGTCGGCCTTGACGTCGAGGCGGTAGAGCACCGTCTTGCTGACCCGCAGCGCCTCCTGGAAACGCTCCTCCTGGAAACGCAGCGCTTCCAGGCTCCGCGTCAGCTCCGTGACGTCCCGCAAGGTGCAGATGATGATCTTGCCGCGGTCGGACACGAACAAGCTCTTGTGGGTGGACAGCACCCGCCGCACGCCGCCAGGACCGGTCAACGTCTCCTCGACCTGGATAGGCCCGCCGCCGTTCAGAACCTCGGTGTCCCGCTTCCAAAACAACTCCGCCTCGACCGGCGAGAGTACGTCGAAGTCCGACTTGCCCACCAGCTCGTCCCGGCCGCGGCCCAGCAACTCGCAGAAAGCGTCGTTGACCACGATCCAACGGTGCTTGTCGTCCTTGACGAAGATCGGATCGCGGCAGTTGTTGATGATGTTGTCCAGGAAGGCCCGCGAGGTCTTGAGCTCCTCCTCCGCCAGCTTCCGGTCGGTGATGTCCTCCTGGAGCATGACCACGCGGCTGGCCAACCCCTGGACGTACCGCACCGGATAGGCTCGGGTCGAGAGCCAACGCGGGCGGCCGAAAAGACAGCGCCCGCGCCCGGGGTCGTACTCATGGTCGGGCAACGTGACCGCCTCGCCGGCGAAAGCCCGCCGGAGATGCTCGACCAGCCCCTTCTCGATAAGCTGGCGATCTTTGAAAATATTATATTTGCCGATGTGCTTCTCCGCTTTGATCCCCCAAAGCCGCTCGTGCGCCCGATTCGCCTTGGTCAAAAAACCGTCTTTATCGAACAGTTGGGCGGCCAAAGGCAACTCGTCGAAGAACTGCCGGAAACGCCGTTCCCGCTCCACGGCGACGGCGTCCGCCAGGCGCAGCTGGCTCAGCTTGTGGGCGACGATCCCGCGGTGCGCCCCGTCGGGGCAGGACAACACCGCGTCGTCCGCCCCCAGCCGCAGCAGCGCGAGGGCGGCCGCGCCGGAGAGCCCGGGGCCATAGGCGACGAAGAGGCGTTTGTCCCCGGCCCCGCGCAGGGCGCGGCAGAGCGCGGCGGCGTCAAACGGGGGGACGTCGGAGCAAACGACGGCGGAATGGCCGCCAAGCAACAGCTCGGACAAGGCGGGGGCGGTGGAGAGGATGTCGCAAAAAAACTCGGAGTCCGCCTCCTGGATGGCGCGGGCCATAGCCTCGCCCTCCTGACGGTCGCCGTCTATGAGCAACGCCTTCACCATCCCCCCGTTCCCCCGCCCCTGCGGGGTTTGGCTCACACGCCAGCGGTCTCCATGGACTTGAGCAGTTGCGCCCGGTTCTTCTCGGACATCGGGCAGAGCGGCAGACGGTACTCCTCCTGGATCATCCCCCTGGCGGCCATGGCGGCCTTGATCGGGATGGGGTTGGTCTCCACGAAGAGGTCGCGGAATAACGGGTACAAGGTGGCGTTGAGCCGCCGCGCCAGTTGGATGTCGCCCGCGAAGAAAGCGTCGAGCATCTCCTTGAGCCGCTCCGGGCAGAGGTTGGAAGCCACGCTGATCACCCCGAGCGCCCCGACGGACATCATCGGCAAAGTCAAAGCGTCGTCGCCGCTAACCACGGCGATGGAACAGGCGTCCAGGATTTGCAGGACGCGCTCCACGCTGCCGCCAGCCTCCTTGACGCCCACGATGTTGGCGTTGGAGCTCAAGCGGGCGATGGTCTCCACGGCGATCGGCACCCCGGAGCGTCCCGGGACGTTGTAGAGCACCACGGGCAGCCCGCCCTCGTCAGCCACCTTGGAGAAATGCCGGTAGAGGCCTTCCTGGGTGGGCTTGTTGTAATAGGGTGTGACCTGCAAACTAGCGTCGACGCCGAGCTTCGCCGCCTCGACGGTCAGTTCGACCGCCTCGATGGTGGAATTGGCCCCGGTCCCGGCGATGACCTGACAGCGGCCGTGAACGGTCTCGACCACGGTCTGGATGACCCGCAGGTGCTCATGGGTGGGCAGCGTGGGGGACTCGCCGGTCGTTCCGACCGGGACGATGCCAGCCACCCCGCCTTTGACCTGGGCCTCCACTAGCTTAGTGAGCGCGCAGTAGTCGACCTCGCCATCTCGGAACGGCGTTATCAAGGCGGTGTAGAGTCCCTTCAGTTCCATCATCCTTCTCCGCGAATAAAGCGTGTTAATCCGTTTCTAGCTCAAGCCGGCCGGCGAAGGCCTTCAAGGCCGGGCCGGTCAGAAACACTTTCTTTACAATAATGTCGCCCGCGGGAAAATCAATGTCAATAAGATCGCCTCCCGCGGTCCGGAACGACAGTTTCTCTCGCTCCTGCCCGTGGAAACGCCGCAACGCCACGGCGGACGCCGCAACGGCGGTGCCGCAAGCGAGCGTCTCGCCCTCGACGCCCCGCTCGAACGTCCGTATCCGGAACTCGCCGCCGGGACGCTCCGGCAAAGCGACATAATCGACGTTCGTCCCGGCCGGCCCGAAGGCCTCATGCCGCCGGACCAGCGGCGACAGCGCGGCGAACTCCTCGTCGTCCACCATGGCGGCGGCGACCCGGACGGCGTGTGGCACCCCGGTGTTCCCGAAAAGCCAGACGTAGCCCAGAACCTCGACCTGCCGGAAATCCCCGGCGACGCCGATCTCGATGCGCGCCCGTCCCGGGGCGACCACCTCGGTCTGGAGGACGCCGGCGTCGGTCTTGACGCGGAGTTTCCTAGCCATGCCGAGCTCCCGATGGGCGAACAGCGCCACGCAGCGCAAGCCGTTGCCGCACATTTCGGCGCGGGAGCCGTCGCAGTTGTAGAAATCCATGGTCAGATCGGCCTCGCCGCCGCCGCCCGAAAGGTAGAACAGTCCGTCGGCCCCGACGCCGCGGCGCCGGTCGCAGACTTGTTTCACGAACTTGGCGGAGCGGTCCTGAGCCCGCTCCGGATCCCAGACGAGGACGAAATCGTTCCCCGCCCCGTGGTACTTGCAGAAATCGAATCCCATTTTCACGTCTCCCCACGATTGAAAAACCGTCGTTACCATACACCCGGCGCCCGCCGGCGCAAGCTTGCAATTTCAATGGCGGCAAGCTAAGCTAAGCGGAATGGGGCGATGAATCATATAGTATAGAATGTACAACTCAGCAAGAGGTTAAGGATATGGAGCGCAACGAGGAGATTTGGCGGCAAGGGTTGGCCCAGGTTGCATCCTTGCGGTCGGAGATCGCCAAGGTGGTCGTCGGCCAGGAGCGCGTCGTCGAGGAGATGCTCGTGGCGCTGCTCTGCAAGGGGCATTGCCTGATCGTCGGCGTGCCGGGGCTCGCCAAAACATTACTGGTCAGCACCCTGGGCAAGATCCTGGGACTAAGCTTCCGGCGCATCCAGTTCACCCCCGACATGATGCCCTCGGACATCCTCGGCTGCGAGATCCTCCAAGAAAGCCCCGACGGCGGGCCGCGCCGCTTCGAGTTCGTCCGCGGGCCCGTCTTCGCCCATTTGATCCTCGCCGACGAGATCAACCGCACCCCGCCCAAAACCCAGGCCGCGCTGCTCGAGGCCATGCAGGAGCGCCAAGTCACCGTCGCCGGACGCACGCTGGAGCTGCACGAGCCGTTCGTCGTCTTCGCCACCCAGAACCCCATCGAGCACGAGGGCACCTATCCCCTCCCCGAGGCCCAACTCGACCGCTTCTTCTTCAGTTTGAACATCGGCTACCCCAAGCTCGAGGAGGAACGCCAGATCGTGTTGCGCACCACCGGCGCGGAGCTCCACGAGCCCACGGCGGTGGTCAGCCGCGAGGACGTTCTGCGCCTCCAGTCCATGGTCGCCCAGACGCCCCTGCCGGAACATGTGCTCGACTATATTCTGCGCTTGGTGCACTCGACCCGCCCGGAGTCGCCGCTAGCCACCGAACAGGTCAAGAAGTACGTCGCCTGGGGCGCCGGGCCGCGCGCCTCGCAGAACATCGCCAAGGCCGCCAAGGCGCTGGCGCTGCTCGGCGGCAACCCCGCCGCCTCCATCGAGGACGCCCGCAAAGCCGCCCTGCCCGCCTTGCGCCACCGCGTCATCCCCAACTACAACGCCGTCGGCGAGGGGATCGGCGCCGAGGAGCTCATCCAGCAACTCCTGGACGGGGCCAAGTGAGCCAAGGCCGACACAAGTTCCTGCGCCCCGAGGACATCCGGAAACTCTCGGGCTTCGAGTTCGCCCCCCGCCACATCGTCGAGGGCTATCTCGCCGGACGGCATCTATCCCGGGCCCGGGGGCTCTCCACCGAATTCCGCGACTACCGCCAGTACGCCCCCGGCGACGACCCCGCCGCCCTCGACTGGAAGGTCTTCGCCCGTACCGACCGCCACTACGTGCGCAGCTACGAGCAGGAGACCAACACCGCCTGCTACCTCTTCCTCGACTCCAGCGCCTCCATGGGCTACCGCGGCAAGCTCGACTACGCCTCCTTCTTCGCCGCCGCCATCTGCTACCTCGTCGCCCGCCGCGGCGACCTGGTCTCGCTCCACCTCTTCGACGCCACGGTCCGCAAACATTTCCCTCCCGGCAGCACCCACGCCCACCTCGACAACCTCCTCAACGCCCTGGAACGCAACCGGCCCGGCGGCCAAACCAACCTTTCCGAGGCCCTGCGCCGGTCCTTGCCGCTGCTCAAACGCCGCGGCTCGATGGTGGTGGTCTCCGACTTCTTCGACGATCCCGCCGCCATCTTCGACGCCCTCGGGCCGTACTTGCACCGGGGCTTCAAAGTACATCTGTTCCACATCCTATCCCCGGAGGAGCTGGAGCTGCCCGGCGAGGGACTGGCGGAGTATGTCGACCTGGAGAGCTCCCGCCGGGTGGTCGTCCACGCCGAGAGCGTCCGGAAGCCCTACCAGGCGGCGTTGCAAGCCCACATCGACGGCCTCCGCCGCCTGGCCGCCCGGCGCGGCGTCGACTACTCCTTGGCGCGGACCGACACCCACTACTTCCAACTCTTCGACCACCTGGTGAAATGATGGGCGTCTGGTTCCATACCCCCGCGCTCTTGACCTTGCTGCCCCTGGCGGCGTTGCCGTTGCTGCTGCATCTGCTCGCCCGCAAGCGTCCGCCCCGCCTCGAGTTCAGCGACACCAAATTTCTGCTGCAAGTCGCCAAGGCCCGCGTCCGGCTCAAACGCCCCCACGATTTGCTCCTGCTGCTTTTGCGCACGTTCCTCTATCTGGCCGCCATTCTGTTGTTCGCCCGTCCGGTCTGGAGCTGGGGAGGGTTCCACGGCGCCGCGGGCGGCCGCTCCAATTTGGTCCTACTCCTCGACGCCACCGCCTCGATGGGCTATATGGAGGGCGGCCAGACCCGTTTCGCCGCCGCCTGCGCCGAGGCCGCCGAAACCCTCTCCAGCCTAAAAAGCGGCGACCGCGCCAACATCCTGTGGCTCCGGGCCAACCCCGAGGCCGTCTACCCCGAGCCGGGCGTCAACCTCAACTACCTGCGGGAACGGCTGCGCCAGGCCAAGGTCACGGTGGAGGCCGGCGACGCCCAGGACGGCCTCAAACGCGCCCTGGCCCAACTGGAAAACTGCGAGGGCCGCAAAACCCTTTGCGTCATCTCCGACTTCCAGCGTTCCCAATGGGGCGAAGTCGTCTGGAAAACGCCCCGCGACGTCGAGTTGATGACCTTGAAGGTCGGCGAGAGCGAGGCGTCCAACCTGGCGCTGTCCGACCTGGCTTTCGACCCGGCCTCGCCGCTGGCGGGCGAGGAGTTCACGGCCCTGGCGCGGCTGGACGACTTCTCCGACGCGGCGCGGAGTTGCCAAGTCTACCTCAACGCCGGGGAGCTGCGCGCCCAAAAACTCGCCAACGCCCCCGCCTGGGGCTCCGCCTCGCCCGCCTTCCGGCTAAAAGCCAAGAACAAGCAACAGGCGGCGCTGGAGCTGTCGATCCCCGAGGACGCCTTCCCGCCCGACAACCGCCGCTGGAAAGAGCTCGCCCCCGTCGACAGCCTCCGGGTGTCGGTCTGGGGCGACGGCCCCACAGCCAAACTCTGGCTCCGCGCCTGGGGGACGCTCGGCTGGCTCCGCGCCGTCCAGTCCGCCCCCGACCAGGACGCCGACCTCGTGGCCGTCGCCAACTGGGACGGCTCCGGCGCCCCCGCCCTGGCCAAACTCCTAGAGTCGGGCAAAACGGTGTTGATCCAGCCCGCCCCCGGCTTGGACGTCCAGACGCTCGCCACGTTGGCGCATGAGCGAGCAGCAGCCGCCAAACCGCTGGACAAGGAACGGTTGTCGCCCCCCATGCGTCTGACGATCGACCGCGGGCACAGGCTCTTCGAACTGTTCAAAACCGGCCAGTTCGGCGACCCCGCCGCCGGCAACTTCACCGGACGCCTCCGCCTCGACTCCGCCGACTTCCCCGCGGCGCGCCAGGTCATCAGCTATTCCGACGGCGTCCCCGCCCTGCTGGAATGCCCCGGCCCCGGCAGGCTTTGGATCTGGAATTTGTCCTTGGCCCCCGAGGACGGCGACTGGGCCAAGCGTCCCTGTTTCGTGCCGTTCATGGGCGAATTGGCGTTGCGGGGCCGCGCCCAGAAAGCCAGCACCGCCGCGGAGCTGACGCCCGGGGCGCGGGCGTCGCGGAGCTTCGAGCCCGGCCTGAAAGTCAAGTTACGCTCGCCCTCCGGGCGGGAACTGCCGCTCGCCGGGACGGACACGGGAAAGCTCAGCAGCGGCCCGCTCTCGGAGCTCGGTGTCCACGAATGGAGCGTCGACGGCAAAACCCTGGGGTGGACGCTGGTCAACTTCCCCTCCGTCGAGTCCGACTTGCGGCAATTGCCCAACGCCGTCTTGAAGAATATCGGAGTGATGGCCAAGGCTGGCACCGGCGCTTTCCGCGAGCTCCGCGAGGGCGTGGAGACGTGGCCCTGGCTGTTGTCGCTGGCGCTGCTGGCGTTGGCGCTGGAAGGCGTTGTCATGCTCGCGTCTGAACGGCCGACCGTCAAAGAGGAGGGCGCATGAGCTGCAATCCCTTGTTCGCCATCGAGTACGCCTTGTTGTTCCTAGCCGCGTTCGTGGCGGGGTCGGCGTGGCTGGGCTGGAAGTCGTCAGCCAAGGCGCCGCGGGCCAAACGCCTGGCAATGTCGCTATGCCGCGTCCTCGGGACCTTGGCCTTGACGGGGCTCGCCCTCAATCCGGGGCGCTGGCAGGCCGAGGCGGAACAAGCCAGGGGCGTCCAAGCGCTGCTGCTCGACCGCAGCGGTAGCATGGCGGTCAGGGACGTCGGCGGAAAAAGCCGCTGGGAGGCCGCCGCCGCCTTGGCCAAAGCCACCCCGGACGCCAAGGTCCGCGTTTTCGCCGACGGCCTGGAACGGGCCGCCGACTACCGCGCCCTCGTCCCCGACGGCCAGCGCAGCGACATCGTCAAGGCGCTCAAACAACTCCTGGCCGAACCCCGGCTCCAACGGATCGTGTTGCTCAGCGACGGGCGGCGGGCGCCGTCGGCCCCCTTCGAGGACTTGGCGCTGCAAGCGCGGGCGGCCGACATCCCCATCGACGTGTTGCCCCTTGGCGGGCCGGCGCTGTCCCGGAACTTGGTTCTGGAGGCGCCCCGGAAGAATTTCCTGGCCTTCAAAGGGCAGAAGCTCTCCATCCCGGCGGTGGCGTTCAACCACAATCTCGGCCCGCTGGCGTTGGAGCTGCGCCTCCAGGAGCCCGGCGGCAAGGTCTTGGCCGCGAAAAAAGTCCTGCTGCAAGACAACTCCCGCGCCGAGCTGACGCTGGACTACACCCCGGACACGGTGGGCTTCCAACGCCTGGAACTCTCGTTGCCCGTCCAGAATGGCGAGGTCAAGGCCACCGACAACGTCCGGACGCTGGCCCTGACCGTGACCGCCGACAAGCTCGACGCGCTGATGTTCGAGGGCAGTCCCTTCTGGGACAGCAAGTTCCTGTCGCAACTGCTGCTGAAGGAAGCTTGCGTCAACTTCACCGCGGTGCAGCGCATCTCGCCCAAGCGTTTCTTCATGACCCACGGCGGCGGCAAGGACGTCGAGACCGACTACCAGGGCATCTTCCCCGACAGCCTTGAGCGGTTGGCCGCCTACGACCTGATCATCTTCGGCAAAGGGGCGGAATACTTCCTGGACGCGGCCCGGGTGGCGCTGTTGAAACGCTACGTTTCGGAGTACGGCGGAGCGCTGTTGTTCGCCCGTTCCAAGCCCTACAACGGCAGCTTCCCGGAGCTGGAGGCGCTGGAGCCGCTGCAATGGGGCGAGCCGTTCCATGGCCCCTTCCGTTGGGAGCCCACCGCGGCGGGCGGGGAAGTCGGCTTGTTCGGCGAGGCGCTCCCCGGGCCGGGCGACCCGTTCTGGCAGAAGTTGCCGCCGTTGAAAAACGCCTGGCGTTGCGCCGGGCTGAAGTCGTTCTCCGAAGTCCTGGCGGAAGGCGTCCCCCTCGACGGCGGCCGCCCCTTCCCCACGCTGATCAGCCGCAGGTTCGGGGGCGGCGCGCTACTCACGGTCAACTCCGAGGGGCTCTGGGGCTGGGACTTCTTCCCAGCCTCGCAAGAGGTCGGAAAATTCTACGACGAATTCTGGACGCAGATCGTCCAGTGGCTGCCGCGGCATTCGGAGTACCTGCCCGGACAGGACTTCTCCTTCCGCTTGAGCCGCGACGAGGTCTGGCCGGGCGAGGTGGTGAGCGCGCTGATCGGCTCCAAAGACCCGAAGCTGGGCGAGCCCGCGCTGGTGACACTCAAGGACGGCGTCCGCGTCCAGGAGATTGCGCCGGGCGAGAACGGCGACGGCTGGCGCGCCGCCTTGTCGCTGTCGGAGCCGGGAAACTACATGGTGGAGCTGAGTTTCGGGACGCGGCCGGAGCTCAAGCCCGCCGCCCGGCTGCCGCTGCTGGTCAAGAGCCCGCCGACGGAGGCCGACGAGCTCTCCGCCGACCCGGACTTCCTCCGGGAGCTCGCCGCCGCCGCCGGTGGCAAAGTCCTCGACGGCAAGACGCCCTTGCTCGCCGCGCCCGCCGCGTTGGCCGCCGACAGCCCCAAACCCCGCTCCGAATGGGTACCCGCCTGGGATCGTGGGTGGCTGTTGTCTCTAGCCCTGGGGCTTTTCGCCGTCGAGTGCTTCATCCGGAGAAGGAACGGCATGCTATGAACTATAAACTACAGCAGGCCTTGCGCCGTTTCATCGTCCTGTCGGCCGCCGGGGAAAGCTTGATCCACCTCGTCATGGTGGCGACCGCCGCCGCCGTGGCCCTGGCCGTCTACGTGATGCTGGACTATTTCCTGGCGCTGCCGCACTGGGCCCTGGTTGTCATTGACGCGGCGGCGCTGCTGTTCCTGGCGGTCAATGTTTTCGCCAGCCTGGGGCGGATCTGGCTGGCGCCGCGGCGCAAGGCGGCGGCCCAGGCACTGGACGCCGCCGCCGGCAACCACCGCCAAGAGCTCCTGGCCGCGTTGGAGTTCGAACGGGAATTGCGCCACACCCCCGACGGCCTCGGCGCTTTTCTGCGGAAAGAGGCGGTGGCGCGGGCGGTGGCCTCGCTGGACAAAGTCAAGATGTCCGCCGCCTTCCCCGCGGCGGCGTTGAACCGGGCTTTGCGCCGCGGCGCCGTCTTGCTGGCCTTGGCGGGCGCGGCCATGGCCGTCAATCCCGCCGCCACCCGCGTCATCCTCAGCCGGATTTTCGCGCCGTCGCAGGACATCCCGCCTTACAGCCCGCTGGTGTTCACGGTGAGCCCGGACGCGCCCAAAGTGGTTTACGGCGACACCTTGGAGCTATCGACCCGGATTAGCGGCGGCGAGGTCGAGAGCCCCGTCTGGCTGTTGACCCGCGACGACGCCGGGACATTCCGCGGCGCCTGCTTCCGGGAGAGCGACGGCTCTTTCTCGCGCCGGATCGAGAAGGTCACCACAGCTCTCCAGTTCCGCTTCCAGACCGGCAAGGCCAGGACCACTTGGCGCCAAGTGGAGCTCCTGACCCGTCCCAAGATCACCTTGGCCAAACTTACTGTCCAGCCCCCCGCCTACAGCCGCCTCGGCCCCAGCGTCTTCTTCGCCGGGACGGAGGACTTGCTGGCGTTGAAAGGCTCCACGATCCAGATGACCATCTCCAGCAACCGCCCGCTGGCCGGGGGGAAGCTGGCGATCAGCGCCAAGAACGGCGGGGGAACGGAACTGCTAGACGCCCATTTGGCCGGCGCCGACGCCGTCGTCTTCGAGTGGACAGTCCGCGGCCCGGCCACCTTGCGCGCGACCATCCGGGACGTCCGCGGCGCCAACTGCGACGAGCCGCTGACGCTCGTCCAGCGAATCCGTCCCGACGCCCCCCCGGAAGTCGCCATGCCCAGCCCGGGCCTCTTCACCATGGCCACGCCGGAGGCGAAGCTGCCCTTCGCCGTGACCGCCTCCGACGACCTGGGGCTTCGTTCGGTGGAGCTCGTCAGCGCCCTGATGGGCTACCATGACCGGCCACGGCCGTTAGGGCCATCCCAGTTCACCAAGGACTTCGACCATTCCTTCGTCCTCGACCTGGGCAAGCTCGGCGTCCGCCCCGGCGAGACGCTGGAGTTCTACGCCGAGGCCGCCGACTTCAACCCCGACCTGGGCGGGATCACCGCCACCGAGCCCGCCCGGGTGAAGATCATCTCCCCGCAGGACTACGCCAAGATGCTCCGCGCCCGGCTGCGAGTCGAGGACGTCCTGCGCCGCTACGAGGAAGTCGCCCAGGCGCGGCAGCAGCTCCTGGACACCCTTGACTCCGCCCTGCTCGAACCGCGGCCGGAGACGCTCCAACAGATCAAGGACGCCAACGAGCGGCTCCGCGGCAAACTAGAGGCCATCGCCAAGGACTTCCCCGTCTACAAGATGGAGGAGCAGCAACGACAGCGCATCAACGACATGTTCCTGAAAACCGTCGCCAACGACGCCAACTTGGCGAAGATGAAGCCCGGCGACCCTGACTTGTCCAAGCGGCTACGCACCATGCGCGACTATATGTCCAAAGACCAGCGGGGCGTCGAACAAATGGCCCGGTCCGCCGCCGCGCTCCGGCAAGCGGCCGGAGTGATGCGCCTGACCGCCACCTTCGCCGACCTGATCCGCCGCCAAGGCAACCTGGCCCGACGCCTGAAGAAACTCGCCGAGTCGCGCGGCCTGGACGGCGCGCCGCTCCAACGCCTGGGCGAGGAGGAACGAGCCATCCACGACGAATTCGTCAAGACGCGGCAGGAACTGGAGCGGCAAGCGGCGGCGTTGCCGGAGAGCCTCGCCGACCTCAAGGAAAGCGCAATGGCCTTCGCCCAAAAAGCGGACGAGCTGGGTATCGCCGGACTCCTAGACTCAGCGGCGCGGACGGCGGGCGACGGCGACACCGCCAAGGCCTGGAACGACGCGGCCTTGGCCCACGAGCGGATGCTCCAGCTAAAAAGCAAATGCAAACTCAGCGGCATGATGGGCGACAAACTCTGTTTCAAGCTCTCCGACAGCGAGGACATGACCGCCAGCGAGATGCTTGAGGCGATCCTGTCCCAACAGGATGGCGGCGGCGCGGGGGAAGGTGGCGAGGACGGCTACAGCGCCGGGGCTCACACCCCGTTGAACGTGCCGCTCTTCGGTCCGGGGCATTCCGGCTCCGGCGAGGGCGACGAGGCCAAGACCGGCGCCAAAGACGGCAAAGGCAAGTCCCGCGGCGCCCATGGAGCTATCGGCGGGGACGCCAAGGAGACGCTCAAGCCCGACGCCCCCGCCACCACGCCGACCGACAAGCTCGACCTCGACGAGGTGCCGGAGAAATACCGCGACGCCGTGAAACGCTACTTCAACGAGTAGACGCCGCGCTTGCCGTCGTCGATGGAGTCGACCGTGACTCGCGAGCCGTCGGTGCTCCAGCGCGGATGCAGGTCGCAACGCACGTCCACGGGGTAGCTCGCCGGTTGTTCGTGGCGGAAGCTCCCGAGTTCCCGCCACTCACCGCTGGCGCAGTCGACCAGGGCCACGCGCTGGCGGCCCTCGACCGGATAGGTGTCCGCGAGCATGGTCTTGCCGTCGGGGGAGAAGACCAGGTGCCCCATCGAACCCATGCCGCGGCTGACGCGCTCGGCCCGCAACGGCAGGACGCGGTCGTCGAAGACCACGTACTCATGGCCTTCGCCACGCCAGTTGGCGTCGATGAGCACCTCGTGGGGATGGCGCCCCCAGATTTGGTGCGAGATCATGCCGTTCCAGTAGAAATGGGGCAGCGGACAGGCTAGGTCTTCGCCACCTAGTCCGACGGTGTACATGTGGGTCCACCAAGGCCAGGGGATGGCCTTGCGGGGCTCGGCGCAGTGACGCAGGAGGAAGAGCAGCTTGCTGGAGTCGCAATTGAAGATGAGGTGGTTGAGCCAGCTATGCATACCCTCCATGGTGTAGGCGGCGGGGTGGATGGCGAACATCTGACGATAGCTGACGAGCAAGCGGGACGCGCCGGAGAGCATGTCCAGGAGGAAGACGCCGTCGCCGTCGAGGTCGGGCGGCGCGGTGTCGAGCGTGGCGTCGGCGTAAGAGTAGCCGCGGCGCGGGATGCGCTCGAAACTCAAACTGGCGCCCCAGCGGCCGTCGGGCGACAAGGCGTAGACCGGGCGCTCGTAAACGCCGACGACGCCCTGCTCCAACGAGCAGATCCTGGCGACCAGACGTCTCTCCTTCACGTCCCAGTCGTTGAAGACGAAGTGGCCGGGGCGGTGTTTGAGCCAGAGCGTCATGGAGCCTTGCTGATGGCACCAGGCGCGGGTGGTGGCGAAACGGTGGAAGGTCTGGGTGGCGGCCTCGAGAACGCCCACTTCGGCGGTTTCGCCCGCTTGGGGCAGGCGCTCGCATTGGCCGACCTTCAGGGCCAGGTGCAAGGTGTTCTCGGCGTTCCAGGGGTTCCGGTCGTAGTAGCCGAAGAAGTAGTGGCCGTCGGACGGCGAGAGTTTCTCCCAGCTGTGGTTCATTTGACGCCTCCGAAGATCGCTTTCACGGTTTCATAAGCCGCTTTGGGGCGGCGGTACTCGTCCAGCGTGCCTTTGTTGTTGAAGGCGCGGGGACGGCCTAGAGCGCCCGAGCCCTGATAGGTCCTGCCGTCGCAGAACTGCCAGAGGGCGATCCCGGCGACCTGGGGGTTGTCGACGGCCTCCTGGCAGGCGAGGCGCAGCAACGCGGCCTGGTACTCCTCGGTCCAGAGGCCGTGGTGGGGGTCGCGCCAGCCGTAGAGAGCCCCGGCGCCGATCTCCGAGATGAGGAAGGGTTTGGCGGCGAGCCCGCGTTCCGCCAGGCCGTCGAGCAGCTCGTGGATCCTGGAGACGACCTCGTCCAAGGGGCATTCGTTGTCGCGGTCGGGGGAATACCAGCCGGGGTAGAAGTTGAAGCTCACGACGTCGAGTTGCTCCAGGAAGAGGTCGGAGAGGCAACGGTTGGAGGCGTAGGTCAGCAGTCGCGAAGGGTCAAGGGAACGGATCAGTTGGATGAGCGCCTCGTAGCGGCCGCGGGCGAACTCCTGGTCGCTGGCGCCCTCGTTGAGGAAACCCCAGAGGATGATGGAGGGGTGGTTGAAGTCGGTCTCGACCATGGCGCGGGTCTGCTCGAGCTGGAGGCGGATGAAATTCGGGTCGGTCAATTGTTTCTCGCCCTGCCCCCAGCCGACGCTCTCGGAGAAGACCAGGAAGCCGAACTCGTCGCAGAGGTCGAGGAAACGCGGGTCCTGCTGATAGTGGGAGCCGCGGACGAAATTGCAGCCCATGTCCCGCAGCAGCTGGAGGTCGGCCACCATGAGGGCCTCCGGCGTGGCCGGGCCGAACTGGGGGTGCGCCTCGTGACGGCAATAGCCCAGAAGTTTGAGCGGTTCGCCGTTGAGCCAAACTTTCCCCTCCTTGGCCTCGACACGCCGTAGCCCGAAGCGGACGGTCATGGCGTCGGAGCCGTTGTCGACGGTCAACAGGTGCAAGTTGGGGCGGGCGGGACTCCACCGGCTAGGCGCGGGGACGACGGCGGTGAACTCCGCGGCGGGGGCGGTCTGGGGCGCCGCGCCGTCGACGCTGTAAGTGAAGGGGCCCGGCTCCCCGCGGAATTCCACTTTCACCCGGATCTTCCCGGCGTCCAAGTCCTCGGTCACGACGTGGACGCGGCGGAACGACTTGGCGGGCAACTCCTCCAAATAGACTTGTCGGGTCAGGCCGCCGTAATAGTAGAAGTCGTGGAAGATTTCATGGAGGGGGCAGGCGGCGTAGTCGAAGCGGTTGTCGCAGGCGACCACGATCTCCCGGCGGGCGCGGGGCGCGGGCGGGACTTCCACCTCGAAGGGGTCGTAAGCTCCGACGTGCTGTTTCAACGGCGCGCCGTCGACGCGGACCTCGCAGCGCAGGGAGGCGGCGCCGATTTTCAACATGGAGGGGACGCCGGGCGTGACCTCTACGAAACAACGGTAGACGCCCACGCCGCGTCTCCCGGCGTAGGCGGGGAAGGCGTCGAACGCCGAGGGCACGGGGAGCCGGTCGTCATAGGCGACCGCGCCGAAGTCCGCGGGGGGCGTCTCCAGAAACCTGAAGTCCCAGATTTGGTTGAAGTCATGGGTTTGACGTTTGGGGAAGAGCGGGAAGGCGTTCATGGTTCACCGTGGGTATGTTTATGGTTCAACGACAGCCGCAAGAGCCGCGGAAGAAAGTTTTGAAAGGCAGCTCCACCCGTCGACCCGGCCCGGTATAACTGCCGTCAAGTCGGCTTAGCAGCAAGTTGAATAGCGTCTCGGCCACGGTCTCCGGGGCGGCGCCGGCGCTGGTGAGGGAGGGGTGAAGATAGTCGGCCAGCTCGATGTTGTCGACGCCAGCCACGGCGACATCCTCCGGGACGCGGAGACCATGGTCCCGCAGTGCCGCCATAACTCCGATCGCCACCAAGTCGTTGTGACAAACCACCGCTTCCGGCCGCTGGCCCCCGGCCAGGAAGGCGCGCATTCCCGCCCGCGCCGTGGCCATGTGGCAATCCGTCAACGGTATCAAGTTCATGTGACGCTCCAAACTGGCGTCGCGCATGGCGGAGCGGTAGCCCGCGCCGCGGTCGTCGTAATCCAGACGCGTCGCGGCGAAGCGGATATCCTGCAAGCGATGTTTTTCGAGCAGATGCCGCGTCAGCTCCTCGGCGAGCCGCGGGTAGTCGATGAAAACTCCGTCCAGCAGCTGGGTCTGGGCGTTGTGGAAAACCACCGTCGGCGTCCCGGAGCGCAGCGCCGCCTCCAAAACGGACCAGTAGGGCTTCTCCGACAGGATGCCGCCGACATTGCCCAAGATCAGCCCGTCGACCCCGCGGGCGAGCATCTGGCGGAGCTGGCCTTCCGCCTCCCCGTCGGTCTCGAAGCCGCCGACCAGCAGCTGGTAGCCCTTGTCCAGGGACAGGCGCCGCAACGCCTCGATGAAGGCACTCCGCACCGGGTTGGCCAGCTCCGTGGCCACCAGCCCCAGCGTGAACGAACGCCGCGTCGCCAAGCCACGGGCCAGGACGTTGGGCGTGTAGCCCAAAGTGTCCGCCGCCCGCCGCACCCGTTCCTTGGTCTTGGCCCCGATGTCCGGCATGTCCTTTAACGCTCTTGATACGGTGTTTACCGAAACGCCCGTCAGCTCAGCTATGTCTTTCAAGGTGGTCATCGCTATTTTCTCCATGCCATGACAATAATTTACATTAACGTTAATGTCAAGAGGGGCGGACGAAAAAAACGGGGGTGGGGTTTGCGTTTTCGCCCAGGGCTGGCTATCGTGTGTGAAGACAAGCAACTGGAGGGACAAACATGGACGACAAATGTGTTTTCTGCAATATCGCCGCCGGGCTGATACCGGTCACCAAACTCTACGAGGACGAGTTGGTGCTGGCGTTCCTGGACATCGCGCCGATCAATTTCGGGCACGCCCTGGTCATCCCCAAAACACACTACATCGGCAGCTCCGGCGTGCCGGAGGAGCTCGGGGGACGGATGTTCCACGTCGGGACGCGGCTGGGGACGGCCTTCAAGCGGGCTCTGGACGTCGACGGGTTCAATCTGCACCTGGCCGACGGCGCCTGCGCCGGACAAGTGGTCTTCCACGCCCATTTGCATGTCATCCCCCGCGCCCAGGACGACCATTTCCACTGGAACTGGCGTTCCCTTAAATACGAGAGCGACGCCAAGCGCGACGAGATCGCCGCCGCCATCATCGCGAAATTGCAGATAGCGGACTGAGTCAGAACAGGCGGCCAAGCAGGACGGCGACGGCGTGCTCGACCCGCAAGATACGCGGGCCCAATCCCACGGCGGCGAAGCCGGCTTTCTCCAGCATGCCGACCTCGTAGTCGGTGAAGCCGCCCTCCGGGCCGATAGCCAACGTCACGGAGCGGCGGACGTCGCGGGGGCATTCCACCGCGGCGCCCGGATGCCCGGCCAACGCCAAGGTCCCGGCGGCGAGGGCGGGCAGCTCGTCCTCCACGAAGGGCTTGAAACGCCGTCGGAACTCCACCGCGGGCGGCGTGGTGTCCACCGCCTGCTCCAAACCGAGCACCAGTTGCTCGCGGATGTCGTCAGGCTCCAACGCGGGGCTGTCCCAATAGCTTTTGTCCACCTTCCAAGATTCGATGAAGTAGAAGCGTTTGACGCCCAGGGCGGTGGCGACTTGCAAGGTTTTGCGCAACGTCTTCGGCCGCGGCAGGGCCACGACCAATGTGACGGGCAAGGATGGCGGCGGAGGGCGGAGTTGCTCCGGCGCCGCGAGGGTCGTGGCGCCGGGGCCGACGTCGATAACCGCGGCCTTCCCCACCGAGCCGCCGACCAGACCGATGGTGAGCAGGTCGCCAACCCTGGCCTTGAGTGTCAGGGCGATGTGCTCATGGCGGCGTCCGGAAAGGACGGCCTGGCCGCGGGCGGTGAAATCCTCAGGGAAAAGCAGGATCAAATTCACCCCACGCCCCCTCCGGACTTGAGGTGGCGGGCGAGGAAGTTCTCGAGCTGGTTGGCGAAGTTCTGGCGGTCCTTGTCGTTGAAGGGGGCGGGGCCGCCGAGCTCGACGCCGCCGCTACGGAGCTCGGCGAGGAGGTCGCGGGTGGCGAGGCGCTGGCCGATATTGCGCTCAGTGTGGAGCTCGCCGCGGTGGCTGAGGGCGTGGCAGCCTTTCTTGACGGCCCGGCCAGCCAGGGGGATGTCGGCGGTGATCACCAGGTCGCCGGGCTCGGCGAGCTCGACGACGCGGTCGTCGGCGGCGTCGAAGCCGTTGGAGACCAGCACTTTGTTGATCAGCGGGGACTGGGGTATCCACATTCCCTGGTTGGCCACCAGGACCACGGCGAGGGAACGGCGCTCGGACACCCGGTAGAGCGTCTCCTTGAGAGCCTTGGGGCAGGCGTCGGCGTCGACGATGATCTTCATGGGCACCGCCCAGGAAGCGGAGTATGGCGGTTCATATTTCCCAATCCTCCACGCGCAAGCCCTTGACACGGGAAAATTCCCGGACGTTGTGGGAGATAAGCGTCAAATGGTTGACTTGCGCCGTGGCCGCTATCGCCAAGTCGTAAGGGCCGATGGTCAAACCCTGGGATTCCAACTCCGCCCTGATAGTGCCACAGACGTCGGCGACGGAGTCGTCGAAGGGCAGGGAAGGAAAAAAACTCAGGAAGCCAAGAACCTGTTCCCGCGCGTCGGAATTGACGCTTCGCCTCGCCCCATAGACCAGCTCGTAACGCACGATCGATGGTACCGCCACGGCCATGGCGTTCTCGGACAGACGCGTCTGAAGCGCAGGGCAGCGTTTCCGTAAAACACTGACACAGACATTCGTGTCGAGGGCATATTTCACAAAACGGCTCTTTCCTCATACTCCCCTTGCGGGGAACGATCCGGAAAATCAGGCAGAGAACCGAAAAAATCCTCCAGGCGCTTCGACGGCGGCGCCTTGGTGGCGTCCAACTCAAGGAAAATGACCTCCACTTTCCGGTCGCGCATCGTGTCGGGGATGGCGATACGCTTTGGGAGCCGTTCGTATAGTCGCCGTATCGCAATCATCTTGGCATGCCTCTCCGCAAGGTTCGTCCTTCTCTATCTATATCTTAGTCCGGCTTAGGCGTTGACGCAAGAGGGGTAGCCATATCTTTCGCCAAGATGACGGTGCTGGTGGGGTAGGCGAACTCGATGCCGGCGGCGGCGAAACGGGTGAGTATCTCCAGGTTAACCTTGGTCTGCCAGTCTAGGAAACGCCAATAGTCGGGGGCGGCGGCCAGACTGTCGGGGTTGTGGTAGAAGGCGACGACTTTTAGGTTGAGCGACCAGTCGTTGAAGGCGGTGAAGGCGACCCTGGGGGGGCGTTCGGGGTTGAGGCCCTCGTGGTTCGCGAGGATGGCTCCGACGATGGCCATGGCCTCGCGCAGCTTCTCGGGCGAGGTGTCATACGTGACGGTGAGATTGGTGTCGAGCTTGAGGAAGGGCCGCATGCTGATATTGGTGACGATGGTGTTGGAGATCTTCTCGTTGGGGATGGTGACGAAGTGGCCGTCGAGGGTGCGGACGCGGGTGTTCCAGATGCCGACGCACTCGACGGCGCCGTCGACGCCCTCGACCACGATACGGTCGCCGATTCTGAAGGGGCGGGTGATGGTGATCATGACGCAGCCGAAGAAGTTGGCGATGGTGTCGCGGGCAGCGAAGGATATGCCCAACGCGACCACCCCCGCCCCGGCGAGCAGCGCGGTGAGGTTTAGCCCCAGGATGTTCTGGCCGATCAGCAAGGCCGAGAGCAGAACGATGGTCGAGCGCAACGCCTTGCCCAGGATCGAGATCAGGAGGTCGTCCCAGGCGCTGCCGCTCTTGCCGGAGACTTTGATGAGCAGGTCGTTGAAGATGTCGGCGCCGCGGTAGAGGAAGATCGCCCCGGCGCAGGCCATGACCGTCAGCGCCAGCTTGCCGCAAAGACGGGTGCCGGTCTCGCCCAGCATGGTGACCAGCAACGGGAAAACGCTGAGGTAGAAGCCCAAGCCGTAGACGAAAAGCGCGGCCGGTTTTCCCGCCGCGGCGAGCAGCTTGATGTCCAGCTCGGACTTGGTCTTCTGGGCATGACGCATGGCGACGACGTCCAAAATCCAGCGGACAAGCTTGGCGGCGGTCGTGGTCAGGGCGATGCCGACGAACAAGGTGCCGAGCATCCACCAGAACTTGCGGTCGCTGTTGTCCCCGTAGATGGCGCCGATCAGCATCGACATGTCCCGTTCGAAGCCATTGTCGGTGGAGTCCATATCCATCCATTCGCCCAAGATCCCTTTGTCAGGGTGCTTCTCCGCCACGGCTGGGGCTGGGGCTGGAGCGGGGGCCGCCGCCGGGGCCAAGGGCGCCAACCAACCGAGCAACAACAACGCCAACAAACAGGCGGCACGTTTCGTGGACATCATGTGAATCCTTCCATTAAGATTTGCTTTTGTACTATAGCCCCTGCTCAGCCAGTTGAAAAGAACTTCGCCACAAATTAACGTAGAGACACCAATGACGCATTCAACCATACGCTTCGTCCCACACCGTCCGCCCGCCGTGCTCTGCGTCGCCGCGAGCCTGCTCGACGCCCAGTCGGCCGAGGGTCGCCTGGGGGCGTCGGACGGGAACGCCCTGCGGAGGACGGACGGACGGCTCGACCCGCTCGCCGGGATCGAGGCGCTCGCCCAGCTCACCGCCTCCTATCTGGCTTTCACCATAGACGACCTGGCGGTCAAAGCGGGCATGCTCGTGGCGCTCGACCATGTCCAACTCCCCGGCCCCCTGCCCGATGGCGTCGCCATCCTGCGGGTGCGGAAGACCGTGGCGCTCGAAGAGGTCACGGCGTTCGAAGGCGACATCTCCCAGGCCGACGTCAGCTTGCTGCGGGCGCACCTGAAAATCTGGACGGGCCGGACCTTGCCGGAGCCGCCCCGCCACCCGTCCGAGCTGGCCGGCCCAGTAGCCTCCCCTCTGCTGGCTCCGCCGGACGACCAGTTGGCGGTGACCATGCTCGGACACCTCCAAAAGCTATCACGCACGAATGGGACGGCCGAGGGGCTTTTCGTGTTCCCGGAAAGTTTCCCCGGATTCGCGGGCCATTTCCCCGGGGCCCCGTTGTTGGCTGGCGTGCTGGCGCTGAAGCTGGGCGAGCTCATGGCGAGTCTGGCCGCCGACGCCCCCCTACGCCTGGCGGGGGTGGAGAAAGCCAAGTTCACTCGTCCCATCCGCCCCGGCGAGCCGCTGCTGGTCGCGATGACGGCGCTACCCGCGGCCGGGCTGTTCCGAGGCGTCGCCACGGTGGGGGGCGCCCCGGCCGCCATGTTCTCTTTGCGCATGGAGACTGCCCGCTGAGTCTTCCCCCAATTGTTTTTTTCCTCCCGGCGGTTATATTCCCGACAGAGAGTGGTGGGCTTCAGCCCCGGGGAACTTCACCTTGAGGTGGCGATGAAAAAAACGTTTGTGCCGTTCGACGAGCTGGCGGGGGTGGTCGGGCAATGGCGCGCCCGGAACCCGGACAAAAAGCTGACACTGTGCCATGGCTGTTTCGACATCGTCCACCCCGGGCACATCCGGCACCTGCGCTCGGCCGCCGAGAACGGCGACTTCCTGGTGGTGTCGATCACTCCGGACGCCTGCGTCGGCAAGGGCTTGGGGCGTCCGTTCGTCCCCGAGGATCTGCGGGTGGAGAACCTCACCGCGCTGAACTTCGTCAACCTCGTGACCATCGCCCCGGCCGAGACCGCCGTCGAGGTCATCGAGACGCTCGTCCCGGACGTCTACGTCAAGGGCAACGAGTACGCCCAGTCCAGCGACCCGCGGTTCCTCAAGGAGAAGAAGCTGGTGGAGAGCCACGGCGGCAAGATCGTCTACACCTCCGGCGACGTGGTCTACTCCAGCACCGAGATCATCAAGAGCTACAACCTCGACACCGTCAACCTCGACAAGATCAAATACATCTGCTCGCGCTACGAGATCTCCCGTCCCTTGCTGGGCGCGATGCTCGACGGCGCCGCGACGCGCCGCGTCCTGGTGCTTGGGGAGGCGCTGGTCGACGAGTTCAAGCACTGCGAGGGGCTAGGCATCTCGCCCGACTTCCCCGTGCTGTCGCTGTCCCTAAAACGGGTGGAGCACCGGGTCGGCGGCGCCGCCATGACGGCGGTCCATCTGGCGTCCCTAGGGGCCAAGGTGACTTTCCTCACCTCCGTCGCCCCCGATGACCCGAACTTCCCGTTCTTCTCGGGGTTCCTGGCCGCCAGCAATGTCGAACTGGTCAACATCGCCGACTCCAGGCGCCCGATGGTGCTCAAGAGCCGCTACATGATCGGCAACAACAAGGTGCTGGAGGTGGAGAACGACGCCTACCGGCCCTTGGACTCCAAGCGCCGCAACGGGTTGCTGAACAAGCTGCTCGGGATGGTCAAGGAAGGGGTGGACTGCCTCGTCTACTCCGATTTCGGCTACGGCCTGATCGCCGAGCCCATCATCAACGAGGCGGCCGAGTTCGCCAAACGCCACAACACCATGGTGGTGGGCGACCTCTCGACCACCTTGCGCACCCAGATCGGCAAATTCTACCACGCCGACGTCTTCCTGCCCTCGGAGATGGAACTGCGCGCCTGCTTCCACGACTACGAGAGCGGCCTCTCGGTGTTGGTCGACCGGCTCTACCAAGTCACCAACATCGCCGAGCTCTACCTCTCGCTAAACGACCGGAGCGTGATGTTCTTCCGCCGGCCCGTGAAGCGGGGCGTCTCCAATATGGAGACCATCCACATCCCGCCGCTCTCCAAGAGCTGCGAGGACAAGATCGGACTCAACGACGCCTTCCTGGTCGGCATCACGCTGGGACGGGTCTTCGGAGCCGAGCAAGTCCAAAGCCTCTACCTGGGGGCGGTCTGCTCCGCCGTGCACGGGCTGCGCCTGGGCAACCACCCGTTGGACAAGGAAGATATCCACCACTTCCTCGACGAACGCCCGGAACTGCGCTGAACAACCCACCAAACGAAAGCTTCCCATGGTCACCATCCTTCTGATTTTCGCCGCCGCCTACCTGCTGGGCGGCATCCCCTGCGGCTACCTCATCGGCAAGGCCAAAGGCGTCGACATCCGCGAGCTGGGCAGCCGCAACATCGGCGCCACCAACGTCACCCGCACGCTAGGCAAGCCCTACGGGGTGCTCTGCTTCATCCTCGACTTCCTCAAGGGGCTGCTGCCCACCTTGGCGGCGAAACTGTGGTTGGCCCCCTGGCTGGGCGCGCCCCTGGACTGGGCGGTGATCGCCGCGGTCTTCGGCGCGGTGCTCGGGCACATGAAGAGCCCCTACCTGAGATTCCAGGGGGGGAAAGGGGTATCGACCGCGGCCGGAGCGGTGCTGGCGATCACACCCTATGGGGCGCTGACCGCCATGCTGGTATGGGTGGTGGTGGTCAAAAGCACCCGCTACGTGTCGCTGGCCAGCATCACGGCGGCGTTGTCGCTGCCGCTGGCGGCGTGGCTGCTGTCCGTCACGGGGGTCTCCCCGTTGCCCGGACTGCTGCTGGCGATGCTCGCCCTGGTGGCGGCGGCCACCATCGTCAAACACCATGCCAACATCGCCCGGCTGCTCAACGGCACCGAGAACCGCTTCCAGAAAAAAGCCTGACCCGGCGCTTGCGGCTCACTCGGCGGCTTTGTTGACCTCTCCCCAAATCCTGACGTATTTGGCGTTGGCCGCGCCAAGGTCGCGGATCATCTCGCATTTGTTCATGATGGCGTCGGGCATGTCGAAGCCGGGATCGCCGCGGAGCTTGGGGGCGAGCAGCTTCTCCGCCGCGGCGTTGGGGCAAAGATAGTTGGTGTACTTCATGTTCAAGGCGCAGTTCTCCGGCTCCTGGATAAAATTGATGAACGCCAGGGCCAAGTCGGGACTGGCGGCGCCCTTGGGCACGACCATGTTGTCGCACCACAAGCTCGTGCCCTCCTCGGGTATGGCGAAAGCGATGTCGCCGCGCCCCTCGCCAACGAGCTGGAGGATGTCACCATTGTAAGCCTGGATGACTAGCAGCTTCTCGGAACTGAGCTGACTATTGGCCTCGTCGACCTGAAACGCGGCGAGGTTCTTCTTCCATTGCAGCAACTGCAACTTGGCCTCGCGCAGCTCAAGGTCGTCGGTGGAGTTCAGACTGTAGCCCCGCCGCTTCAAGGCGGCGCCGAGCGCCTCGCGCATGTCGTTGAGCATGGTCATCCGCCCCGCCAAGTCTTTCCTGTCGAAGACGTCCCAGCTCGGCTTGAAGTCCTTTACCAGGTTCTTGTTGTAGCCGATCCCGGTGAAGCCGACGGCATAAGGGACGCTATAAAGCTGGGTGGAGTCCTCGAGTTTGCCCAGGTATTTGCGGTCGAGCAGCCGCAGGTTGGGCAGCTTGCCGTGGTCCAAGCGCTCCAACATGCCCTGCTTCCACATCAAACCAGCCATGTAGCTGGAGGGGAAAAGCAGGTCGTAATCAACTTTGGCCGTGGTCTTCAACCGCGCCAACATGGCCTCGTTGGACTCGAAATGGTCTTGCAGCACCTTGCACTTGAACTCGCGCTCAAAACGCTTGACCAACTCCGGGCTGAGGTAGTCCGACCAGATGTAAAGGCGCAGAACTTTCTCCTGCTTGCCGCATCCGCCAAGCAAGACTGTCAGAGCGAATAACACCAATGCCGCCAACCGTCCCATCGTCTCCAAGCCCCTTAGTTGCCATAACTAATGATATAGCCGGACTTCCAGTAAAGAAGAAGGGGGCGGGCGGGAAAATCAGCGTTTTTCCGCTTGCCCGAGCGCGGCCGCGGCCAGGACGGGCAGGATCTCCCCGGCCGGGCCGTCAAGGAAGACGTCGCTCACGCGGGCGGTGTAGGCGGAGGGGCCGAAGTTGACCTCGATGATTTTCGCCCCATGCTCCTTGGCGACGCGGGGAAGCGAGCAGGCGGGCATGACCTCGCCGCTGGTGCCGACCACCAGCATGACGTCCGCCGTCTCGGCGGCCGAGAACGACAACGTCCCGGCCCGTTCCGGGATCGCCTCGCCGAAAAACACGAAATCTGGCTTTAGCAGCCCCCCGCAACAGGGGCAGAGCGGCGGCATCGCGCCCCAAGGCGTGTCGAAGGCCCGGAAACGCGCGGCGCACCCCAGGCACAGCAACTCGCGGGTGGCTCCGTGGAACTCGTGGACCACCTGGCTGCCAGCGGCCTGGTGCAGGTTGTCGATGTTCTGGGTGATGACCGCCTCCAACAGCCCGCCACGCTCCAAGTCGGCCAGAGCGTAGTGGGCGGGATTGGGTTTGGCCGCCCCGATGAAGTCGTAGAAGATCTCCTTGATCAGCTTCCAGGACTCTTTCGGCCGCGCCAGGAAATGGTCGATCTCGATGAAGCTGGGGTCGTGCTGGCTCCAAAGCCCGCCGGGGCCGCGGAAGGGCGGGATGCCGCTCTCCACCGACACCCCCGCCCCGGTGAACGCCACGCAGCGCCGCCCCGGTCCGAGCAGCGCCGCGGCCTCCTCAACCTTGTCCCGCCAGGAGCTCATTTTCCGGCCTTGTCGAACATCGCCGCCTTGGCCTTGAGCTTCGCCACAATTTCAGGCGTATATTGGTTTTTGACGTATTTGTTCTTCTCGATGAGCCACGCCACAACCCCCGTGACGTCGTCCGTCCCCATCCGGGAGGCGGTTTCCACATGGCCGTCCAAGTAGAGCACGCTACCGGCGCCCTTGATGCGCTTGGGGTTCTCGATGGCCAAGGGCACCTGGGTGGGATCGGCCTCGCCGAAGCCGCCGAAATAGCAGTAGTCGACGGTGGCGTCCGTCAAGGGCTCGCCCTGCTTGGCAGGCGCGGTGGCGCTCATCGGGCTGACAAAGAGTTTGGCGTCGGACAGGTAGTCGTTCTTGCGCAGCTCTTCCAGCCCGGCGGCGCCGTCGGCCGCGGGGAACTTGTCGTCGTTGTCCATGGCATACTGCTTGAGGGCCAGCCCGATCTGCTTGAGGTTGCTGGCGCTGTTGATGCTCCGCGCCTTGCCCCGCGCGCTGTTGAGCGCCGGGAGCATCGCGGCGCCCATGATGGAGGCGGGCAGCAACAGCGCCTGGGTCATGATCACCTCGCTGGTCTTGACGTTGGCGTTGCCGACGCTCAGGAGGCCGTCGTCGCGGACGATGGTCACGTTGTAGCCCATGATGTTGTCCATGCCCTGGAGCTTCTGGAGCGCGGCCACCGGCGAGTCGCCCATGAACTTGGCCTGGACCTCCTGGATGATCCGGGCGAGACGCGAGCTACTGTAGCTGAAGCCGTTGCCGCGTTCCGGCATCCCGGCGGCGAGGCTCTTGAACTCGGGGGTGTCGACCAAGCGCTCCTTGTCGGAGAACAACTTCCCGACGATCTCGGGCGACAGGGCCACCACCAGGTAGCCGTCCTTGGTGGCGATGGTCGGGTTGACGACCTGCATCAAGGGGAAGGGCAGGGCTTTGAAACTCTTGACGCCGCTATCGACGCTGACCGTGGTCTGCGGGGCGATCTTGGTGTGGAGCAAGTTGAAGAGGTAGTCGTCCTTGACCTCCAAGCCCAGCGCCAAACCGGGGGTTGGTATCTCGACCACGCCGAGCATCGAGGGCACCGGCGTCTTTAGTTTCACGTCGGCGGTGAGCACTAAGAAAAAGCTCTTGCCGTAACCGGCGAAGGCTTTTTTCAGGTCGATGTCCTTCTGGAGCAGCTCCTGCTCCATCGAGTCCACCCCCGTGGTCGCGTCGGGCAGGCCGGACTGGCGCAACTGGTCGGCCACCCAGCGGTAGACCAGCTCGGCGTCATAGTCGCCGCCCGCGCAGAGCACGGTGTCGGCGGGCATCAGCTTCAAGGCCTTGAGCTCCCGCGGCTCGGAGCCCAACAGTTTCCAGAGCAGCCCCTTGTCGGCGCCCTGTGGATGGTGCAGGAAAAGCTTGTTTCGGTAGAGCCCCTTGTCGACGGCCACCGAGCTCATGCCGACGCCGTCGACCTCGCCCATGCCGAAACTCTTGGCCATGGACAGCGCAAGGTCGACCCCTTTGACGATCTGGGCCTTACGCTCGGCGTCGACATTGTTGGAGGGCAGTTTCGCGACCATCTCCTTGACGGCGCCGCCCAATCGCTCCACGATGCCCATGAACTCCTTGGAACTCATGTAGAGATAGAAGTTGCCGTCGGTGTCGAGCTGTTTGGCGACCGCGGCGAAGCTGGTCTCCTCGCCGGCCGGGACGGCCGGACGGGCGTCGGCGCGCATGGCGAACGCCGAGACGGCCAAAACCGCGGACAGCGCCAGTTTCACGACCACCGCGGCCACCAAAGCGGATTTCTTGGTGAGTTTCATCCTAACCCCCTATGCTTGTTTGTTGGATTGTGTTTCCGTATGGGTCTAAATATCGCCCCGCTTCGCCGCGCAAGCAAATGTAGTTGCCGGAAAAAATCACACTGGGACGCCACCGTCGACGCGCCATCATTGCCAAGCGCAGAAAAACGAGTATAATACAAACATAACAACGCCAAGGGAACCGCGACATGACTCAGGAAATCATGGCCACCTACGTCGAGACGGCTTTGACGTTGGTTTCGGCGTCAAGCCAAGTGGCTTTCGCCATGAGCCATCCGCCGCCCCCGCCGGAATGGGGGTTGTACATTCATTCCAGCCCCAGGCTCATCATCCCGCTGAAAGGCGAGAAACGAATCGTCGCCGCCTTTGACGGCGAGATCCAGGAGAAAGCGTTCCAGCCCGGCGACATCCTCTTCTGCGTGCCCACCGGCTGGTCCCGCGAGCTGTGGACCTCAGACCACGAAATGCTCTCCGTCACTTATTACGACGAGCTTCTCCGCGCCATCCACATCGCCCACGACGGGTTGGCCGCGCCTCCAAGAGGCCCGGACGTCTTCCATCATGCCTCCAAACCCATCAACGAGACAGGCCGACATCTCATCCGGACGTTGACGCTTTCGTCCGCCACCCCGGGCAGCCTTGAGGAAGGCTGGGCCCTCTGCCGCGCGTTGCTCCGGCTCACGGCCCAGGACTTGCGGCACGACAGGAAAAGCGAAAGCGGAAAGTCCCTCTTCCTCTGGGCGTGCGTGACGAAACACCTCCAGGAGAACTGGGCGGCTGAACTGACCCGGGAGAGCGTCGCCGCAAACTTTAGGATCCACCCAAACCATCTGTCGCGGCTGTTCAAGGAACACGCCGGGACAACGTTCAACGCCTACGTGACCGGATTAAAAATGGAGCGGGCCGAGGAGATGCTCAAGTCGAGCCAATATTCCATCGACGAGATAGCGTTGCATTGCGGGTACAAATACACGTCCTATTTCATCCGCATGTTCAAGCGCCACCACGAGATGCCGCCCGCGACATATCGACGAATGAGGACATAATGAACTCCACTCACTCCTCGTCGCGGACGCGTCCGAAAAAAGCTCTTTTAAAGGCGAAGACGCCGGGCGAGCTGATGTCTATGCGTAAATGAAGCTCCTCCAGTCCGGGCGGCAAAACCGTCTCTGTCCGCAGCGTTTGGGGAACGCCGATGACCGCGGAACGCTGGGCCGTCCAGTAATGCTTTTTATTGGCCGCCCCCTCGAAGAGCAAGCCCAACATGCTCCCGGGCGGAGCCCCATTGGCTTCAATCTCAAAGAAAAAGCGTTCCCCTGCTTTCGCCGTCCCCATAAGTCCGGCCCTGAACTGAACAATGACCGTCGTCCCCTTCTCCAGCCCCCTGGTGTCCACTTCAAGCCAGCCGTTTTTGACCTCAGCTTTGAGCTGCCGGTTCGCCTGAGCCGGAGACGCGGAGAGGCGCGCAGTGAAGCCGCCGTGACTCAAAGACACCGAGCCGTCCTCCGGGGAGACGCTCTTGACGCAAGCCCCCCAGTCAGGGGTGAACGCGCAAAGCCGAACCGGAATCACCAAGCAGACGACAAGCCATGCGAACCTCATATTCACCTCAATATGACGGTCTTGAACTCATGCGGGGCGTTGAACGGCTCCTTCCCTTTGGGCGCCAAGGTAAGCCCGGTTTTCCGCCCCTTCCCGTCGTTGTCGTTGATCAGGATGGAGAAGCCGAACGAAGAGCCTTTCTCAAGTTTCAGCCGCGGCAGCGCCTCCGCCGGGAAAAAAATCTGATAAAGCGTCTTGCCCGCGCCTAGCCGGACGCTTTTCGCCGTCACCGTCTTATCGATCCCCCGCGTCAGGTTGTTGGCGCCGATGAAGCGGCCGACGGGCGCCATCTCCAGCCAGGCGACGGTTTCGCCGTCGACATCCCCGATTTGCCAGGTGGCGTCATCGCTGATGTTCTTGCTGGTCAACACGGCGTCCCGCTTCAAGTCGAAATAGACTTGCAACGAGTCGTACTGCCACATGTCATGGGCGTTCTTCGGAGGGCAATGCGCATCGTCCGTCACTTCCACGGCCAAGGTGACGCCACGCGCATTCCAGGCGAGGGCGAGTTTTGCGGACAAATCTCCCGCCACCGACCAATCCGACCGCGGGTCGAACTTTTTGGACAAATTCCCTTCCCCCAAGCCGATCCACTGGGCGCTGTCCAAGCTGTCCATGGCCGTGTCTGGCGACTGGTCGGCGAAAATCGCCGAGAGAGTCAGCGGGAATCTCTCCGCATAGACGCCGCTAGACAGCTCGGCCTTGAGTTGGTAGTCCCGCGCTTGGCAAACGCTGGCCTGGTCAAGCTTGAACCGCACGGTTTCGGCTTGTCCGGGCTTCAGTTTTTTGAACTCGCGGACGGGGCTGTCCACTTTCCAGCCTGGCGGCAAGGAGGATAGTTTGACCTCGCCGCCGACGCTCTTGTTGATGCGGTTGATGACCTTCGCCACGATGGCGTCCGGGGCGGCGATCGAGAAATAGACCTCGACGGGCGAGCCGATGCCGTGGAACTCGATCCCCGCCATTATCTTGCCAACCTCCCGCTCGGACGTCTTCTCCGGGAAGCGGAGGTAAAGCGGCGCGGACGTGAACGGGAAGGCGCTCTCATTGATGGCATTCCCGTTCGCGTCATAAACTTTCACGTCGTCGGGAAGCTTCGAGATGGTGCCGCTGACGTTGTCCGCCACCGCGCACAACGTGACCAGCGGGCCGCCCCGCGCCTCGGGGAACACGAAGCAGTCCGACAGCGCCCCGGCGTCCAGGCGTTTGCCCTTCCCGGCCGTGCCGAGGAATTCGATCGCCGCATTAGCCGTCCCGAAAGCGTCGGAGAGGTAGAACTCTTTCCGTATCCCGTTGAAGAACATGTTCCTGTCGGCCCAGAAGGAGCACCACTTGCTTCCGGCGGCCGCATGGTGGATGAAGTTGTTGCCTACATTCAAAGCCATGCGCAGCTCCGTGTCGCTGAACCAGTAAAACTGGAATTCGCTGGGGTTTGTCCTCAGAAAGCGGTTCTCCCGATTGCCATAGTAATTCTCGGAATTGAGGATCGGCATGTCCTTCAGGCCATGTTTTCCCAGGATTTCCCTGAGCTGGGTGAACCGTGCGTAGATGTTGTCGGAGCTGGGGTTGGCGCTGTAGGAATGGAACGAAAAAATGTCGATGCTTTCGGCTCCGCCGCTGCCCAGGAAATTTTCAACCCATTCCGGCCTGCTGGCGCAAGGCCCGATGATTTTATTCTTTGGGTTGACGGCCTTCAACGTACTCGACAGTTTTTTGTATGCGGCGGCGGTCAGGAAAGGGGTCTTCGACCGGTCGTCCTTGTTCGGGCCGTCCTCGACGCGCATCAAGTCCGGCTCGTTCATCAGCTCCCAATAAAAGACGGTCCCGTTCAGTTTCTCCGCGAGGACTTTATACTTCGCCGCCAGCTTATCCAAGTCTTCGGGGCCAGCCTGGCCTTTGTTGACAATCGCCGCCATCCCCATTTCCCTTTCCGGTGGCGTCACAATCGTCTTCACCCCGGTCTCTTTCTCAAACGCGGTGATCCTCGCCTTGAGCTCCTCCAACAGCTCCGCGTTGGCGGGGTCGATGACTTGCTTGTAAAGCGAGAAGGGATAGAGCAGGTTGAACCCGCTGATCGGCAGGAAGTCGTTGATGACCGGAACAATTATTCGATTGTTCCCTGGCGTTCTGCCTTCCATGTTGCAATGCCCTGCGTGGGGATTCGAGAAAAGTTCGCCATGATCAAGTTTTTGGCAAATGGCGAAGCGGGAACTGCCCGCTCCCAGCAACTTGCCCGCGGCGTCGAAAGCCTTCAGCGTCACATGGAACACCCCCCTGCGCCCCTTGTTCACCTTCAGCGGGATTTCGATGTTTGGCGCGGCCTCCGCCTGGAGCGTCTCCTCAATGGAGCTCTTGCCCCACATGTCCTGCGCCTTGACCTGGATGTCGATCTTCCCCTTGACTTCCGGGAGGCAAACCGCCTTGATGGTCATCGCCACATTGGCGTCGTCAATGGGGAAGACATTGCGCTCTGAACCTGCCGGAACGAGCAAGCCCAACGACACTTTCGGCGCCACGTAGGGCGTCGGCCCGCCCTCCTCAACCTGGACGTTGTCGACAAGCGTGGCCGCGGACGGGCAAAACCGCAAGTAGGCTGTCGACATCTCGGTTTGCATCGCCTTGTCGTAGACGAAGGAAAAGGAATAGCGCGTCCAACTGTCGGTCAGCTTGAACTTCCCCAACCTCATCTGCCAGTTCGCGCTCAAGGCGAGGACAGTTAGCTCGGACGCGGTTTTCCCGGCGTTCTTGGCGTCCAGGGAAACACAGTACTTCTTGTCTTTCTCCAAGGGGAAGAGGAAGGAACACACTTGCGAGGTGGGATACATTTTCATGGCGGCGTTGCCGTTGGGCTCGCGGACAATCTCCGGAGCCAGGGAGTTCTCCCCCGGAGCCGGGATGCCCCCCGACACGGGGTACAGTTTCCAGTTCCAATAGCCAAGCTCGAAACCGGAATTGCTTAGGATGTTTTTTGTGAGACCGAAATCGGCGTGGAACCCCTTTTGAGGCAGGCTCCCCGCCCCCGCGGCCACCCCCAGCAACAAAACAAAACTCGCCACCGCTCCAATACGCATCGCTTCCGCCTTTCTTTCTTTGACAATAATTCAATGGAAAACCAAAATTCAGTTGGCGCCGCTCAACACTTTGAGCTCGTTCACCGTGGCGCCGCCGCGCCGCAACTCCTCTGCATGGTTGTCCAAGCAAAGCAGGTTTATCCGGTTGGCCGAGCCATGGGGATAGGAAACGTGGATGAAATTCACGTCGGTGACCAAGCCAATAGTGTCGGCCCCGAGATCGTCGCTGTCGCCGAGCAGCATCCGCGAGGCGGGGGACGGTAGCCTCGCCGCCTTCAAGTATGTTCTGCGCCAGCCGTGATAGGAACCGCCCGGCGCAACGCCAAGCAGGTTGGCGAGCTGTGAGTTCATCACATAGTTGCTCAGGGATGAAGCGGTGGGGTGCCTGGCGCAACGGAGGAGGCTGGTGTTGGTCGGGACGACGCCCCAGTTAACGACGGGGGCCGGGTACGGCACCAAATATCCGGCGTGCCACAGCCGTTGGGTCCAAAACCAGTAACTTGCCAACTGGGAGTTGTCCATCGAGCACGGCAGGACGCCGAAATCGCCGTCATACTGCGACAGGAGGACGCCGAGTTGCTTCAAGTTGTTTTTGCAGCTGACGTCGACCGCCGCGTTCTTGGCTTTCGCGAGGGCCGGAAAAAGCAGGGAGGCCAAGATAGCGATTATCGCCATGACCACAAGAAGTTCTATCAACGAGAACCAGTGTCCCCACTTTTTGTTTTTCATGACAGCTCCTCAGTTCGCACGCTTTATTCCAATATTGTCATAATAGCTGGACTCTCCGCCGCTGTCAATAACACAAACGGAACAGATATTATACAAATGTAACAATATCCGCAAAGCGGTCGGGGTGGGCGGCGGGCAAAAAAAAAGCGCGGGCAAGCCCGCGCTTTTTAGTATTGCGAATGGACAGGAGGCAAATTACATCATGCCGCCCGTCCTGTCCCGCGCCGCTAAAACTTCAAGAACTCCACCGGATCGAGGTTTCTGCCATATATCCTCACGTCCCTGATGTCGCCGATGAAGAAGTCGGAGGGACTCCACGCCTGAGCGCAAAGAGCGCCTACCGTCACGGGGTTCATCCATTCATGACGCCGATCCGGGGCGGAGGCGACCTCCCCCTGGAATTGCCCGTCAATGAAAAGCGACAAGGTTTTCAGGTCATAGACGACGGCGACGCGATGCCATTTGCCTGGCTCGACTTTCTCTTTCGAGAAGATCTCCTGGCGCACCTCTTTCGCCGCACCATCGCCCGCAACGCGGGAAGACCTCCAAGCGCAGATTTTCCCCTCCGGAGTCAACTCGACATTCATTTGGCCATTGAACGTGCCGATGAGCCCTTGCCTCTTGCCAAGCTCCCCCGGCCTCACGGACAGCTCATAGGTGGACGAATACGGGAACGCGGTCCCTCCCATTATTATGGCATAGCTGCCGCCCCAAAAATGCAGGAAGCCCGTGCCGTCCTCATCCTTGTTGAATTTAGGGGCGCGCTCCGACAGCGCCGCGCCCGTGCCGTCGAGATGCTCATGCCGGTACGCGGTGCGCTGGAGATGCCCTCCCCCGAAACCGCAGCCCCCCAGAAAACCGTGATGGTCATAGCCGGAACAATCCACCAGCAACGTCCCGCAATCCTGGTCGCAGGGATAATAGAAGAAAGGCACCCGTCCCGCTTCAATTTCCACGTTCATGATTTTATTGTCCCGAAGAAGCGTCGGCATGACGCATGTGGATTTCCGCGAATCCCGCGAAACCCATATCGCAGGGGAGAGGTACCTGCCGCCTTTGTTGTTTTCCAGCTCCAGGTTGTAGCAATCGATGGTGTCGCAGGGATCGGGAAGCCTGAAGATCCTGTTGAAGCTCAGGTCGCCGCTGTTGAACGAGTCTATTTCCCTCCCGTTGCGAAGCAGCCGGGCCGCCCCGCCGCCCTGGCTGGGGAGCGGCCCCTTTGCGCTTGTGGTGTCGCAGTTTATGACTGCGATGCCGCCATGGGGGTATGCGGCTGTCTCGCCAACATGCGCGCCGTTGAGGGTCCAAGTGCGGCCGCTCCCATTGATGTCGATCATGTTGCCGACCGAACGGCACCACATCAGCAGATGCGGGCGAAGATTTGCCACAAGCGTGGTTGGGGGACAGGAGGATGCCACCGCCTCCTTCCCGTTGACGGTGTATTTCAGCCGGGGGAAAAGGGCGCGGCAAGTGGCGTAAGGGAGCGTCGGCAGGGAGTATTGCAATATCCGCAGGGAATCAAGCGTCATGACGTCTTCGGGGAATGCATGCAGGATATTGCCTTTGCCGTCGCATATTTCAAGGCGCACGGAGATGGTCTTGCTCTTTGCCTCGAAAGGGAAGCCGATCACCTCAAACAGCGCTTCCGAACCAATGGTGACATTGATGTAGTTCGCCACGTAGAGCGCAAGCAGTTGTGTCTCCGGTGGCGACGTTTTTTTCCAGCGGCTTATGTAGTATTCCGACATCCTCATGAGGATGTCGTCCATCTCGTAGCTTGGCAGAATCCTGGAATTCTCATAGTGGTCGAAGAAGTTGGTTATCGTTATCGAGTCGGGTTTCGCCTCAAGTGTCATATCCCAAGACTTGACGAATTTCTCCGTGAGTCTGGGGCTCATGCCCTCGTATGCGAAATGGGGGCAATATGTGTTATGAGGCCCGAACTCAAAGATTTTTCCCGGGAAGTCCTTCTTCATCATGGGGACGACTTCATTCACAAAGTCCCGCTGTCTCTCCAGCGACCAATTGGCGTAGATGGTTATCCCGTCAAAGACCTGCATGTAGCTTTTCAACCATTGGGCGAAACCTTCAGGGGCGTCATTTCTGACATAGGTGTTTCTGATGTCGGCAAGCCAGACCATACGCCCGCAAGCCCCCTCGACTTCGCTGATTATCGAGTGCCACTCCTCGGGGGTGAAGGTGTACGGGATATAGACGGGCACGACAGGGGCGCCGTCGAGACGATATGCGTTGGGGTGGTTTCTCAAGAGGGGCGAGAGCTCCTGGAAGGCCTTCCTGAATATTTCCGCATTATTCTTGTCCTTATATTTCTGCGGCGACAAGAACACCATCGCCTTGAAGCCGTTGCCGGCGAGGCGGAACCCTTCAAGCATGTTCTCCAGCACGTCAAGGTACCCAGCTTTCCCGTCCGCGCGCGGAATGATCTCCAGCTGTAGTCCATTCAGTCCGTAGGGGGCGCAGATTTCCGCAACTTTTTTCCACATCAGAACCGGATCGTCCGGATATTGGTGCCATGCGAAATCAGGGCCGCCTTCGCCGCCTGTTCTTGGTGCGTTCGGCGGAAACCACGGGTTGGCTTGGCTCCAGACCGTGCCGCAATATGCGCTTTTGTCGAATTCTGGCCGGGGCGGGATGTTCGTCACTTCGGCGGTCTTAGCTCCACAACAACAATATGGGGCAAAGGACAACAATGAAAGCACCAATACGGTGCGGCAAAAACTGCTTGGCACTGTTTTTCGTGATGATTTATGGTTGAAGTTGTTCTGCCGCAATAATCTTGGAAAAATCTTCAAATCCCCGGTCTTTGATTCAGCTCTTTGCTTTATCATTGTGCTTCCGCCTCGCTTTCAGTTGTATGCTCCGATCATTGCACTTCAAATATTCCGGTGCCCAATCGTTGAATGGGATTCCAGTATTTCATGTCAAATGCGGTTGCCCTGACAAGAGGCTCGACATGTCCATCAAAAATCAGCGCGTTGGCTTGGTTCCTGTGGCGCAGCGATATCGTGAGATTACTGGTGGTGTCGTCCCCTGGCACATAAAACCCCATGTTGGCGGCATAGCGCGAGACCCCGTATCCACCATAGTTGTGAAAGCCGTCATAGGAGCCATATGCGGTCTCCGTGACCATTATCACGTTGCTGCATTTCCCAAAAGAGGCGATGGTCGATGTTTTTGCCACGGCGTTTATTGTTGTGCCGAATATGCCAAACCCGAAGGTGCTTACGTTAAGCCCGTATCCGGAATCGTAATCGCCATACAAAGGCAACTTGTTCGTCGGGCAGATCGCTGCGGGCCACGTGAGATAGCCGAGCGATCTCACCAACATGCTGTTCCAATAGTTTTTCCCGCCGGCAAGCCCGTTGTAGCTGGCAGTGACGCACCAATCGCCAAAGTCGTTGCTGTACATGCCCGTCGCCATCCCGATCTGCTTGAGGTTGTTGACGCAAGCAATGCGCTGCGCCGATTCCTTCGCCAACCTCAACGCCGGCAGTAGCATCGCCGACAAGATGGCGACGATAGCGATCACCACCAGCATCTCGATCAAGGTGAAAAAAAACGCCCTCAGGTTTCCGGAAAAATGGACACGGCACATAGCTCACCCCTTCCTATTGCAACAGGACTGCCTCGCGACCATTTCGCTTCTCAAGATCCTGGTCCTCGCCGCGGCACCCGTCCTAAGCTTGTCGAGCAGCATCTCGGCGGCAGCTTCGCCGATGTCGTAATAGGGGATTCTGACAGTGGTCAGCGGCGGGTGGAACTTGTCCGCGCCCGGCATGTCGTCGAACCCCGCGACGGAGATGTCCTCCGGCACCCGCAGCCCGGCGGCGGTTATCGCTTCAATCGCCCCCATGGCCTTCAGGTCGGTGTCAGCGAACACGGCGGTCGGCAGTTCGGACAGCGCCAGCAGCTTCTCCATGGCGGCGCGCCCCTCCTCCACGCCTCCACGCAAACCTCGCACGCACAATGCCTCATCATAAGCAACACCATAGGCCTCAAGGCCGATCCGGTATCCCGCGAACCTGTCGGCGAAATACTCCGGCCTGTCGCCGCCGATGAACCCGACACGGCGGTGGCCCAACTCCCGAAGGAGGTACCCCATCAGCTCATACACGCCGGAGATCATCTCCCAGGAGACGCTGTTGCGCTCCATCCGGAAGTCGCGCCTGTGGTTGATCACGACGCAACCCGGGGGATTACCGCCGTGCGCCACAATGAAATCCTTGGGCGGGGAATGGAGGATCGCCAGGATCTCCTCCCCGGACTCAACCATGCCGCCGATGACCTCGAACGGTTCGATCTTCACCGGGCCGGGATAATTGTTGATGATGCCCCGCCTTATCTCCTCGACGACAAACCAGGACAGCGTTTCCTGCTCCCGATGATCCTCGTAGGGGACGCTGTTGATGAAGAGCGTCCGGGTCATGATGTCGCCAGTCATCCCCGGCACCGCCGTCGACTCCTTGACGAAAGTGCCACGGCCCCGGCGGCGCTCGAAAAAGCCTTCCGCAACCATCGCCGCCAGGGCGTGGGAGACCGTGGCGTAGCTGAGCCGGTGCTTCTCCATCAGCTCCTTGTCCGTGTAATAGCGGGCACCCGCCTTGAAGCGGCCAGTCCTGAGCTCCGCCTTCAACGTCTCCCGCAACTGGATGTACTTGCGCTCGTCCTGCATTGGAAACCTCGTTAACTTTATTAAACATATATCATAATAATGTTTTAATAAAGTTTGTCAAGGGCCAAGCGCGGCCGCCGGGGCAAAAAAAAAGCGCGGGCAGGCCCGCGCTTTTTAGTATTGCGAATGGACAGGAGGCAAATTACATCATGCCGCCCATGCCGCCCATGCCGCCCATGCCGCCCATGCCGCCCATGTCGCCGCCATGGCCGCCCATCGGGGCCTTGTCCTTCTCGGGGATCTCGCAGATGCAGCACTCGGTGGTGAGCATCAGCCCGGAGATGGACGCAGCGTTCTGCAACGCGGAACGGGTAACCTTGGCCGGATCGATGATACCAGCCTTGATCATGTCGACATACTCGCCGGTGGCGACGTTGAAGCCATGGCTGCCTTTGCCGGCCTTGACCTCTTTGACGATGATCGAGCCCTCATAGCCGCCGTTGGCGGCCAACTGGCGCAGGGGAGCCTCGATGGCGCGCCTGACGATGTCGGCACCAATGGCCTCTTCGCCTTCGAGCTTGAGGCTCTTCAGGGCCTCGGAGGCGCGGATCAACGCGACGCCGCCGCCGGGGACGATGCCTTCCTCGACCGCGGCGCGGGTGGCGTGCAGCGCATCCTCGACGCGGGCCTTCTTCTCTTTCATCTCGGTCTCGGTCGCGGCGCCGACGTTGATGACGGCCACGCCGCCAGCCAACTTCGCCAGACGCTCTTGGAGCTTCTCGCGGTCGTAGTCGGAGGTGGTCTCCTCGATCTGCTTGCGGATCTGGTTGACGCGGCCGATGATGTCGGCCTGCTTGCCGCTGCCCTCGACAATGGTGGTGTTCTCCTTGTCGACGGTGATGCGCTTGGCCTTGCCGAGCATTTCGACCGTGACGCCCTCAAGCTTGATGCCGAGGTCTTCGGTGATGCACTTGCCGCCGGTGAGGACCGCGATGTCCTCGAGCATGGCCTTCCTGCGGTCGCCGAAGCCGGGGGCCTTGACGGCGCAGATGTTCAAGGTGCCGCGGAGCTTGTTCACGACCAAGGTGGCCAGGGCCTCGCCCTCGACGTCCTCGGCGATGATCAGGAGGGGCTTGCCCTGCTTGGCGACGGCCTGCAACAGGGGCAGGAGGTCGTTCAGGCTGCTGATCTTCTTCTCGTGGATCAGGATGAGCGCGTCCTCGAGGATGGCGTCCATGTTCTGGGCGTCGGTCACGAAGTAGGGGGACAAATAGCCCTTGTCGAACTGCATGCCCTCGACGACGTCCAGCGTGGTCTCGATGGTCTTGGCCTCTTCGACGGTGATGGTGCCGTCCTTGCCGACCTTGTCCATGGCGTCGGCGATGGTGTCGCCGATGGTCTTGTCGCCGTTGGCGGAGATGGTGGCGACCTGCGCGACCTGCTCGCGGTCGCTGACCTTGACGGCGATCTCGGCGATCTTGGCGACCATGGCCTCGATAGCCTTGTCGATGCCGCGCTTGACCATCATCGGGTTGGCGCCGGCGGTGACGTTCTTGAGGCCCTCGCGGTAGATGGCCTCGGCCAACACGGTGGCGGTGGTGGTGCCGTCGCCGGCGATGTCGGAGGTCTTGCTAGCGACCTCGCGGACCATCTGGGCGCCCATGTTCTCGAAGGGGTCCTCGAGCTCGATCTCCTTGGCGACGGTGACGCCGTCCTTGGTGATGGTGGGGGAGCCGAACTTCTTGTCGAGCACGACGTTGCGGCCCTTCGGACCGAGAGTGGCCTTCACGGCGCGGCTAAGCTTCTCAACGCCGACCAGCAGGCCGCGGCGGGCCTTGTCGTCGAAAACCAGTTGTTTCGCGGACATTGTTGTTGTATCTCCTTTGACTAGGTTTAAGGGTATGGGTTACTTGCTGACGATGGCGAGGATATCGCTGGAGCTGAGGATCTTGAACTCCTTGTCGTCATACTTGACATCGGTGCCGCCGTACTTGCTGGTCAGAACGACATCGCCGACCTTGACGTCGAAGGGAATCCTCTTGCCGTCGTCGTCAAGCTTGCCGGTGCCCAGGGCGATGACCTTGGCCTCCTGAGGCTTCTCCTTGGCGCTGTCGGGGATGAGAATCCCACCTTTGATCTGCTCCTTCTCCTGCACGGGCTCGACCAACACGCGGTCTCCAAGCGGTTGCACTTTCATCATGTCTTTCCTTCTCCTTGCTTACGGGGGTTAATGGGTCACATTATTCTAAACGCTAGCGTCGTGAATCACTTGTCCTCGTCGACGATCTCGGCGTCGACATAGCCGTCCTTGCCGCCGTCCTTCGGGCCTTCCTTGGCGCCGGCGCCGTCCTGAGGGGGGGCCTGCTGCTGGCCGGCCTGGGCGTTCTTGTAGATCTCCTCGCCGAACTTCTGGAGCTGCTGCTCAAGCTCGGCCATGGTGGCCTTCATGCCCTCGGTGTCGTTGGCCGCGAGCTTCTCCTTGAGCTTGGCGACGCTCTGCTCGACCGGGGTCTTGATCTCGGCGGGGAGCTTGTCACCGAACTCGGCCAACTGCTTGCCGGTCTGGTAGACCATGGAGTCGGCCTTGTTGTGGACCTCGATCTTCTCGCGCTCGGCCTTGTCCTGGTCGGCGAAGGACTGGGCCTCGTTGACCATGCTCTTGATCTGCTCGTCGCTGAGACCGGAGCTGGCGGTGATGGTGATCTTCTGCTCCTTGCCGGTGCCCAAGTCCTTGGCGGTGACGTGCAATATGCCGTTGGCGTCGATGTCGAAGGTCACCTCGATCTGGGGCACGCCGCGGGGCGCCGGGGGCAAGCCCTCGAGGCGGAAACGGCCGATGGACTTGTTGTGGGAGGCCATCTCGCGCTCGCCTTGGAGCACGTGGATGTCCACCGACGGCTGGCTGTCCTGCGCAGTGCTGAAAATCTCGCTCTTGCGGGTCGGGATGGTGGTGTTGCGCTCGATGAGCTTGGTGAAGACGCCGCCGAGGGTCTCGATGCCCAAGGACAACGGGGTCACGTCCAACAACACCACGTCCTCGACTTGGCCGCCGAGCACGCCGCCCTGGATGGCGGCGCCGACCGCCACGACCTCGTCCGGGTTGACGCCCTTGTGGGGCTCCTTGCCGAAGAACTCCTTGACCAGCTCGACCACCTTGGGCATGCGGGTCATGCCGCCGACCATGATCACCTCGTCGATGTCCTTGGCGGACATGTTGGCGTCCTTCAAGCAGGCCTGGACCGGCTTGGTGGTGCGGCTGAGCAGGCTGTCGACCAGCTGCTCGAGCTTGGCGCGGGTCAGCGGCACGGTCAAGTGCTTGGGCCCGGTCTGGTCGGCGGTGATGAAGGGCAGATTGATCTCGGTGCTCAGGCTGCTGGAGAGCTCGCACTTGGCCTTCTCGCCGGCCTCTTTGAGGCGCTGCAAGGCCTGCGGGTCTTTACGCAGGTTGATCTGGTATTCCTTCTCGAAGGTGTCGGCCAGCCAGTTGATGATGGCCAAGTCGAAGTCGTCGCCGCCCAGATGGGTGTCGCCGTTGGTGGCGTTGACCTCGAAGACGCCCTCGCCCAGCTCCAACACCGAAATATCGAAGGTGCCGCCGCCCAAGTCGTAGACCGCGATCTTCTCGTCCTTCTTCTTGTCCAGCCCGTAGGCCAGGGACGCCGCGGTCGGCTCGTTGATGATGCGCAGCACCTCCAGCCCGGCGATCTTGCCGGCGTCCTTGGTGGCCTGGCGCTGACTATCGTTGAAATAGGCCGGCACCGTGATCACCGCCTGGGTGATCTTCTCGCCCAGGTAGGCCTCGGCGTCGGTCTTGAGTTTCTGCAGGATCATCGCCGAGATCTCCGGCGGCGCGTAGTCGCGGTCGTCGATCTTCACGTGCGCGTCGCCGTTCTTCCCCCTCACCACTTGGTAGGGGACCAGCTCCGTCTCGTGCTTCACCTCGTCGTATTTGCGCCCCATGAAGCGCTTGATGGAGAACACGGTGTTCTGCGGGTTGGTCACCGCCTGGCGCTTCGCCGTCTGGCCGACCAGACGCTCGCCGCTCTTCGTGAACGCCACTACGGAAGGCGTGGTCCTGGCGCCCTCGGCGTTGGGGATGACGTTAACCTCTCCGCCTTCCATGACCGCCATGCAACTGTTGGTCGTGCCAAGGTCAATTCCCAGAATCTTACCCATCGCCACTCACTCCTTAAAGTAGTTTATGTTAAACAAGTGCTGTCCAAATGCCGCTTTCCTCGTCACGCCGTAAGATTGAAGCAATGACCGTGCCAAAAGCGCGACTATACGCACAAACAACGTACCTACAACAACTTGCCCATATACCATCAAAAGGGCGAGGGCGGGGTGTAATGTCACTCCCCCCCTTTCCGGAACGCCACGGCGTGACATTTTGTCGCATCGGGAGAAAATACGCCCTCACAACAATAAAACAAATATGAATCATATATCAACATATATTCCATTTCTATCATATTTATAATTCACATCATTGACATAAATTCATTCACGCGGTATAATCAGGCAGGCTTGAAAAACATCCGCACCAAAAAAATAGGAGAAAACGAAAAATGAGGGCTGCGAGCAAGGTGGCGCCGGGCTGGTGGGACTACACCACGTTGGACAAAAGTTTGCTGGACGACGCGGCGGCGCTGACGGCGCGGGATCTCGAGCAAATGTCGCGGCCGGGCTTCTCCGTCAGGATCTACGACACGGTGGAGGAGTTCTACCTGGCCGAGGCTCTGGAATACGTCGAGGCCTGGCGCCAAGCCAAGCCCGGCGCCCCCGCCGGCATCTGCGGCCCGATCGGCCCGACCGAGCAGCTGCCCCTGGTCGCCCGCTTGGTGAACGCCCTCGATCTCGACCTGCGCCACGCCCACTTCTGGGGCATGGACGAGTGGCTCGTCGACGGCCGCGAGGCGGGTCGCGATTTCCCCCTCGGCTTCGCCAAGGCCGACCTGGACCTCTGCTTCAACCGCATCCGCCCCGAGTTGCGCCTCCCCGAGGCCAACCTCCACTTCCCCGCCGCCGACACCTCCAAATACATCGCCAGCTGGAACCAGGCCCGTTGCGTCATCATGCAGGGCGGCCAAGGCGAGACCAAGCACTGGGCCTTCAACGACCCGCCCAAACGCGAGGGGGCCTACCTCGACGCCCCGCCCCCGCCCGAGGTCTTCCGCCAGCTCGCCACCCGCAAGGTCGACCTCCACCCCATGACCTTGATCCAGAACGCCCGGACCTCCGGCGGCGGCGCCGCCCACGGCGTCCCCTCCCAGGCCCTCACCGTCGGCCCCGTCGAGACCTGGAAGGCCGAGACCGTCTCCATCTGGCACCCCGGCCACCACGACAACCCCTTCGGCATGCGCCTCACCACCTTGATGATCTCCAAGCGCCTCCCCGACAGCTCCGTGCCCATGTCGCTGCTCGCCGACCACCCCGACGTCCGCTTCAGCTTCCTCCGTCCGGGAATCGGCTCCTGCGGCGTCGAGATGCATTGAGGCCCGCCATGAAAAAAACCGCCTTCGCCATCGCCGCCCACCCCGACGACATCGAGTTCATGATGGCCGGAACCCTGGCGCGCCTGCGCCAGGCCGGCTTCGAGATCCATTACATGAACCTCGCCAACGGCTCCCTCGGCAGCAACCGCCACGGCCACGACGAGATCGTCGCCCTCCGCCGCCAGGAGGCCCTCGACGCCTGCGCCAAGCTCGGGGCCGTCCACCACGAAAGCCTCGTCGACGACCTGGAGATCTTCTACGAGCGCGACACCCTCTTCCGTCTCGCCGCCGTCGTCCGGGAGGTCGCCCCCGACATCCTCCTGACCCAGCACCCCCAGGATTACATGGAGGACCACGTCAACACCGCCCGCTTGGCCGTCACCGCCGCCTTCAGCCGCGGCATGACCAATCTCAAGACCATCCCGCCCACCCCCGCCATCGCCAGCGACATCGCAGTCTACCACGCCCTGCCCTACCCGCTCCAGACTCAACTGCGCCAAAACGTCACTGCCGACCTCCACGTCGACGTCACCGCCGTGATGCCCCTCAAAACCGCCGCCCTCGCCTGCCACCGCAGCCAGCAGGAATGGCTCGACGCCAGCCAGGGCATGAACTCCTATCTCCTGACCATGGACAAACTCAGCCGCGACATCGGCGCCATGTCGGGGAAGTTCGTCCACGCCGAAGGCTGGGTCCGCCATCTCCACCTCGGCCTGACCTCAATCGAACACGACCCCCTCGCCGAAGCCCTCGGGCCGAAGCTGACAGCCGAACAGGACGTCGGACTCAGGGACGGGCGGAGTGCCGCGCCTTACCTTCAGACGACCTCCCGGGCACGGTCATGACCAGGGCGTGTTTACCCGAAAACAAGTAGAGCTTGTTTCCTTCTCGCCAGGGGCTTATCGCCCCATCCCCCTCCGCCTTCCAGTTGGCGTATCCCCTGGAGTCTCGTTGGATATTGACGAAATCAGTCGTATATCCATATATGACATGGGGATCGTCCCTCTCCGCCGGACTCTCGCCCCAAACGAGAAGGTATTCAGCCTTGCCAGACTTCCCCACCCCCAAATAACCCACGAAATATGGGCGGTTAACGCCTTTCCGCCCGTCACCGCCGATGACAGGATTCTCCGGGAGGTAGTTCCAGCTTATGCCGTCTTCCGACACGGCAAAACCCAATTGTACGACCTGGCCCACGGAAGTTCCTCGCAGGAAAGCCAGCCATTGCCCGTCGCCCAGCCGCTGGATCGCATGATATGACGACTGGCTGTTCATCCACACCTTCTCCGTGGTGGGCAGCACTGGCGCGATGTCCCATATGCTCACCTTGCCTACCTCCGAGTTTTTCCGCACTGTCCATATATTTGAACTCAAGTCGGGACAGGTGGCCAACGCGGTCATTTGGTGGCCATAGCCCATATGTTTGTCCGCGCGCCAGGCGTCATGGTTGTGGTTGTAGTAATGAAAGTACATGAACCACAGCTCCTCTTGCTCATTCCAGATAACGGACGGGGTCGAATAGTGGGAAGGGTCGCTGACAGGCGGGTTCAATATCGGATAGTGCGGATTCGCCAGCACAAGGCTGTCATGACGATTGCTGTCGGTGGCCGCCAACTTCCTGTATGGTCCCTGGATTGTCTCGGCCACCGCGCAGCCGATGCCCGAACAGGGATCATGATGCGCATAGAATAAATAATATTTGTCGTCGGGGTTCCTGCCCCGGTCGTTTTTAACCAAGGCTGGATACCCTAAGGAATCAGTGTCCACGCGGTCGAAGGTGTTGTGTTCCCACCCCTCCGTTCGGCGAAGGACTTGAAAAGAGTCCGTGACGTCCAACGGCAGCGGCGCGACGAGGTCTGATAAATCAACGCAACGCAAGTTGTTGTCCAACAAGTTGCGGCTCTCTCCGCCTTTCATGTCAACGCAAGGCATGGTCATCAGCCAGCAGCACAGGATTGCCATGGTTGGATGCGCTAGCGCCTGGACGCGGATGACGGGCAGTCTGTGCCGCAAGCCCTTGCGCCAGGCCTCCGGAAAATGGTCGAAACTCGTTCTCAACTTGATTGGCATGAACTTCCTCTCCGGCAACGAACAGAGCAAGCGCGAACGCGCCGACAAACTTCGGCGTCGCGGCTCGCCGGGAGTTACAATAGGCCGTTGCCGACGGTTGTCAAATGATCAAGCGCGGCATATGGTAAGGGCATGAGGCGGTTGCGGGACATTCTGGTCACGGCTCCGTGGGCGAGGGCGGCGTTCCGGCAGTTCTTCCCCACGACCTGCGTCCATTGCGGCGAGGGCGAGGCGGCGGGCGCGCACGGGCTCTGCCCGACGTGCCTTGCGGCGCTGGACTTCAACTTGCCGCCGTTCTGCCCGGGCTGCGGCGGGACGCTGGACGGGATTTTCGCGCTGTGCAAGGGCTGCCTGGCCCAGCCGGACCGTCCCTGGACGCAAGCGGTGTCGCCCCTAAAAATGGAAGGCGCGGCCCGGAGCTTGCTGCACGAGTTCAAGTACCGGAACAACACCGCGCTGGCGCGGACGTTCGGGGAGCTGGCGGCCAAGGCCTGGCGGGAGAGCGGCTTGACGGCCGACTGCGTCGTCCCGGTGCCGCTGCATTGGGCGCGCCGGCTGCTGCGGGGCTACAACCAGAGCGCGTTGGCGGCGGCGGTGATGGCGTCGCGTACCGGCCTCCCCCTCCGGATGGCGTTGCGGCGCACCCGCTGGACCACCCCGCAAGCGAGGCTGAACCAGAAGCAGCGCGAGAAAAATTTATTGGGGGCTTTTTCGGTTTCCGGGAGGAAATTCGCGGCGGGGCGGACTATAGTGTTGGTCGACGACGTGATGACAACCGGTTCGACTTTGGCCGCCGCCAGCCGCGCGTTGTTGGGGGCCGGGGCGGACAAGGTTTACGTGCTAGCGTTCACAAGGAGATACTGAAGATGGCCTTGTTTGGCAAGTCCAGATACACCACGGTCCGCGCCTCCGGCGAGAACCACCGCAAGAAAGAGAAGATCCCGCAGGGGACCTTCGAACAATGCGACGGCTGCCAGGAGACGGTATACGCCAACGACTTCGAGGCCAATCTGAGCGTCTGCCCCCACTGCGGGTATCATCGCCCGATCCCGGCCGAGCGGCGCATCCAGTTGCTCACCGACGCCTTCGTGGAGATCGACGCCGCCATGCGCTCGACGAACGTGCTCAACTTCGAGTCCTACACCGAGAAGCTCGAGCGCGACATGGCCAAGACCAAGATCAACGACGCGATCGTCTGCGGGGTGGGCTCGCTGGCTGGCCGTTCCTTCGCCCTGGGCGTCATGGACTTCCGTTTCCTGGGCGGCAGCATGGGCTCGGTGGTGGGCGAGAAGTTCACCCGCCTGGCGGAGCTGGCCACGAAGGAGCGGCTCCCCTTGGTGGTGATCACCGCCAGCGGCGGCGCCCGGATGCACGAGAGCATGTTCAGTTTGATGCAGATGGCCAAGACCAGCGGCGCGCTGGAACGCCACGCCGAGGCGGGGCTGCCCTATATCGTGGTCATGACCCATCCGACCACCGGCGGCACCACCGCCAGTTTCGCCTCTCTCGGGGATGTGATCATCGCCGAGCCCAAGGCCCAGATCTGTTTCGCCGGGCCCCGGGTCATCAAAGACACCACCCAGGCGACCTTGCCCGACGGCTTCCAGACCTCCGAGTTCCTCTTCAAGAAGGGGCTGATCGACCGCATCACCCCCCGCAAGAAGTTGAGGCAGGAGCTATCTTTGTTGCTAGAATTTTTTTCGAAGCCTTGCGAATGCGCCAAAAGCGTGGATAGTATCGTGTCAACCAAGTGATTTGTTGTCGTCGCTGGTGTGTCGGACCCTATGCGCTGGAATCTCGCTAACCGAGTCAGGTGGGGAACCAAGCAGCTCCATGTGAAGAGTCCAGGCGCCGTAGGTGCTTCTGACCGCCAGCGACGACTTTTTTTTGTCGCTCCGCTCCCGTTTTAGGTTTTAGGTGTCAGGTTTTAGGTTTGGAAGCGGAACTTGGGGGCCAAACGGACGCGTCCGGATGTCTTGCCTAAAACCTAAAACCTAAAACCTAAAACGGGAGCGGAGCGACCTATGGAATACCAGGTGCTGGCGAGGAAGTGGAGGCCGCTGACCTTCGCCGACATGATCGGGCAGGAGCACATCACCCGGACGCTGCAGAGCGCCTTGCTCAAGGAGCGCACCGCCCACGCCTACCTCTTCGTCGGCCCGCGAGGCATCGGCAAAACCACCATCGCCCGCATCTTCGCCAAGGCCCTCAACTGCGCCAAGGCCCCGGTCGCCGAGCCCTGCGGCGAATGCGAGTTCTGCCGCGCCATCGGCGCGGGCAACTGCATCGACGTCATCGAGATCGACGGCGCCAGCAACAACTCCGTCCAAGACGTCCGCGACCTGCGCGAGGAGGTCCAGTACTCCCCCGCCAAATGCCGCTACAAGATCTACATCATCGACGAAGTCCACATGCTCACCACCAGCGCGTGGAACGCCTTGCTCAAGACGGTCGAGGAGCCCCCGCCCCACGTCAAGTTCCTCTTCGCCACCACCGAGGCGCACCAGGTCCTGGCCACCATCATCTCCCGCTGCCAGCGCTTCGACCTGCGCCGCATCCCCACGCGCCTCATCGTCGACCGCCTCCGCCAGATCATCGCCTCCGAAGGCGTCCAGGTAGAGCCCACCGCCCTCGAAGCCATCGCCAGGGTCGCCAACGGCGGCATGCGCGACGCCCTCTCCCAACTCGACCAGATGATCTCCTTCCACGACGCCTCCGGCGCCGACCGCATCACCGAGGAGGAGACCTTGAACGTCTTCGGCCTGACCGGCCCGCGCGAGATGGAGACGCTGATCGCCGCCATCCTCAACGACGACAAAGCTGGGGCCGTCACCGGCGCCCATCGGATCGCCGCCAAGGGGCGCAACCTGGAGAAGCTCTTCGAGGACATCCTCGACTTCCTCCGCGGCGTCGAGATCTGCCAGCTATCCCCCGACCCGGACAGCATCCTGGAGGTCGGCGACGACACCTTGGCCCTCTACCGCAAATTCGCCCAGACCACCCCCCTGAACGTCGTCCAGCGCCTCCTGGAGACCCTCTCCCCGGTCGGCTCCGGATTGCGTAACGCCCTGAACAAGCAGGTCTTCATCGAAACCACGTTGCTCAAAGCCATGCGGATATCCCGGGCCGTGGAGATCAACGACATCCTGGCCCGGCTCAACCAGCTCCGCGGCAAAGGCGAGCTGGCCGCCCTGGAGAACATCCCGGCCGCCATCCAGGCGCCACCGCCACCCCAGCCAGCCCCCAGGCCAACACCACCGCCAGCCGCGCCCGTTCCACCCACCCCTGCCCCGGCGCCCGTCCCACCTCCGCCGCCCCCGGCGCCCGTCCCACCTCCACCGGCCCCGTCCCCGGCGCCCGTCCCACCTCCACCTCCGCCTCCCCCGGCCCCGGCGCCCGTCCCTCCTCCGCCGCCCCCGACGCCCGCACCTGTTCCGCCGCCGCCGCAACCGGCCCCGTGGTCACCAACGCCGCCGCCGCCGGTCGAGCGCGACGAGGTCCCCTGGATTGAAGAGCGGGAAGAGGAGCCAGAAGAGGCCGCCGCCCATGTGGTCTTCCAGACGCCGCCTCCGGTCACCGACAATCCGAAGGAGCTCTGGCACCGTCTGATCCAAGAGGTGCATAAAACTAGCCAGCCCCAGTTGACGCTTTACATGCAGGAGGCCAAACCGACCAGCTATCAAAATCACCTGTTGACCGTACAGTTCGACGAGGAGTTCGAGAATTTCCATGCGGAGATGTTGCAAGGCGAGCTCCAACTGCTGTGCCAATGTCTGCGCCGCGCCACGGGCGACAACCAATGCGCGTTGAAGATCGAGCAGGTAAAAGGCTTGAGCTCCCCGGCGGCGTCGGAACTCAAGCGCCAGGCTCCGGACGAGGTCAGGGAGAAAATTCTGGCCAACCCCTTCGTCAACGAGGTCATCGCCAAGTTCGACGGCAAGCTGGTGGATTTCCGCGGATGAGGGCGTTCGGGAGGAAAAGGCCTTGAATTTGCCCGAGTTGTTGATAATGTAAGAGGTAAGAGCCACGCCGCGGTTCCGCGGCTGACTTTCCCTGGCTCCGCCAGGCATAATGCAAAAGGATGGATTCTATGAAGATGTGGTACGAAAGTTTGCTTGAGCTGCAGGCCTCCGACATGCGCGTCAAACTGATGAAAGAGCGGCTCGCCGAGATTCCCAAGGAAAAGGACAAGATCCAGCGCGCCCTGGAAACTTCCAGGAAATCTGTCGTCGACGCCGAGACGCGGGTCAAAGAGGCCAAGAAGGACGTCTCCATGATCGATTCGGAGATCGACGAGGTCAACGAGAAGGTCAAGAAGTTCCAGGACCAGTCCTCCCTGATCAAGAAGAACGACGAATACCGCGCCTTGCTCCTGGAGATCGACAACCACAAGCGCAAGATCAGCAAGCTCGAAACCCAGCAGAGCGCCTCCAAAGACGCGATCGAGACCGCCAAGAACCAGCTGGAGCAGGCCCAAAAGGAATTCGGCAACCGCGAGAAGACCGCCACCGAAAGCCTGGAGGAGCTCAGCGACCTCGAGTCCACCATGCAAGCCGAGATGAAAAAACTCGACGAGAAGCGCGCCGAGCTCAAGTCCAACGTCGACGGCGAGACCCTGCGCACTTACGAGCGGTTGCTCAAAAGCAAGGGCGAACCCCTCACCGCCATCCACAATGAGAGCTGCGGCAACTGCTACCTGAAGCTCACCCCGCAGACCATCAACGACGCCAAAAAGGGCAAAGTCACCATTTGTGACTCCTGCGCCCACTTGGTCTACTTCTCCAAGGAAGTCTGACCGGCCAAATCGAGTCGTCAAAGGGGCGCCCCGTGACAACGGGACGCCCTTTTAGTGTCGACTCGGCGGCGTCCCGAAATGCTTGGAGAACTCCCGGGAAAACTCGTGCAGCCGAGGATATCCCAGCTGCGCCGCCACCTGCGTCGGGCCCAGCCCGGAGAACCGCAACAACCCGGACGCCTCGCGCATCCGGATCTCCCGCACCCGCCGCGCCGGGCTCTCCCCCGTCGCCTGCCGGCACGCCCTGACCAAGGTCGCCCTGCTCACCCCGGCCCACTCCGCCAGCTCGTCCAGCGACGGGCGGAACAACCGCCGCGCCCGGACTTGTCCCTCCACGCCCCACCACAAGTTGCCGGAAACGCCCCGCTGGTTCGGCCGCTCCCGCCAGAACTCCACCTCCCGCAACAGCCCCAACAACGCGGCGAAAAGACTCAGCCCCGACGGCCCCGGCGCCCGCGCCGCCTCCAACAGCTCGCCGAAATGGCGGCGGACCCCCTCCCCCGCCACGAACACCCGCCCCTCGAACGGCAAGGGCGGCAAACCCGGCGCCAGGAAACTCACCGACAGGAACCGTATCGCCTCGGCCCCCCCGTGGCATTTGACCTCCTCGGACTCGTGGTAGTAGATGGCGTCGCCCGCCCGCGCCCGATAACGCCTGCCGTTGCATTCCAACTCGTACTCGCCCTCCAGCATCAAATGCAGCAGATGTCCTGGCGTCGAGAACGCCCGCGCCTGAAACCACGCCTCGCGCCGAAACTCCCACACCCCACAAAGCTTCGCCACCGGACAATCCACCGGAGCGTAAAGTTGCGCCGAGTCGCTAATCATTACCATGCCTCAGCCAGTAGTCGCTTATTTTTTTGATCCGATTAGCTAACAATAAACTTCTTTTAGCTAAATACAAACCGCCCGCGCCAACCTATAATGAAAGATAGCAACCCCACGGAGGCATCCATGAACAGGCGCGAACGGCTGATGGCGACACTCAACGGCAAACCCGTCGACCGCCCGGCGGTGAGTTTCTACGAGCTCGAAGGCTATTTCTCCAACCCCGGCGACCCCGATCCCTATAACGTCCACTCCGACCCTTCCTGGAAACCCCTGATGGACATGGCGCTGGAGCGCACGGACCGGATGTGCTTCACCTCCCCGAAGTTCAAGGACGCCCCCGCCAGCCCCTTCCAGACCCGGAGCTGGGAGGAGGGCGACAGCCGTTTCACCGAACGGACGGTCACCGTGGGCTCCCGGACGCTCCGCTCCCTGGAGCGCCGCGACAAGGACGTGGCCACCACCTGGACCTTGAAACACCTCTGCGCGGACGCCGAGGACCTGCGCGCCTATCTGGAGCTCCCCGAGCCCGGCTCCTGGGGCGCGCCCGACATCTCCACCGCCTTGGCGATGGAGCAGGAGATCGGCGACGCCGGGATCTTGCTGGTCAACGTCGGCGACCCGCTCTGCGCCCTCGCCCCGCTTTTCGACATGGGCGAGTTCACCATCGTCGCCCTGACCGAGCCGGAACTCTGCCACCGCGCCTTGGAACGCTTCTCGCGGGAGATCTTGGCGCGGGTGTCGGCCTTCGCCCAGGCCCTGCCGGGACGGCTCTGGCGGATCGTCGGCCCCGAGTACGCCTCCGAGCCCTATTTGCCGCCCAGCCTCTTCGCGCAGTACGTGACGCGTTACGACAAGCCCCTCGTCGAGGCCATCCAGACACACGGCGGCTTCGCCCGTGTCCATTCCCATGGCAGGCTGCGCAACGTCCTCGACCACATCGCCGCCACCGGCTGCGACGGACTCGACCCCATCGAGCCCCCCCGTCAAGGCGACGTCTCCCTGGCCGAAGTCCGGCGCGAGCATGGCAAGCAGATGGTTCTCTTCGGCAACTTGGAGGCCACCGACCTCGAGAACCTGCCCACCCAAGATTTCATCCCGCTGGTCGATCACGCCATCCGCGAGGGGACCGCGGGCGAGGGCCGCGGCTTCGTGCTCATGCCCTCGGCCTGCCCCTATGGCCGGAAGCTCCCCGCCCTGGCCCTGAGGAACTACGAGGCCATGCTCGAACGGATAGAAAAATTATAGGGTCCAGGTCGAAGACCTGGTCGCCTCCGCCGGCGACAGAGGCGGCCGCCGGAGGGGGAAGGTTTTGTGGCTTCGCCGCTTTTCCTGGGAGAAACCCCTTGAAAGGGGTTGTCCCCCAGACCCCCTTCCTGAACTTTTTGGGCTATTTTTTTTACCAGTTGCGGAAGCGGCCAGGCGGATCGTAGAGCCCCCCGGACCATTCGACCAGCTCCTTGACGTTGTGGGCGGCGAGCAACCCGCGGGTGGCGTCGGACGCCTTGACGCCGAGGTCCTCGGGACGCTGTACCACGCCGCGGTCGCGGAGGTTCTCGACGGCGCGGCGGTCGCGGGCCAGCCCCACCGGGGTGTAACCCGCCACGCCGCGGATGGCCTGCTCGCGCTCGGCTGGGGTCTCGCAAAGCAGCAAGTTGGCGATGCCTTCCTCGGTAACGACGTGAGTGATGTCGTCGCCGTAGATCATCACCGGGGGGAGGTCGAAACCGGCCTTGTCGCGAAGCTCCCAAGCGTCGAGGCGCTCGACGAAGGTCGGCTCCATCTTGCCATGGAAAGTCTCGACCAGCTGGACGACCAGCTTCCGTCCTCTGGGCATGGGGTTCTTCCCCTGGGCCTCCCTTCCGGCTCGCAGCCAGGCGGGACTGCCATGACGGCGGCCATGGGCGTCGGCGCCGATGTTGGGGGCGCCGCCGAAACCGGCGATGCGGTCGACGGTGGCGGTGGAGCTGTTGGCGTCGGTGTCGATCTGCAAACTGGCGCCGATGAACATGTCGATGTCGTAGTGGGCGACGGCCTGGCCGAAGGCGCGGTTGGAACGCATCGTCCCGCCGGGGCCGACCGGGAAGATGTCGGGACGTTGGCGGACGTAACGGCTCATGCCCAACTCGCTGCCGACGGTATAGATGGTTTCGACGAAACCCGACTCGATGGCCGGGATCATGGTGGGGTGGGGGTTGAGCAGCCAATGCAAACAGGCCTTGCCCTTTAGCCCGAGCTCCACGCCGTAGGTGGGCAACATCAGCTCGATGGCGGCGGTGTTGAAGCCGACTCCGTGGTTGAGGGACCGCGGCAGGTATTTGGCGTAGATCCCGGCCAGGGCCATCATGCCCATGAGGATCATCGGCTCGGTGATCTTGGCGGGGTCGCGGGTGAAGAGCGGCTCCAGTTGGAAGGGCTTGGGGCTGGCGGTGACGAAGTCGACCCAGTCGCCGGGGATGTCCACCCGCGGCAGTTTGTCGACGATTTGGTTGGCCTGGGCGACGACGATGCCGTTTTTGAAGGCGGTGGCCTCGACGATGACGGGGGTGTCCTCGGTGTTCTCGCCGGTGTAGAGGTTGCCTTGGCGGTCGGCGAGCTCGGCGGCCACGCAGCAGACGTTGGGGCGGAGATCCAGGAAATAACGGCCGTAGAGCTCCAAATAGGTGTGGATGTCGCCGATCTTGAGCTTTCCGGCGGCGGCCATGGCGGCCAACCGCGCCCCCTGGGGGCCGGAGTAGGAGAAGTCCAATTTGGAGGCGACGCCGCGCTCGAAGAGGTCGAGATGCTCCGGCAGCGCCACGGTGGACATGACCAGATGCAGATTGTTGACTTTGGCCGGATCGAGCTTGGCCAGGCATTTGGCCAAGAAATCGGCCTGTTTCTGGTTGTCGCCCTCCAGGCAGAGGATGTCACCGGACAAGACCACCGTCTCAAAGAGCTCCGTCATCCGTTCCGGCGCCACGAACTTGCCGTCGGGAAAACATCCCGCCGCCGCCGCCAAACGCCGCCGCCGCTCCCCGCCCCGCTGGTCCCAATCCATATCAACCTCCCGCTATTTTTGTATATTGTATACAATCACGGTGCCCTCGACGCAAGCCCCGGAACGAAAATTCCCATGATTTTTCGGCATGCTTCGAAACGTCCGAAAGTAGTTGATAGTTTCGACGTGGAGTTTTTCTGCGGCGGAGCCGCTTTGGACTGCGGCGATTCTTCGCCGCTTTACGGCGCACCCACCGCATGGAACCGTAGCCATTTCCGCGTTAAACTCGAGCCCGGAAACATCTTCGGAGTGTTCTGGCGTCCGTTCCAAAGCGGCGAAAAATCGCCGCACGCCAAAGACGCTCCGCGTCGGAAAGGCGGTAACCACCTCTCGTTTTCTCCCGCCAAAGTGTCAACCACTTTTTGACTCATGCCGAAAAGCTTCGTGCCCTTCGTGTCCTTCGTGGTGGAAAAATTCCTTTTCGGGGGGATATTATGGGCAACCAGGAAGGGGATCGCGGAAATGGCGGTACACAGCGCGGGGAAGTTCGTCAGGAGGCGCGCCCATAGCGGCGGGCTGGCGCCAGGGACCTTGCAGTTGGCGGCGGACGTCAAGGAGGAGCCGGCGCGCGTCACCGTGACGCGCTACGACGAGTCCACGCACGAGGTGTTCGAAGTCGACGGCGGCAGTTTCGACTGGGCCACGGCCAAAGGCGACGGCATCACCTGGATCAACATCGACGGACTCAAGGACTTGAAGCTGCTGCGGACGCTCGGCGACGCCTTCAATATCCATCCCCTCGCCTTGGAGGACATCCTCAACGTCGGGCAGCGCCCCAAGTTCGAGACGTACGACAACTTCGCGTTCGTCGTGCTGAACATGCTCACGTTCGACCCCGGCGACGAGGTCAAGAGCGAGCAGATCAGCATGGTGTTGCTGGACTCGTTGCTCATCACCTTCCAGGAGACCCGCGGCGACGTCTTCGACCCGGTCCGGGAACGCATCCGCGGCGGCAAGGGCCGCCTCCGCAAACGCGGCGCCGACTACCTGGCCTATGGCCTCATCGACGCCATCGTCGACCACTATTTCTTCATTTTGGAGAAGATCGGCGAGAAGGTGGAGGACATCGAGGCCGACCTGGTCACCACCCCGGAGGCGGGGCATCTGCGCAATATCCAACATCTGAAGCGCGAGCTGATCTTTTTGCGCAAGCACATCTGGCCGTTGCGGGAGATGCTCAACGGCATGGAGCGCGGCGAGACGCCGCTGATCGACGCCTCCACCGGCGTCTTCCTCCGCGACGTCTACGACCACTGCGTCCAGATCATCGACTCGGTGGAGTCGCTGCGCGACATCGTCTCGGGCATGTTGGACATCTACCTGTCCAGCCTTAGCAACAGGATGAACGAGGTGATGAAGGTCCTGACGATGATCGCCACCATCTTCATCCCGCTCTCCTTCGTCGCCGGGCTCTACGGCATGAATTTCGAGTACATGCCCGAGCTCAAAATCCACTACGGCTATTTCGGGTGTCTGGCGCTGATGGCGGGCATCGCCGTGACGATGCTGCTCTTCTTCCGCGGCAAAAAATGGCTCTGAGCGCTTGAGGGACGGCTCAAGAAGCCAGGAACTTCTCCAGTTCGCCCAGGAGCTGGACGAAGCGAGTGTCCAGCTCCGGCAGCAGCGCCCGGCCCACGTCCAGATCGCCCCTTCCGGCCGCGTTCTCTACCTCCTGCAACGCCGGGAGCAAAGAACCGCCGCCAACGGCGGCCACCGAGCCCCGGATGGTGTGGGCATGGAACTGGACTCCCGCCGTGTCGCCAGTGTTCAAGCAGCGGCGTAACTCCTCAAATTGCGCCGGGACGGCCCCCAGGAAACCATGCGCCACCTCCCGCGCCAAAACCTCGTTGTCCATCATGCGATCGATCAGTTCCGCCTTGTCGAAACAGGGAGCTGGAACCGCCTCGGCGGCGACGGGCGGAGCGGTGGGGACGGGCTCCGCCTCGGGCAGCCATCTGGACAAAACCTCCAAGAGCGCCCGGGGGGAGACGGGTTTGGCGACATAGTCGTCCATCCCCGCGCCAAGGCATTTCTCCCGATCCCCCCGCATGGCGTTGGCGGTCATGGCGACAATGGGGATTTCCGGGTTTTTCGCCGTCGTCCCCGGGCCGCGGATCTCGCGGGTGGTCTCGTAGCCGTCCATCCCCGGCATTTGCACGTCCATCAACACCAAATCATAGGGAAGGACCGCGAGGGCTCCGACCGCGTCCTTTCCCGTGGAAACGACATCCACGCCCATGCCCAAACGCTCCAATATGCCCACGGCGACCTGCTGGTTGATGGGGTTGTCCTCGACCAACAGAAGCCGCGAAGGACGGGGATGGAGCGTCGGGGACGGCTCCGGGACCACCTCCGGCGAAGCGTCTCCGCCCTGCTTGGCGAAACGCGCCGTGAACCAAAACTCGGAACCGCCGCCAGCCTCGCTCACCAAGCCGATCTCGCCCCCCATCATCTCCGTCAAGCGTTTCGAGATGGCCAGCCCCAGTCCGGTGCCGCCATATTGCCGGGTGGTCGAGGAGTCCACCTGGGTGAACTTCTGAAACAGAAGCGCCTGTTTGTCCACCGGGACGCCAATGCCAGTGTCCTTGACGGAAAAGCGCAGCGACACCTCTCCGTCGGTCTCAGACAATAGCGTCGCGCGCACGGCGACCTCGCCCTCGGCGGTGAACTTCACGGCGTTGCCCGCCAGGTTTAGGAGCACTTGGCGCAACCTGGCGGGATCGCCGCGGAGGCGGCGCGGCACATCCGGAGCCGCGGCGCAGACAAACTTCAAACCTTTCTCCTGGGTGCGGAAAGCCAGCATGGACGCGAGGCTTTCCAACAGCGTTCCCAGGTCGAAATCGATCGTCTCGAACTCCAGCTTGCCGGACTCGATCTTGGAGAAATCGAGGATGTCGTTGATCAATTCGAGCAGGGCCTCGCCGCTGCCGCGGGCGCCGTTGGCGTAACGGCGCTGCGAGGCGTCGAGCTTGGTGTCCAGCAGCAGCCCCATCATGCCGATCACCCCATTCAAGGGGGTACGGATCTCGTGGCTCATGTTCGCCAGGAACTCGCTCTTGGCGGTGTTGGCGCGCTCGGCCCGGACGGTGGCCTCCCGGAGCTCCCGGTTGAGCCGCTTGAGCTGGTAGGCCCAGAGAAAACCGATGGCGACCAACGCCGCCAGTCCCGCGACGATCTTGACGACCAAGCCGTAGTCCACTCCGGCCTGCACGTTGATCGAGACATGCTTGTTGACGATCTCCCCCACCTCCTGCGCGGTGATGGTCCTGACCCCCTTGTCGAGGATGTCGCGGAGCAGCGACTGGTCTTTCACCACTCCGATCCGGAACTTGTTGGAATAGTTCGGGAGCTGCCCGGCGATCTTGAGGTTGAAGAGCCCTTCCTTCTTGATGGTGTAGGCGGCCATGATCAACGAGCGCAAAGTCATGTCCGCCTTACGCTCCGAGACCATGTCCAAGGCCTCCCCCTCCGTTCTGGTGATAAGGACGGTGAGGTTCGGGTAGTCTTCGCGGACGCGCTCCTCCACGCTCGTGCCTTCAGGCAGGACGATCGTCTCCTTGGAGAGGCTGGCGGGATCGGAGATGAACGGGTGTTCCTCCCGGGTGATGAAGACGTTGCCGTCGGTGAAATACGGGGCGGTGAACAACAACCATTCGTCCCGCTGGGGCGTTTGATTGAGAAAACTGAGAACTTGGCACTGCCCGGCTTTGGAGGCGGCGAGACTCTCGTTCCAGCTCCGCGTCCGCAACAGTTGCAACGTCACTCCGGAGCGCTCGGCGACAAGCCTCACCAAGTCGGCGGCGATGCCCACGTATTCGCCTTTGGCGTTGACGCTCTCGAAGGGCACCCAATCGGGATCGACGCACATCTTCACCGCGCCCAAGCGCTTAAGATAAGCTTGCTCGGCCGGGCTGAGCTCAACGGAGCCGAAAAGCAATGGGCCCAGACACAACAGCGCCAAACCGCACAACGCCCGGCCCACCGCGTTTCCCCTCGTAGGTCTTAGTATCCTCGCCATCGCCTCACCGCCCTGCTTATCGCCCGACTATATCGTCTCCGGACGTCCATGTCAACACTACGTCGGCGGCGTTTCCTGGAAAACTCCATTGCCAACACGCCGGACCGCGGCTAAAGTAATGGGCAACAACAGCGGGGGCGCAACGAGACATGAAAAACGCGATCGATTTCTACTATTTCACCGGGACCGGGAACACGTTGGCGGTGGTGGACGCCATGGCCAAAACCTTCGCCGCCCGCGGCGCCGCCGTCCGCAAGCTGCGGATCGAACGATCCACCCCCAAGGCGGTCGACCTGGGGAAAACCCTCGGGCTGGCCTTCCCGGTGGCGGCCTTCACCACCTACCCGCTGGTCTGGAGTTTCGTCGACGCCCTGCCGCTGGCGGACGGAACGGAGGTCTTCATGGTGGCCACCATGGGCGGGATGTCCGCGGCGGTGGCGGGGCAGCTCCGGCCCGCCCTAGTCCGCAAAGGCTACAAACCCATCGGCGCCAAGCAGATCACCATGCCCGGCAACTTCATGCGCAAAAGCGTCGACGCCGCCAAAGACGCCAAAATCGCCGCCAAGGCGGAGCGCAAGGCCACCGCCTTCGCCACGGCGCTGCTCGACGGCAAGGCGCGCTGGGGCGCCGGTGTCCCGCCCCTCGCCAAGGCGGCGCGCTGGTTCTGCGCCCACGCTTTCGAGAAGTCGGGGAAGGTGCGTTTCGCCACCGTCGGGGTCGACCCGACCAAGTGCGTCAACTGCGGCCTTTGCGCCAAGCTCTGCCCCACGGGCAACATCACCATGGCGAACCTGCCGTCCTTCGACGGCCTATGCCAAGGCTGCATGCGCTGTTTCGCCTATTGCCCCAGCCAAGCGATCTACCTGGGCGCCCCCGGCAAGCCCTATTTGAACTACCAGGGGCTGCCCCCGGACCGCTTCCTGGCGGAGCTGGAGGACGACGCCAAGCCCGCCTAAGCGGGCTTAGTCCTCGATCTTCTGCTCGATCTTGGCCCAGGTGTCGCGCAAGGTGACGGAACGGTTGAAGACCGGCTTCTCCGGCGTGGAGGTCTCGTCCACCCGGAAGTAGCCGACGCGCTCGAACTGGAAGAGCGAACCCGCCTTGGCCGACGCCAGATAGGGCTCGGCCAGACAGGAGGCGACACGCAACGAGTCGGGGTTCAGGAAATCCTTGTAGTCCTTGCCCTTCATCTCGGCGGGGTTCTCGACGGTGAAGAGCCGGTCGTAGAGCCGGGCCTCGGCCTTGACGGCGGTGGCCTCGGAGACCCAATGGATGGTCCCCTTCACCTTGCGGCCGTCGGTGGAGGAGCCGCCCTTGGTGTTCGGGTCGTAGCTGCAACGCAACTCGACGATCTCACCGTTGGCGTCTTTGACCACGCTCTCGCACTTGATGAAATAGGCGTAGCGCAAACGGACCTCGCCGCCGGGACAGAGGCGGAAGTACTTCCGGGGCGGGTCCTCGCGGAAGTCGTCGCGCTCGATGTAGACCACTTTGGAGAAGGTCAGCTCGCGAGTGCCGTCGGCGGGGTTCTCAGGGTTGTTGACGGCGGTCATCTGCTCGGTCTGGCCCTCGGGGTAATTCTCGATGACCACCTTGATGGGGTCGAGGACGGCCATGACGCGGTGGGCGCGCTTGTTGAGGTCGTCGCGGAGGCAGTGCTCCAGCAAGGCGATGTTGGTGAGGCTGTTGTACTTGGTGACGCCGATCTTGGAGCAGAAGGCGCGGATGGCCTCCGGGGTGTAACCGCGGCGGCGCAAGCCGCAAATGGTCGGCATGCGGGGGTCGTCCCAACCGCTGACGAGCTTCTGGTTGACCAGCTCCAACAACAGGCGCTTGCTCATAACAATGTAGGTGAGGTTGAGGCGGGCGAACTCGATCTGCTGGGGATGGCAGGGAGGGGTGGTGTTTTCAAGAACCCAGTCGTAGAGGGGACGGTTGTTCTCGAACTCCAAGGTGCAGATGGAGTGGGTGATGCCTTCCAAGGCGTCGGAGAGGCAGTGGGTGAAGTCGTACATGGGGTAGATGCACCACTTGTCGCCAGTGCGGTGGTGGCTGACGCGGCGGATGCGGTAGATGGCCGGGTCGCGCATGTTGATGTTGGGGGAATCCATGTCGATCTTGGCGCGCAGCACCATGGAGCCGTCCGCGAACTCCCCGGCTTTCATGCGCTCGAAAAGGTCGAGGTTCTCGGCGATGGGACGGTTGCGGTTGGGGCTCTCCTTGCCAGCCTCGGTGAGGGTGCCGCGGTACTTGCGCACCTCCTCCTGGGTCAGGTCGCAGACGTAAGCCCTGCCCTTCTTGATCAGCTCAACGGCGAACTCGTAGAGCTGGTCGAAGTAGTCGGAGGCGAAGAACATGTTCTTGCCCCAGTCCCAGCCGAGCCAGCGGACGTCCTCCTGGATGGAGTCGACGTACTCGACGTCCTCCTTGGCGGGGTTGGTGTCGTCGAAGCGCAAGTGGCAACGGCCGCCAAAGTCCTTGGCGATGCCGAAATTGAGGCAAATGGACTTGGCGTGGCCAATGTGCAGATAACCGTTGGGCTCGGGCGGGAAGCGGGTCACGACCCCCTTCACTTTGCCACGGTTGAGGTCTTCGGTGATGATCGCACGGACGAAGTCCATGGATTCGATCGGCGCTGGGGTGTTCTCGCTCATATTTGAAAATCCTTGTTAAGATGAAGTGCCTATGGGTAAAGTATCAGTTCCCGCGGAGAAGTCAACGTTGTCGGATCAGCCGTTGCAACTCGGGAAGCAGTTCGTCGACGTCACCGGCGCCAAGGACCGCCAGGACTTCGGGTGGCTGGCAGCTAGCGGCGAGCTCGGCGGCCAGCTCGGGCCAGCTCAAGCGGGTGGCCCGGGCCTTGGGGCCGACGGCGGCCGCCAAGTCGGCGGATTCCACCTTGCCGGTCTCGGTCCAAGCGGCGAACACCGGGGCGACCACCACGGCGTCGGCGGTGGCGAGCACCGCGGCGAACTCCGTCAAGTAACGCTCCAAACGGGCGTAGCGGTGCGGCTGGAACACCACCCGCAGCCATTTGCCGGGGAAACGCTCCCGCAAGGCGGCCAAGGACGCCCGCAACTCGGTGGGATGATGGGCGTAGTCCTCCATCAAGGTGACGCCATCGTGGTCGAGCAACTCGCGCATGCGCCGCTTGACCCCTGGGAAACTCTTCGCGGCCTCGACGGCCTCGTCCCGGCCCACGCCGAGCCGGAGGCAGGCCTCCACGGCCAACACGGCGTCGTCGCGCTGGAAACCACCCCACTGCTTGACGGAACGGAAACAAGCGGTCGTTCGCTCGTCGAGCCTAATCGCGGTCTTCTTGCCGACTTGGGCGAAAACGACGTCGGCCACTTCGCTCTGGCCGTAGACCAACTCCCCGGACTGGGAGGCGAAGCGGGCGAACCCGGCGTAAAGGGCGTCACGGCCCCCGGTGCTCCAGCAATGGTCGTCCTCGACGTTGGTGACCACGGCGACGGTAGGGGTGAGGTGAAGCATGCTCAGATCGCTCTCATCGGCCTCGGTGACGAAGATGTCGCCGTCCCCGGCGTCGGCCGGGATCTCCATGCCGACGGGGCTGCCGCCGATCATAAAACCCGGGTCGCGCCCGAGGGAGCGGAGGATGTGGACGACCATGGCGGTGACGGTGGTCTTGCCGTGCGAGCCGCCCACCGCCACGCTACGGCGGCAGGAAGCGGCGACCACCCCCAAATATTCACCCCGGCGCATGGTGGGGACGCCCAGGGCGCGGGCGGCGGCCAGCTCCGGGTTGTCCTGCTTGACCGCCGAGGAATAGACCAGCAAGTCCGGGGGCGCCCCGCCGAGACGCAAATGGGCGGCGGCGTGCCCGATGGCCACCTTCGCCCCGCGTTGTCGCAACAGCTCGACGTTATGGCTGTCTTTGAGGTCGGAGCCGCTGACGGTCCGGCCGCGTTTCAGATCGATCAACGCCAAGCCGACCATGCCGGCCCCGCCGCAGCCGGTGAAATGCACCCGGGCCGCCTCGTTCGGAGTTTTCATCGCTTTTTCAGGTTTCACGTTTGATGCATTATGGCGAAGCGCCTGTATATTGCGTTACTAATAAGCGGGGCTACCTTAAAAAGCGAGCGGTGGTTTTCATGAAAAAGCTGCTTTCTTCGCCCCGTTGGGCGTGACGCGGGGCGTCGGCTCGCCGAAAGGCGCTTGCATTAACCCCCTGGCGACGGTATAATCTCCATTGGCTAGAGTAAGGAGGCAACCATGTTGACCACGATTCAGGAGACGGTGGAGATTGGCGTTGATCTTCCTCTCCCGAAAACTTCCAAGCAAGCCATCCGTGCGTCCAAAGGCTTGTTCAAAGGCAAGCTCCCCGACGCCGTGGAGCTACAGCGGCAACTGCGCGACGAATGGGCGGGCGACACGAAAAAAGAACCCAATACCTAACGGAGGGGTTTGGATGGACGGCTCCATTCTGCCTGAGCGCGGCATGTGCCGGGCCTGGCGCTGACCAATCCGATCGACGCCTGACAAACGGGGCTACCTTTAAAAGCGAGCGGTGGTTTTCATGAAAAAGCTGCTTTCTTCACATGCGGGCCGTTGGGCCTTGCCGGCCTTGGCCGTTCTGGCCTTGGCGCTCCTGCCCGTCCCGGAGGCCCTCGCCCGGGCCGGCGGCGGCGGCGGTTTCCACGGCGGCGGGTTCAGTGGCGGCGGGGGCGGCAACGGCGGCGGCGGGGACGCTTTCCTCATCTACATGGTGATCCGCCTGATTTTCGCCTATCCGTGGGTCGGGGTGCCAGTCGCGCTGCTGGTCGTCGGGACGCTGGTCTACGGCTCCTACCAAGGCGGCTCCGCGGTCCGCGGCGCCCAGGTCGGCCGAACGATCCGCCGCGGTCTGGCCGGACAGGGCGCGGACGCCTTCCAGGACGCCTTGGCGGCCGTCAAGACGCGCGACACGGCCTTCTCCCCCGAGCTCCTCGCCGAGCGCGTCGGGCAAGCCTTCCTCAAAGTCCAGGACGCCTGGTCGAAACAGGACATGCGCCCCGTCCGGCACCTGCTCTCCGACGGTGTCCACGAGCGATTCACCTTGCAGCTGGAGATCCAGAAGGCTTCGCGAACCCGTAACGTGGTAGAGAACCTGGAGCTTGCCGGGGTCAAGCTCCGCGCCCTCAAGTCCGACCAGTTCTTCGACACCGCCCATTTCCGCGTCGACGCCAGCGCGGTCGACTATTTCGTCGACCGCGACAACGGCAAGCGCGTCTCCGGCTCCACGTCCCCGGAGCCCTTCGCCGAGCACTGGTCCTTCCTGCGCCGCCCCGGCGCGGCCACCCTGGCCAAGCCCGGCTTGCTCGAGGGCAACTGCCCCAACTGCGGCACCTTGCTGGAGCTCTCCGACTCCACCGTCTGCCCCTCCTGCTCGGCCCTGGTCAACTCCGGCGACTACGATTGGGTGCTCGCCGAGATCACCCAGGAGGACGAGTGGAACGACCGCGACATGGCCGACATCCCCGGCTTGGCGGAGACGCTCGCCAAAGACCCCGCCTTCAACGTCCAACACGTCGAGGACCGCGTCTCGGTGATGTTCCACCGCGACGTGGCGGCGCGCTTCTTCGCCGACCGCCGTTACGTCTCCAAGCTCGCCTGCGACGCCTTCGTCACAGAGAACGCCGCCCGCTACGCCAAAGCCGCCGACGGCTCCCGCGACTTCTTCGCCGACGTCGCCGTGGGCTCGGTGGAGCTGGTGGACCTCTCCTTGGCGGCGGCGCCCGGCGAGATGGACTTGGCGCGGGTGAAGGTGAAGTGGTGCGGGCGCAAATTGCGGGCCGCCCCGCCGACCTTGATCCCGCCCGACGTCGACGCGTCGAAACTCTACGTGCAGGAGTTCGTGCTGATGCGCCATCCCGAGGCGTCGAGCTCCACCCGCAACACCCTGACCAGCGCCCATTGCCCGAACTGCGGCTCGCCCGAGCGCGTCGACCACGACGGCCATTGCGGCTATTGCGGCACCCCCCTGAACGACGGCAGCGCCGACTGGGCCTTGCAAACGATCCGTCCTTTCGGCGGCTACCCGGCGTTGTCGAGACGCCACGAGTCGCTGGGCACGGCGCCGGACGCGGTCAGCCTGGGCCGCCGCGACAACGAGAACATCATCACCTGCGTCGTCGCCGTGATGTTGGCCGACGGCGAGCTGGACGACCGCGAGCGCCAGGCGTTGGAGCGTCTGGCCATCGCCAAGCGCGTCGGCCCGGAGCGTTTGAACGCGATCATGGAATCGGTCAAGGCAGGCGACTTGGAGCTGCCCTTGCCCGACACGCCCGACTCGGCCCGCGACTTCCTGCGCTGCATGGCGACGATGTGCCTGGCCGACGGCAAAGTGACGTCCCGCGAGAAGGACTTGATGCGCAAAGTGGCGGCGAAGTTCAACTTCGCGGAGCTGGACATGGACATCATCCTCAACGCCGAGCGCGGCCGCCTCTACAAGCTGGCGAAAGGCCGCGGCTAGCCCATGGACGGCGGCGGCGAGCATTACACCCGGAACGTCCTCTTCGACCGCAAGGCCGGCGAGGACGCGGCGAAGCCGCTCAATTTGCAGCTCCTGAAGATTTCGCGCCTGGAGGTCAAAGAGGATCATCATTATTTCCCCCATGACCATCTTTGGGGGGAGTTGGTCATCCCGCGTCGCGCGGCCTACGAATGCTCCATCAACGGTTGTCGGCTGCTGGTCGAGCCAGGGCGGATGATGTTGGTCCAGCCCTTCGACCGCCATGAAGATTTCTACCATCAAGGCGGCGAGCTGATTTTCTTCATTTTCGAGTTGCATGACTTGTCCGGCCAGCTTTGGCGCGACGGCATCGTCTCCGCCCAGGCGCCGGCGACGGCCAGGGCTCTGAACCTTGGCGTCGGCTCGCCCTTGGAACGTCTTCTCGATTTCCTGTTGGCGCAAACCACGGAGGGCGAAAACCAGATGTTGGCGCAAGTGAAGCTCGGGGAGGCGTTCCTGTGGCGGATGATCGCCGAGATCCCCACGCCTTGGTTGTCCCCGCGCCTGGTGGATGGCATTGAGCGAAGCGCGTTCAGGCGCCGAGTTTTGGCGTATTTCATGGAAGACGCGCGGGAACCGCTGGACGCCGCGCGCTTGGCGGCCACGCTGGGCATGAGCAAACGTTCCATGGAGTATAAATTCCGCGCCCTGTTCGGGACCAGCCCCGGCCGCGCCTTCACCGCCTACAAGATCCAGTTGGCGGCCCAGATGCTGCGGCGCGGCGACAGCGTCAAGACCGTCGCCGAGCGCTTCGGCTTCTCCGACCAGTTCTATTTCTCCACCGTCTTCAAGCGCCTCATGGGCTTCCCACCGTCCCAGGTTGGCAAAAACGGCTGATTTGCGCTGGCTCAAATGCCTTTGCGCTCCTTCCCATTGCCTGGAGCGGCAAAACGCGCTATGATTATCCATACACATTGGAAGGCCGTGGACATGGATCAAATCACCAAACCGTTGAAATTCAAGCCCAACCGGGTGAAACGCCTCTACCGTGGCGGCTCCGGCATCGACCGTCTCCGCGGCGCGGCCCCGGTTGATTCCAACTATCCCGAAGACTGGATCGCCTCGTGCGTCGAAGGCAACACCCGCGAGTTCGTGGCCCCCGGCCACGGCCTAAGCGTCTGCGAGCTCGACGGCCAGGAGCTCCCCTTCCCGCGACTGCTGCGGGAACACGCCGCGGCGATGCTCGGGCCGGAGCACCTCGAGCGCTTCGGCGCCGCCCCCGGCGTCCTGGCGAAGCTGCTCGACTCCGCCGTCCTGCTGCCTTTGCAAGTGCATCCCGACTCCGCCAGCGCCCGGCGCCACTTCCATTCCGAGCACGGCAAGACGGAAGCCTGGATCATCCTCGCCACCCGCGAGATCAACGGCGAGAAACCTTATTTGCTGCTCGGCTTCAACGAGCGTCTCGACACTGAGCGGTTCCGGAGGGAATCGCTGGACGGCGAATTCCACGCCGCTCTTGGCATGTTGCACAAGTTCGAGGTGGCTCCTGGCGACGTGTTCGTCGTCCAGGGCCGGATGCCGCACGCCATCGGCCCCGGGATCACCATGGTCGAAGTGATGGAGCCGACCGACTACGTCATCATCCCGGAGCGGAACTGTTTCGGCAAGGAGTTGACTTTGGAGAAGCGTTTCGCCGGCCTGGCGCCGGAGGACGCGTTGGACATTTTCGACTTCACCCCCAGCTCCCGGGAAGAAGTGGTCCGTCGTTGTCGCCCCGAGCCGGAATTGATTGAGCGGCGGGCTTCCGGGACGTCGCGGCGGCTCATCTCCCGGAGCCGGTTCAAGTTCTTCGAGGCGCAAGAGCTGTGTTTCGACGGCGTCTGGGAGCTCGACCTAAGCGAGAAGTCGTTCCGGATCGGCGTGGTCGTCGAAGGGGAGGCGCTGCTTAAAAGTGGTGCCACGGCGTTGCCGCTATGCGCTGGCGACAGTTTCTTTATCCCCTACGCCACAACGGCTTGTCGTCTCGTCGGCCAAGCCAGGATCATACTTGTTTTGCCACCGACCTGTCAAATTCAAAGGAACAAATAATGGAAACGGACGCATTGCTAAAAAGCGGAGGTTTTGTCACCGGTGTGAATTATTGGGCGTCCCACGCCGCCACCGAGATGTGGTCGAAATGGGACGAGGGCGTCGTCGACCGGGATTTCGCGGCGCTCGCGGCGCACGGCTGCCAGGTGATACGGGTGTTTCCGTTGTGGCCGGATTTCCAGCCGCTCACCCGGCTTTGCGACACCGGGTGCAACCTGGTCGAGTACCGTCTCGGGGAAGAGGAGTTGCCCGACACCGAGGCCGGACGCGCCGGGGTCAGCGAGACGATGATGACGCGCGTCGAGCGCTTCGCCGACCTCGCCGCCCAACATGGGATAAAGATGGTCGTGGCGCTGTTGACCGGGCACATGACCGCCCGCTTGTTCATGCCGCCGGCGCTGTCCGGGATGAACCCCATCAGCAACCCCGAGGCGATGGTCTGGGAATTGCGCTTCGTCAAATATTTCGTCGGGCGCATGAAGTCCCATCCCGCCGTCGCGGCGTGGGATTATGGCAACGAATGCAATTGCATCAAAACCGCGAGCGCCGCGGAGGCGTCGCTCTGGATGGCCGCGGTCGCCGACGCCATCCGGGTCGCCGACACCGGGCATCCGCTGGTCTCCGGCATGGACGGCACCGCCATCGCCGGGGATATCTGGACCGTCCAAAGCCAGGCCGAGCACTGCGACATCCTCACTACCCATCATTACACCATGTGGCGCTCGTCCCAAACCGACCCGTTCGACAGCGTCAAAGCCACGCAGTTCCCCGTCGCCCAGAACAAAATCTACGCCGACGTGTCCGGGAAACCCTGCTTCATGGAGGAGATCGGCTCGTGGCGGCCGATGACGGGCGACCTCGACGTCCACGCCGCTTATTTGCGCAACGTCTACTGGAACCTCTGGGCCAACGACGGCGGCGGCTTGCTCTGGTGGTGCGGCTTCGACCAAGATCAACAGCGTTCAGCCCCCTACGACTGGGACTTCGCCGGACTGGAGCACGGCATGTTCGGGACGGATTACGCCGTCCGTCCGACCGGCTTGGAGATGCGGCGCTTCCGGGAGCTCCTCGACAGCCTGCCGTTCCAACGGCTGCCGGCGACGGCCAAGGACGCCGTCTGCATCCTGGGCGACAACCGCCAGCGGCACCTCGATGTCGGCGTGGCGGCGTTCATCCTGGCGAAGCAGGCCGGGTTCGAGCTGGAGTTCCAGCACGCCCGGCAACCCTTGAAGGATTCCTCATTGTATCTGCTGCCGTCGGCCTGCGGCAAGGCGGGGCTGTCCGGCAAAACCTGGCAGGAGCTGCGGGAACGGGTCAAAGCGGGGGCGGCGCTCTACCTCTCGATGGACGACACCTATCTCGACCATTTCGCCGAGTTCTTCGGGGCGGAGACGCATGTCCGTTTCGCCGCGACCTCCCCGGGGTCCTACGAGCTGCGCCTTGATGGCGAAAACGTCCGGCTGGAGCTGCCGACCAAGGCCGTCCACGACATGCGCCCGCGCGGCGCCGAGGTTCTGGGGCACGACGCCGAAGGCCGCCCAGCCTGCTTCTCAACAGCTTACGGCAAAGGGAAAGTCTATCTGTTGAGCTTCCCCTTGGAGAGTCTGATGATGGAGCGTCCGGGCGCCTTCCTGAGCCCCGGCTCCGCCGACGCCTGGAAGCTTTACGCCTTCCTCGCCAAGAGTCTGCCGCGGCGGCGGATTCTGACCAAGAACCATCCGTTCCTGTCCGTGACCGAGCACCCGCTTTCGGAACAGGAGACCGCCTGCGTGGTCGTCAACAACGACACCCAGGACATCACGGACGAGTTGGCGGTCGCCGACGGCTGGTCTTTGCGCCAGAGCTTCCCGGAGGGCGCCGAGGTCAGGGACGGACGCCTGCGCCTCCAAGTCAAAGCCAATTCCGGCGTTGTCCTGCTCCTACGGAAACGTGGCTGACCCACCCTGACGGGGTGTTATTATACCAAACGGCTCCAATTCATCCAGACGACAAATGCGGGTTTTGTCCATTTATTTGATGGTGTTGTCCATTGAGACGGAGGACGAAGACGGCTATTGTATTGGACAACCAAAAACCATCATAGGGTTCAAGCCATGTCCTGGAAGCTGCCTTACCGTCAAGTGCACCTGGATTTCCACACCTCGCCGGCCATCGCCGGAATCGGGTCCGCCTTCAACAAGCGGCAATGGCAGGAGACGCTCAAACGCGGCCATGTCAACTCCATCACCACCTTCGCCCTCTGCCACCACGGCTGGTCGTACTACGACACCAAGGTCGGCGAACGCCACCCCGGCTTGAGCTTCGACCTGCTCCGCGCCCAGTACGACGCCTCCAAGGAGATCGGCGTCAACGTGCCGATCTATTTGACCGCCGGAGTCAATAGCCGCGTCGCCGACGAACACCCGGAATGGCGCGAGGTCGGCGTCGACGGCTCCTTCCTCGGCTGGAACAAGGACATCACCCAGCCCGGCTTCAAAACCCTCTGCTTCAACAGCCCCTACCTCGACCACCTCTGCGCCCAGATCGAGGAGGTCGTCCGCCTCTTCCCCGATTGCGACGGCATCTTCCTGGACATCATCAGCCAGAGCCCCTGCTGCTGCAAGTGGTGCCAGGAGTCCATGAAGGAGCAGGGCCTCAAGATCGAGGTCGAGGCCGACCGCGCCACCCAGGCGCTGCGCTCGCTGGACAAGTATTTCCATGCCACCACCGCCGCCGCCAAGTCCGGCCGCGCCGACATGCCCATCTTCCACAACAGCGGCAACATCACCCGCGGCAACCGCCGCATCCTCAAGCATTTCAGCCACCTGGAGCTAGAGTCGTTGCCCACCGGCGGCTGGGGCTACGACCACTTCCCCCTCTCCGCCCGCTACTGCGCCAAGCTCGACCTCGACTTCCTGGGCATGACCGGCAAGTTCCACACCACCTGGGGCGAGTTCGGCGGCTACAAGCATCCCAACGCCCTGCGCTACGAGTGCGCCGCCATGGTCGCCATGGGCGCCAAGTGCAGCGTCGGCGACCAAGCCCACCCCAACGCCTCCCTCGACGAGAGCTCCTACGAGATCATCGGCGCCGCCTACGCCGAGATCGAGGCCAAGGAGCCCTGGCTCCAAGGCGCCCGCGGCGTCGCCGACATCGGGCTGATCTCCAGCGCCGCCCTCAACGCCACCAACGACAGCAACGCCGACATCGGCGCCGCCCGCGTCCTGCTGGAGTCCCAGTTCCTCTTCGACGTCCTCGACGCCGAGATGGACTTCTCCCCCTACAAGCTGCTCATCCTCCCCGACGACATCAAGGTCGACCCGGCCCTGAAGGCCAAGCTCGACGCCTACCTCGCCGCGGGCGGCAAGATGCTCCTCACCGGCGACAGCGGCCTGGCCGCGGACGGCTCCAGCCTCCTCTGGGACGTCGGCGCCAAGTTTGACGGCAAGAGCCCCTTCGAGCCCGACTACATCCTGCCCGCCGAGGGCCTGCGTCCCGCCTTCGTCGCCTCGCCGCTGGTCATGTACCTGCGCTCCAACCGGATCACGGCCACCGACGGCGAGTCGCTGGGCAAAGTTGTCGACCCTTATTTCAACCGCGATTTCCACCACTTCTGTTCCCACCAGCACACCCCGCCCGACTTGGCCGCCGCCAAATTCGACTGCGGCGTCGTCAAGGGGAACGTGGCGTATTTGGCGCACCCGGTCTTCACCCTCTACCGCTGCTACGGGGCGGTCGCCTACAAGGACTATTGCGCCAAGCTCATCAAGCGCCTCTTGGGCGACGGCGTCAGCTTGGAGAGCAACCTGCCCTCCACCGCGAGGGCGACCCTCACCGAGCAAGCCGCCCAGAAGCGTTACGTGCTGCATCTGCTCTACGCCAACACCGTCGCCCGCGGCGGGGCGCTGCCCCTCTCCGGCGGCAACGTGGCCAGCAAGGACAAAATCGAGGTCATCGAGGACCTCGTGCCGCTCCATGACATCGAGGTGACGTTGCGCGCGGCCAAGACGGTGAAGCGCGCCACTCTCGAACCTCAGGGCAAGGAGCTGCCCCTCGGGAGCCGCGCTGGCAGGATCATTGTGAAAATCGACAAATTCGAATGCCACCAGATGGTGGCGTTGCACTATTAATCCAGGAGACGAGCAAGAAATGAGCGAGACCAAGAAGTACCCGAAAGGCGACACCTCGTGGTTCGTCAAAGACCGTTTCGGCATGTTCATCCATTGGGGGCTTTACTCCCTCCCCGCCCGGCATGAGTGGGTCCGCCACGTCGAGCGCATCGGCATCGACGCCTACCAGAAGTATTTCGACGCCTTCGACCCCGACCTCTTCGAGCCGAAGGCCTGGGCCAAGGCCGCCAAAGCCGCCGGGATGAAGTACTTCGTCATCACCGCCAAGCACCATGAGGGCTTCTGTCTCTGGGACAGCGCCTTCACCGACTACAAGTCCACCAACACCGCCTGCGGCAAAGACTTGATCCGCGAGGTGGTCGACGCTTTCCGCGCCGAGGGCCTCAAGGTCGGCCTCTACTACTCGTTGATCGACTGGCACCATCCCCAGTTCCCCATCGACCGCATCCACCCGCTGCGCGACGACAAGGAGTTCCGCGAGCGGGAGAAGGGCCGCGACATGAAAGTCTACGCCCAGTACATGCGCGACCAGGTCCGCGAGCTCTTGACCAACTACGGCAAGATCGACGTCCTCTGGTTCGACTTCTCCTACCCCGGCGAAGACGGCAAGGGCCACGAGGACTGGGAATCCGAGAAACTCCTGGAGATGATCCGCTCCATCCAGCCGGACATCATCCTGGACAACCGCCTCGACCTGCCCGGCGCCGGCGACATCATCACCCCCGAGCAGTACATCCCCGCCGAGGGCATGAAGGACGAGGACGGCAACCCCACCGTCTGGGAAGGCTGCCAAACCTTCTCCGGCTCCTGGGGCTACCACCGCGACGAGGCTAGCTGGAAGAGCCCGAAGATGCTCATCGAGATGCTCGTCGAGCATGTCTCCAAAGGCGGCAATTTGCTCCTGAACGTCGGCCCGACCGCCCGCGGCGAGTTCGACCAACGCGCCACGGACCGGCTCGCCGCCTTCGCCGACTGGACGCGCCGCCATGGCCGCTCCATCTACAACTGCGGCGCGGCCCCCGAGGGCTTGCTGGCCCCCAACGACTGCCGCTACACCTACAACCCCGACACCAACCGTCTCTACGTGCATCTGTTCGGCTGGCCCTTCCGCCACCTGCACCTGCCCGGCATGAAGGGGAAGATCAAGTACGCCCAGCTGCTCAACGACGCCAGCGAGGTCAAGTTCACCGAGGCCAAGGACGAGATGATGGCCCATGGCTACTGCGATGGAGCCACCCCCAAAGGTTCCGCCACCTTGGAGCTGCCCGTCGTCAAACCCAACGTGGAAGTCCCAGTGATCGAGATTCTCCTGAAGTAAAAGACTGACAACCAAACAGGCCCGCCGCGCTCGAAAGAACGCGGCGGGCCTGTCGCTTTTCACCTTTTCCTGTTCCAGCCCTTGACATTTGACGCGGCTCATGTTATTATCCAGCCAGATAACGATTGCCGTACAACGTGGGCCAGGCATGGAAGACAAAATAAACATCGCGACGATAGCCAAGATGGCGGGGGTTGCCTCCTCCACCGTCTCACACCTCATCAACTGCACCGAGCACATCCCCATCAGCGCCGAGAAACGCAAGCGCATCATGGACGCCATGCGCGCCGCCAACTACCGGCCCAGCGCCGCCAGCAGCAGCCTGCGCCGCAACTGCTCGCTTCCCAGGAAGGCCGTCTTCATCCACGGCGGCTTCCCCGAAAACAGCGCCTTCGACACCTGCAAGGACCCCATGCTGGGCGAGTTGATATCCGCGCTCTCCCGCGAACTGGATAAGACGCTTGGGCTGGATCTCGAAGTGCGCGCCGTCAAGGACGAGGGCTGCATGGCGACCTGGAACGAAACGATCGCCGACGCGGAGGCTCTCGTCTGCTACGGTCGCCTCTCCGCTCCGCTCTTCGAGCTGTCCACCCGCAGGAACATCCCCTTGGTCGTCATCTCGGACAGCAAGCGGCTGCGGGCATGGAGCCTCGACGGCGAGGAACCGCTTGTCGATTACGTCTTCTGGGATTCCGCCAGCCATCTGGCGAGGCTGCTGGAGCATGTCGTCGCTAAGGGAGCGCGCCGCCTGGCCTTCGTCAGCTCCTGGAACATCAAGGCCAACCGGCCTGACTCCACCGACGGCGAGGCTCAGGACAAAATTGAGGAATTCAAGACTTTCGTGGCCTCGGTGCCGGGAGTCGGGGGAAGCGTTCTTTGCCCCCCGATGCCGCCGGACACCTCCCCCTTCTACGAGGGGCGCAACGCTTTCGAGTTCCTCCGGGGCCAGGACTTGAAGGGGTTCGACGCCATCATCGGCCACAACGATTACGTGGCGCAAGGGGTAATCAGCGCCCTGCGCGAGCAGGGGATAGCTCCGGGACGAGACGTCCTGGTTTGCGGCGAGGGCGACTATCTGGAATGCCGCCACTCCTTCCCCGGCATCACGACGATCAGTTACGACAAGGCTTCCCTCGCGGAGAGCGTCTGCGCGACGCTGGGGCGGCGGCTCAAGGAGAACCGCCCGCTCGGCGAGGCGACGCCGATCTTAAGCCATCTCATCGAACGCGAGACCACCAGGAGAATCTGACCATGAAGTTTATCTGCCGCATATTCACACTAATAGAGCTTCTCGTCGTTATCTCCGTCATCGCCCTTTTGGCGTCGCTGTTGCTGCCGGCGCTGACCAAGGCGAAGGGCATGGCGAGAACCATCGCCTGCACCAACAATTTAAAGCAGATCGGAGTCGCCTCCGCCAGCTATGAGTCCGACTATGGCATGCTTTATTGGGCAAGCTTCGCCCCACGCGCCAACGCCCAGTCAGGCAAGTGTTGGGACGCGTTGCTTGTCGCCGACAAAGCCATCACCGTTAAGACCCTTGGCTGCCCCGCGGACCTCATAAAACGCACGTGGGGCCCGGCGAGGAGTTATTGGTGCAATTCCCCGACACCCGCGCCCAACGCCAACTATACGCCGGACGCCGCCAGCCCCTGCGGCAAGAGAGGCGCCGCGATAAAAGAACCCTCGAACAAGCTCCTCCTGTTCTGCCAGCCGTTCGGCGACAACTTCTACGCCTATGACTACAATGTGGCTAAAAACGGCGACACCAGGCACTTTTATGTGGATCCGCCGTATGGTTTCGCGCATGGCCCCAAGGGCTCGATGAGCAATGTGCTTTTCTGTGACCTGCATGTGAGTTTGTTCAAAGGCGTGAATTTTATTTGGGGCGTCCCCTGCTCAAGCTGGGACATCAGGCAATAACCACAAACATCCAACACGGAGATGACAATGAAGTACCTCGGCTTGCTGGCTCTCTGCGCCGGCCTCATGACCATGGTCTCCTGCGAAAGCATGGAGGCTCCGGTAAAACAGGAGGCCCAAACCACCATCGACTTCAAAGGGGCGGGCTTAATTACGGGCTGGGGCAAGACGGCCACGCTTGAAGCCACCCCCAAAACGGACTGCCTAGAGCTAAAGGGCAAGGGCTGGGATTCCAAGATGTTCTACCCCCTCGACCTCCAGCCCGGTTACTATCTGCTCACCGCGACAGGCAAGGGACAAAACCTACACGTCCGGCTGGCCACCAGCCTTGACACCACGACGTCGCTCTTCGACATGAACCTCTCCCGCGACACTTGGCGCACCGACTGGCGCCCCTTCACCATCGACAAGCCAAGGAAGATTTGGTTGCTGGCGCATCTCATGGACGGCGGGACGTCCTGGGCGGAGCTGAAGCAAATCAAGATCGAGAAAGCCACCCCCCCGCCGGAGGAGACCGGCATCCCCACCCCCCAGGAGCTGGAGCGGCAACGGCCAAGCCCGGAGATGGCGCGGGGCTGCGGCCACGGGGGCAAGGAGAACCTCGCCCCGCTGAAAACTTGGGGAGCCAACCTCACCCGCAAGTGGATAGATCTCAAGCCGGACAAGTACGTCGACGGTGTCGCCGAGTACGCTCCGGGCTGGGAGGGCCAGCTCGCCAAGCTGGAGGCGTACCTTGAGGCCGCGAGGAAAGCCGGACTGAAAGTCGTGTTGACGCTCAACGGCGGAGCCTTCCATGAGAACTGCCAAAAGCAGGGTTGGGACAACCCCAAACTCCCCGGCGTGGTCGCGGCGGTCTGGAAAGGCATAGCGCGGCGGCTGCTCCCCTACCGCGACGTCATCTACGGCTACGACCTCTACAACGAGCCGCTCGACTGGAACCAGATGCCCGCCCCCCCCCGCCAATGGCGCGACATCGCCAAGGCCGCGCTCAAGGCCATCCGCGAGGTGGACCAGCAGACCTGGATCGTCTACGAAACCGGGCCGGGCGGCCTTAGCTGGGGCTTCGCGGGCATGAAGCCGCTCCCCGACCCGCGCGTCATCTACAGCGTGCATTTCTACAACCCCCACGAGTTCACCCATCAAGGTATCGAGGACATCAGGAACACCGACTTGGCGGAGGTCAAAACGAAACTGAACGTCCGTTACCCCGGCGTGGTCAACGGCCTCCTCTGGAACAAGGAGCAGATCAAGAAGGACCTGGGGCCCGCCCGCGCGTTCCAACTGAAATACCATGTCCCGATGCTGGTCGGCGAGTTCAGCGTGGTCCGCTGGGCCCCCAAGGAGGACGCAGTCCGCTACCTCAAGGACTTGGTGGACATCTTCGAGGAGTACCATTGGTCATGGATATACCATTGCTTCCGGGAGTACCAGGGGTGGAGCGTCGAATATGACGACAACTACCCGGTGAACGGCAAGCATGTCCTGGCGCCAACGGAGACCGAACGCGCCAAGGTCATCAAGGCGGGGCTGGCGAAGAATCTGGAGTCAGCCCACGCCGCGCCGCCACCCGACGCGGCGCTCCGGTCGCAGTTGGAGCTGGTAAGCGATTTGAAGGACTTCAAGCCGGGCGACAACGAGCTGCGCCTCTGCTTCCTTGGCGACAGCATCACGCGCCACGGGTTCAACAAGACCACCATCGAGAACCTGAAGTGGGACCATCTCGCGGGGATGGCCGCCAGCTCCGCCGACAAGGACTTCGCGCATCTTGTCGCCGCCCAGATCTCGCGGCTGACGGGGAAAAAAGCCAGGCTCTTCTTCGCGGGCGGCGGTGCCTCCAAACTGGCGCTGTCGGCGGTCGCCTACATGAAGGACTACCAGCCCGACGTGGTGATCGTCCAGCAGGGCGAACACGTCCCAAGCAAGGATTTCGGCGGCAAGGTCGACCAGCCCCATGACGAGATCGTGGCGGAATACGCCGCCTTGCTGGACGGCCTGAAGGCCTTGCCCTCGTCGCCGCTGATCATCTGCACCGGAATTTGGGACCCGCAACAGAACTGGGCTCCCGGCATCAAGAAATATATCCGCCGCGTCGCCGAGATCGAGGCGATCCAGCAGGAGGTCTGCGGACAGAAAGGCGTCCCCTTCGTCTCCGTCGAGAAATACGCCCTCGACCCCGCCTGCAGCGGAACGGGCGGCAGCGCAGGCGTCAAATGGCATCCGAACGACAAAGGCCATGCGGGCTATGCGAAAGAGATTGTCGACGCGTTCGTCAAAGTCTATAAACCCGGCAAAGGATCAGCGAAATGAGCGTGGCCCAAAAGTACCCTAAAGGCGACACCTCGTGGTTCGTCAAAGACCGCTTCGGCATGTTCATCCATTGGGGGCTCTACGCCCTCCCGGCCCGCGAGGAGTGGGTCCGCCAACGCGAGCGCCTCAAGTCCGAGGACTACCAGAAGTATTTCGACGCCTTCGACCCCGACCTCTTCGACCCGAAAGCTTGGGCCAGAGCCGCCAGGGCCGCCGGGATGAAATACTTCGTCGTCACCGCCAAGCACCACGAGGGGTTCTGCCTCTGGGACAGCGCCTACACCGACTATAAGGCCACCAACACCGCCGCGGGCAAGGACTTGCTCCGCGAGGTGGTGGACGCCTTCCGCGCCGAGGGGCTCAGGGTCGGGCTGTACTATTCGCTGATCGACTGGCACCACCCCCAATTCCCAGTGGACCTAGCCCATCCCCAATATGAAGACAAGGAGTTCCGCGAGCGGGAGAAAGGCCGCGACATGAAAGTCTACGCCCAATACATGCGCGACCAAGTCCGCGAACTCCTGAGCAACTACGGCAAGATCGACGTCCTCTGGTTCGACTTCTCCTACCCCGGCAAGGACGGCAAAGGCCGCGACGACTGGGAGTCCGAGGCGCTGGTCGAGCTGGTCCGCTCGCTCCAGCCTGGCGTCATCCTGGACAACCGCCTCGACCTGCCCGGCGCGGGCGACATCGTCACCCCGGAACAGTACATCCCCGCCGAAGGCATGAAGGACGAGGATGGCAAGCCCGCCGTCTGGGAGGGGTGCCAAACCTTGTCCGGCGCCTGGGGCTACCACCGCGACGCCATCACTTGGAAGAGCCCGAAAATGCTCGTCGAGATGCTGGTGGAGCACGTGTCCAAAGGTGGTAATTTACTCTTGAACGTCGGCCCCACCGCCCGCGGCGAATTCGACGCCCCCTCACTAGACCGGCTCGGAGCCTTCGCCGACTGGACGCGCCGCCATGGCCGGGCCATCTACAACTGCGGCGCGGCCCCCGCGGGTTTCCTGCCCCCCAGCGACTGCCGCTACACCTACAACCCCGAGACCAACCGCCTCTACGCGCATTTGTTCGGCTGGCCCTTCCGCCACCTGCACCTGCCCGGCATGAAGGGGAAAATAAAGTACGCCCAGCTGCTCAACGACGCCAGCGAGGTCAAGTTCACCGAGGCCAAGGACAGCCCGATGCCCCATGACCATTGCGCCGGCAACGCCCCCGAAAACGCGGCGACCCTCGAGCTGCCCGTCGTCAAACCCAACGTGGAAGTCCCGGTCGTCGAGATTTTCCTGAAGTAAAAGACTGACAACCAAACAGGCCCGCCGCGCTCGAAAGAACGCGGCGGGCCTGTCGTTTTTCATCCCGGAATGGGGAATGTTTCAAAAGTGCCTGAAAATAGTTGACTGTTTGACGTGGAGTTCCTTTGCGGCGGAGCCGCTTTGGAATGCGGCGATCCTTCGCCGCTTTACGCTGGATTATGGTATGGGGGCACCGTTATTTCCGCGTCAAACCTCAGCCTGGAAACCTCTTCGACGTGTGCGGGAGACCGTTCCAAAGCGGCGAAGGATCGCCGCACTCCAAAGACGCTCCGCGTCGGAAAGGCAGCCCTCCCATCCGCAAAAATATAAACAGGAAAATGAAACCTGCCCAGTCAAGGCCCTGAAAACAGAAACGGAGACGCAGCTCGCGCAGCGTCTCCGTCATCTTTAGAGGCGGCCTAACGGCCGCGGCTCACTCAACCACTTTGGTCTTGGGCAAGCCCAAAGCCTTGTCGCCCTCTTTCCAGCGACCGTCCTCCAGGAGGATGTTGACTCTCTCGAAACGTTTGAGCACGTTGCGCTTCTTGCGGATCTGCGTGCTGCCCTTCAAACTCGGATGACGCGACATTTCATGGCTCCTGTCTATTATTTCCAACTCAAGTTAGACTTCAAGTCGAACCACTTAATATGCCGACATTCCCCGCGTTTTCAAACCCTCCAACCTACAATTTCGAGAAAAAGCGGCTATCTTGACAGCATGACCAGGAAAATCCAACCACTCCAGCTCGCCGCCCTCGCGGCTTTGGCCGTCGCCGCCCTCGCCTTGGCGCTCCTCCCCGGCCCGGCGGGACGCCCCGGCCCCGCGCTCACCATCCTCCAGACCAGCGACCTCCATTGCGAACCCGGACATCCCGGCTCGTCCCGCGGCTTCCTCAAGCTCGCAGCCCTCCTCGACAAGCTCACCGCCGAGTCCGGCGGCCCCTCCCAGGTCCTGCGCGTCGACTGCGGCGACGCCTTCCAAGGCACCGCCCTCGGCTCCCACACCCAAGGCACCGCCGCCGTGGAATACCTAAACCACGCCCGCTACGACGTCTTCGTCCCCGGCAACCACGACTTCGACTTCGGCGCCGCCGCCATGGCCGAACGCCTCAAAGCCCTCAAGCCGGACATTCTGTCCGCCAATTTGGAGCTCGACGGCCCGGCGGGCGCGCTCATCAAACCCTGGAAACTCTACGAGCGCGGCGGCGTCAAGGTAGCGGTCATCGGCCTGACCTCGCCTTTCCTGGGGTTCTGGCTCTGGGGCGACAACCAACGCGGCTACCGCGTTTGTTCCCTGGATTCCGCCCTGGACAAAGTCATGCCGGAAGTACTGGCGGCGAAGCCGGACCTGGTGGTCGTGGCGGCGCACCAAGGGCTATATGTTTCAAAGCGTTTGCCGCCGGGCAACGACCTCTGGGAGCTGGCGAAGAAGTGGCCGCAGATCAACCTGATCCTCGGCGGCCATTCCCATCAGGAGTTCCCCGGCAAACGCGTCGCCTTCGACGCCTGGTACGTCCAACCGGGCAGCCGGGCCGAGTTCGTGGCGGCGGTGAGTTTCGAGCGTGAGTCCGGCGCTCTCTCCAGCCGTCTGGTCGGCCCCGGCCGCGACGGGCCGCTTGACAGCAAACTCGCGGCGCGGCTCCGTCCCGCCCTGACAACCTCCGACGCCCAGGAGCGGGAGTTGGCCGGCGAACTGGAACACGAGCTGAAGGGCGAAATCCAGATCGGCGAGCTGTTTTGCGCCGCCATGGCCAAGGCGGCGGGGACGTCCGCGGCGATGGCGGGAGCGGCGCCGACGGCGGTGTTGCCCGCCAGCCCGGTCAGCCGCGCCGCGCTCCGCCGCTTGCAGCCCTTCGAGGACACGGTGGCGGTCCTGAGCCTGACGTCCGACGAGCTGGACTCGCTGATGGCGGAACAACGCTCCCGGGGAAAACGCGAGCTCGGCGCCCCTGCCCTGCGGTTCTGGGGCGTCCGTCCCGGACCGTCGGAGCGGCTCGACGTCGCCTTCAGTTCCTACGCCGTCGCCGGAGCTGGCAACCGCTACCCTGTCCTGAAGGCGATCGCCGCCCGCCCCTCTAGCCGCGCCCGCGACACTGGCGTCAACATCCGCGACGCCCTGGAAAAACTAGTTCGGAGTTGTGACCTGAGCGTCCTCGCCCCGTCCACCGCCGGTGGTGCCGCCTCACGCTAGAAATCGCCGCGACGCGCTTGTTCTCCGCTAGATTCCCTCGTCCGGGCCTAGTTTGCGCAAGGCTCCAGGCGTCATGCCGGTGGAGCGTTTGACGGCGCGGGAGAAATGGCTGGGGTTCGGCATTCCGACGTTCACTCCTATCTCCCCTAAGGGCAGCAGGCTGTTTCTCAGCAAGGCGGACGCCTCATGCATTCTTAAGCGGGCGAGGTATTCGCCAGGGGAGACTCCCATCATCTCCACAAAACGCCTTGTCAGAGTGGCTCTATGGCAGCCCAAGGTGTCGGCGAGCGTGTTGACATTGAGGCTCGCCTCTTGATGATGAGCATGTATTAGCTCGACCACCCTTTCGACAACCTGACCGGCCTCCGCCTTCGCTCCCAGACGTTTTCCGACCAGGGCGAGTAGCTCCGCCACTATTGAAAGCGTACGTCTTTGGCTGTAGGGGCTAGCGTCCTTCAAGCAACGCTCTAGCTCCAGGAAGAGCGCCGTGGGACATGGCCCCGCGCCCGCGAGCTTCCGCGGATAGCCATACCCCAATATGAAGCTGTCGGCTAGAGGGCCTTCGAAAGTAAACCAGCGGACTTCTCCGCCAGGCGAGCTGGCCTTATAGCCGTGGGACTCTTTTTGCAGCTTCCAGGCCACGTCTCCAGCTTTGAGCGACATGCTTTCGTCGCCAACACGCAGCTCTACTTCTCCGGACACCCCCCAGAAGACCTCGACAAAGCCCTCGCCAACGCTAGGAAATTCGCCGCTGTAATCACAAAGCTGGTGGAGTCCCGTAGACCGCCCATACATTGGCAACGGCAACGACGGCAACCTCCATGTCTCAGGCCTGGCCGCGATATGTGAAGTCTTCATGATTCAGCGCGCAACCTGCGTCAAATTGGACATTTCTAGCGACAAATTGGTTGTTGACATACCTTAAACTCCAAGGTATTATTATAATGTCAACTGCATCAAAATGCAAATAAAGCGGAACCGGAGCAAAAGTCATGTCAAGAAAAATTGCCTTCATCGGCGCGGGCAGCGTGATCTTCACGCGCAACCTTGTCAGGGATATTTTGTCCTTTCCGGCGCTGTCGGACTGCACCATCGCGCTGACGGACATCAGCGCGGAGAACCTCGCCTTCGCGGAGGCGGCCACCCGCAAGATCATCGACACCGGAAAATATCCGGCGAAGGTGCTCGCGACGACGAACCGGGCGGAAGCCCTCGAGGGCGCCGACGGCGTGCTGTGCACCATCCGGGTCGGAGGCATGAAGGGGTCGCAGGTCGACGTTGCCATACCCTATAAATACGGCGTCAAGGTCAACATTGGCGACACCCGCGGCCCCTCCGGTATCTTCCGCTTCCTGCGCACCGCGCCGATCATGCTGGATATTTGCAGGGATATAGAAAGATATTGTCCCGGCGCCGTGTTTTTGAACTATACGAATCCGATGGCGATGTTGTGCCGGGCCATGCAGGGACAGAGCAAAACGGTCATCTCCGGTCTCTGCCACAGCGTGCAGGGCACGGCGGAGATGTTGGCGAGATGGATCGGGGCGCCCATGGAGGAAATCACCTATCTCTGCGCCGGCATCAACCACCAGGCGTGGTATCTGGAGTATAAGTGGAAGGACCAAGACGCCTATCCGCTCCTCCGCGCGGCCATCGCCAAGCCGGAGATTTACAACGAGGAGCAAGTGCGCAACGAGATGTTCCTCCATCTGGACTACTATGTCACCGAGTCCTCCGGCCACAACTCGGAATACAACGCCTGGTTCAGAAAGCGGCCCGACCTGCTGGAGAAATACTGCACCCATGGCACCGGCTGGAATCCCGGGATTTCCGCCGTCGACAGGCTCGCGGGCGAGCCCGGCGACAACGACGAGGAGCGGCGTAAAACCGAATTCGACAAATGGATCAACGGCGCGATCGATCTCGCCCGCGGCAAGGAGTACGCGGCTTACATCTTCAACGCCATCTTCGGCGACTACACCAACTTCGAATTCAACGGCAACGTGCGGAATTTCGGACTTATCGACAACCTGCCCGCGGGCTGTTGCGTCGAGGCTCCGGTGTTGGCCTCCAGGCGTGGCTTAAGCCCGATGCATGTGGGCCCGCTGCCCGCGCAGCTCGCCATCCTCAACAACATCAACGCCAGCTGCGAGGAACTCGCCGTGGAAGCCTCCCTCACGGGTGATCCGAGGAAGGTGTTCCACGCCGTCTGCCTCGACCCGCTGACGTCCGCCGTTTTAAGTCTCGCGGAAATCAAAGCCATGGTCGACGAGATGTTCGAAGCCGAAAAAGAATCGCTGCCCCAGTTTAAGCGGTTTAACTGAAAAAAGGAAATAACCGATGAACACCGAAGCCACTGATGTGAATCTCTGTCACATCAACGTCCCGCGGACACCCGATGAAGGTATACTTTTTGTGGATCACTCGCAGGCCGGACACAGCGGCCATCTGGGACACGCGCTTGTTGAATACGCCCCCGGGAAAATACTGGCCTTCTACCCGCACTGCTTTGGTCGGGTCGAGGGCCATTCCGGAGATGGATGGATGGAATACAAGCGGTCCGAGGACGGCGGCCGCACTTGGGGCGAGCCGGTCGCGCTTGAGTACTCCAGACGGTCGTATCAGGCGATTGGAAACGAGCATTCCGTGATGTGCGAGAAAGCGGTATGCACGGACGATGGCGACATTCTGCTGTTCAATCTTGAGAGCGTCAACCCCACTTACTTCTGGGAGCCGCTGGCGGCGCCGACTTTCTCGCGCAGTTCAGATAAAGGAATCACCTGGTCCGACGCGAAACCCATCGGCAACGAGGCCGGACGTTTCAGCGACGTCCTCTATCATCAAGGCGTCATTTACGCGCTCAAATTTTGCAATGACTGCAAAGTCTTCTTTTGCGGCAACCTGCCGGAACATCATTACGAGCTCCACGTCAGCGAAGATCAGGGGCGTACTTTCCACCGCCGCAGCGTGCCGCCGTTCGAGACGTTGCATCGCGGCTACGGCACGATGGAGTTCCTGTCGGACACCGAACTGATCGCCTATGTCTACAACAATACCGATGAGTGTCGTCCCGAGTATGTGATCAGCCGTGACGCGGGGAAGACCTGGGAAGCGCCGCAAGCGACGTTTCTCGCCAAACAAATCCGCAATCCGCAGATGACCGCCTTCAAAGACGGCTTCGTGATGCACGGCCGCAGCGGCGATAGAGGGGAGGAAAAAATCAAGGGCCACTTTGTCCTCTACACCTCGCGCGACGGCATTCACTGGGATGAGGGGCGCTATCTGCAAATGCGGACCGCGGGCCTAGGCGCGTATTCGAACAACCTGCTTGTCCACGATCCGAACGGAGGCCCCGAACGCCTGTTGATCCAGGCGTCTCACGCATACAGTATGCACAGGACCAACATTTACCATTGGTGGCTGACCTTAACAACCATCGGGAAGGTAGCCCTCAACTCCGGCTTGCCTAGCCGCCGTCAACTTTTGTCGGCGGCAACTTCATCAAACCTGACTTGACACCTCACACGGAATCTGTGTGAAGAGATCAAACGATATTGTTTGATCGCAATTATTAGCGGGATGCCTACGTGCTATGACCAAAGAAAAAAACTATGCGGCAGCAATGATCCTGGCGATGGCGGGTCTCTATTTTTTCTCTTTTTTTCAGCGGGTAGCCATTCCTGGGACCATCTTTAGCGATCTGCAAAATGAGTTTACAATTTCGGCGGCCGAGGTGACAAGGCTGAGTGCCATTTACCTGTTTATTTATGCGGCGATGCAGCCGTTTGCGGGCTTGCTGGCCGATCGTTTCGGCGGCATTAAAATCGCATTGCTCAGTGGCATGCTGATGTGCGCGGGCTCAATCGCGTTTCCGTTGTCATCCAACCTCGCCGGATTGTATTTTAGCCGCGCGGTGGTGGGCTTTGGAGCCAGCGCGGTGTTCTTGTGTTTGATGAAAGAAGCCGATTTATTTTTCAGTGGCAGGAATTTCGCGCCAATTGTCGGTATTCTCAGTTTGCTCGGCTGCAGCGGTGGACTTGTCGGCACCAGACCATTCAGGATGATGGTTGAAGGTATGGGATGGCGTAATTCATGTATGATGATCGGCGTTTTTTCGTTCGTGATCTTAGCCTTCGCAGGACTGATGGCGCGAAAAGTTAAGAGGCGAGATAAAATCGTCAATAACAATCATATTGTGGCACGTTTGCTTGAAGTATTGGGTAAAAAACGGAACTATCCAATTTTTGTCCCCTGGGCGATTTGTTTTGCCATTTATTTCAGTATCCAGGCAACAATTGGAGCTAAATTGCTCGAAGATCTATGCCGAATCACGCCGTTACAATCATCGAATTACACGTTTATCATGATGTTGGTGACAATGACAACATTGTTCTCGTCTGGGTTAATCAGCCGTTGCCTCGGCAATAAACGCAAGATTTTCTTGATTTTCGCCAGTGTGTCCACGTTGATAGCGACGGCCATATTTTTGCTTGGAAGCAGCATGGGAATGCCTCCATGTTTTTTCCTGCCCGGATATCTTTTGCTGGCAATGGCTTGTGGAATTAGTCCGGTGGTCGTTTCAATGATGGCGGAAAGCAACGGGAATGAGGTGGCTATCGCCATCGGATTGCTGAACACGGCGGTATATGTCATGGTGGCTTTTTTTTCACAACTTATTGGTAGCGTCTTGGATATCTTCAAGACAGCGATCAATTTCACCGAGAAATCAACGGTTTATCCGTCTACCGCCTATATCGCGATCTTCGGTATTTTATTGGTGTTCGCGCTTGCGGCGGTGATTTTCTCTTTATATAGCAGAGAAACGTATGTCGAAAAATTTTAGCGCAAGGAGTTACTCATGAAACTTACCATGGGAGAAGAGCGAGTCATTGTAAGGGGCATTCGGCCTGAAGAACAAATTTGGGGCGCCTATCAATTCCCAAGACCTTATAATCTCGGAGACAGATTAGTGGTCGCCGTCCATGTTGTCAATGATGACATCAAGTCTTTCGGGGAAGATAATCTATGGTTCGAAAGCCGAGATGAAGGAGTGACGTGGAAAGAGATAGACGCCGCGGTATCTACGCAGTGCGGGTTGCCGCTTCCAAATGGCGACAGAATATATTTCCCGATGGAATCCGGCATAAATCTTGATAAATATAAGAGCACTCCCCAGAATCTCCTTACGCCCGGATATGATTTCACCCAAAAGGCAGAGGAAGGAACTTTGCCGATTCCGGACGGCATGACCTGCTGGATAGGCGGTCTAGTCATCAAAGCGTATAATGCTGACAGACTACCGGACAGTTTGTCTAAAAAAGAATGGCTGGCGAAAAGAATTCCGGAAGGGGAAACAGCGGCCGTCTCCGAGCTTGTACAAGTTGATTGGCCTTATTTGACAAGAGTTGTCTATTCTGGAAATAATTATGACAACGTCCTTAAACCGATATTCCCGAGAGGCACGCCGAAGCTCGGCCCCGACGGCGCTATTTGGATAAGCGCTTTTTCTGGTGAAGGACACCTCAATCCAGCCACCGGCCAATACAGTCCCTATTACTCGGCGGAATTATTCCGCTCCGAAGACAATGGTCATTCCTTCAAGCTTCGCGGCCATATGGAATATGAGGCCGATGGCCGCGAATATCCTTATCAGAGCGGCGGCTTCAGCGACAGCGACTTTGAATTTATGCTTGACGGCTCAATCGTGTGGTTTTTCAGGACAACATGGTACGCCTTCACCGGCAAGGAATGGGACCCTATGTATATGTCGCGCTCGACAGATAACGGTTATACATGGTCAAAGCCGGTCAAGTTTGCTGATACGGGTATATTGCCGCGCTTATGCAAGCTTGAATGCGGTATAACGCTTTTATGTTACGCCAGACCGGGCATGTATATCAGCGCTTGTGAAAATGAGAGCGGCACAAAGTGGAGTGAACCGCTGGTGGTTATGGAACCCGGTGACAGAAGCCATCTCGCCAACATAAAGATTGACACCCCGACCTTCCATGAGTGGGTTGGCGCTTGTAATAATCCGGAAATGATTCCCCTAGACAGGAATAGCGCGCTATTCTTTTACAGCGACTTTTACTATCCCGACGAGGATGGGGTGAAACGTAAAACAATTTTATGTAGAAAAATCACCGCGGAAGCCTGACTGAAGACCTTCCGCCTGCTCCGACCTGGACCATGGCTATTTTCCGCCGCGATGGAGGCGGCGGAACGCCACCGTGGTCATGCCCGTCTTCTGGCGGAACTGGCGGTAGAAGAAATACGGGCTGCGGTAGCCAAGCTCGGCGGCGATCTCCTCGGCCGTCTTCGGGGAGCTCGCCAAGAGCTCCTTCGCCATCTCGATCCGCTTCTGGATCAGGAATTTCTTCGGGCTCTGCCCCACGCTCTCCTTGAAAACGCGCGAGAAATTCGAGACGCTCATGAACGCCCCCCGCGCCAGACGCTCCAAATCCAGATGCCCCGCCAGACGCCGATGCATCAAGTCCATGGCGTGACGCACCGGCGACGGGATCGCGTCCGGACGCGCCGCGGGGAGCGTCACCTTCACCGCCCGACGCAGCTTCACCGTGAACTCCACCAGATAGACGCCCAACAACAGCTCGCTGTCGTCGGAGGGGTTGTCGCGCTCCTGGGTCATCTTCTGGAAGAGCTCGTGAAAACCCTGCTTGTCGGGGAGCGTCACCACCGGGCCGGTGGTGTCGCAAGAGGGGAACTCGGCCCCGGCGGCGGCGAGCTCCTCGGCATGGAAACGCAGCACGAAATACGAAATGGTGGGAGTGCCAGCAAACTCCACGTGCTCCTCGCCGGGCCGGAAGATCAACAGGTCGCCAGCCTCGGCGCGGTGGCGGCGCGACTCAATCTCGAACTCGCGCACCCCGGCGGTGATGTAGAGCAGCTCGAAATGCGGATGCAGATGCAACGCGCCGCGGCCAACGGCATAGGGCGCTTGCGGGTCGTCGAAATGCGCCTCCACCCGCGAGCAGGAAAGATCCATGACGCTGGCCGTCGGCCCCTCGTCCCCGTCCACTTTCCGCATCTTCGCGCCTCCACCGTCAGAACCCTGGCTTATACTAGCGCGGCGGCGGAAAAAAACAACCCGCGGCATGGGCGTCACGTCCATACCGCGAGGAGGTAAGGTCTTAGCGCGCCGCCCAAAGCAGGCCGCGGCGCAGGATCTCGCGCGTCTCGGGGATGGCGAACTCCGCCGCCACGTGCCCCAACGACGAGTAGAACACCCGCCCCTTGCCGAACCGGCGCTTCCACACCACCGGCATCACCGTCCCGGCGATCCAATCGGCGTGCTCGGCGGTGAAGGTGGTCGTCGCCAACACTTCGTTGCCCGGGTCGACATGCATGTAGTACTGCTCCGATTTCACCTTGAAGTCCAGGATGCCGGCCATCACCGGGTCGGCGGGACGGGTGACGTTCACCGTGTACTCGATCTGGCCGCCGGGGTGGCAGACGAACTGCCCGCCCACCAGCCATTGGAAGTCGGTGTCCTCGCGGAAGGCGTCGCCCATGCCGCCGTGGAACCCGGCCACGCCCATCCCGGCCTTGGCCGCGTCGAGCAGGCCTTTGCGTTGCTCCCCGCTGATCTTGCCCATGGTCCAGACGGGCACCGCCAGGTCGAACGACGCCATCGCCACGGCGTCGGCGAAAACGTCCAGCTTGTCGCTGACGACGGTTTCGAACCCTTCCTTGTCAAGCATCTCTTCGACGATTTTGGCGCAGGGCTCCGGCTCGTGGCCATCCCAGCCGCCCCAGACGATCAAGGCTTTCTTGCTCATGCTTTTCTCCTAAGGGAAATGGGTTAGTTGTCCAAGGTTCCGTCGCGGAGGCCCAGGGGCAAGGCGGCGGGGCGCTCGACGGAGCTGTCGATCAAAATATGCCGTCCGGCGTCGGAGGACTCGTCGAGGGCGAGCATGACGTCGAGAACGTGGCTGGCGAGAGCGCCGGAGCAGCGGTTGGGACGTTGGTTTTTCACGGCGTAGGCCATGTCCAGCGCGCCGACCCCGCGGGAGTTGTCGCAGTAGCCATGGGAGAGCGGGACGGTCTCGAAATCCTTCATGCCCCGCTTGTAGAGCTTGACCTCGCCGCCGAAGCCGTTGGGGTCCGGGACGCGGAGGGAGCCCTCGGTGCCGTGGATCTCGATGTTGTGGTTAGTGTGCTTGAGCACGTCGAAACTCATGACCAAGGTGACGAGGGCGCCGGACTGGAACTCCAGCGTCCCGGCGGCGTGGGTGCTGACCTCGACGGGGAGTATCTTGCCCTTGGCTCCCTCGCTGGTGGCGAGGCGTTCGGAGCGGGCGCGGCCAGCGCAGGCGCAGACCCGCTTGACCGGGCCGAGCATGTTAACCAGCGCGGTGATGTAATACGGGCCCATGTCCAGGACCGGGCCGCCGCCTTTGAGGTAGTAGAAGCCGGGCGCCGGGTGCCAAGTCTCGTGTCCACCGCACATCATGAAAGCGGTGCCGGCGACGGGGCGGCCGATCCAGCCGTCGTCGACGAGCTTGCGGCAGGTCTGCTGGCCGCCGCCGAGGAAGGTGTCGGGGGCGCAGCCGACCAGGAGTCGCTTTGACTTGGCCAGTTCCAGGACGCGGCGGGCGTCGGCGCGGTTGACGGCGAAGGGCTTCTCGCAATGTACGTGCTTGCCGGCGTTGAGAGCCAGGGCGTTGATCTCGGCGTGAGACTGCGGGGTGGTGAGATTGATGACGATCTGGATCTCCGGGTCGGCCAGGAGCGCGTCGACCGACACCGCGGCGAGAGAGTGCTCCTTGGCCTTCGCCTCAGCGGCCGTAGGGTTGACGTCGGCGCAGGCCTTGACCTTCATGCCCTCGAAGCCCTTGATGGAATTGAAATAGGCGTTGCTGATGTTGCCACAGCCGATGATGCCCACTTTGGTCGAGATGCCCATGGTCGAAAACTCCTCGGACGCTGGTTTGGTTTGCGAAGCCGGTATTGACTTTATTTTATTATACCCTAGATTATTCATTCATGAAATGGAGTTAATTTTCAATTATATGGACGATTTTGGCAAATACCTGAGACATCTACCACGGCGCGCGCCCTTGTGCGCCCAGGTGTCGAACATTGGTTACATGAAGGCCAAGCCGAACCTGATCGACCAGGTGTTCTCAACGGCCAACTTCTCGTTCATCCTGAGCGGCACGGGCCACTATCGGAAGAACGGCAAGACTTGGACGGTACAGGCGCCCTGCGTGCTGACGCAGTGGCCCGGCGAGGGCGAGACCTACGGCCCCGACACCACCTGGGAGGAGCTCTACCTGATCTACGACGCGGAACAGTTGCCGCGTTTTGTCGAGGCTGGAGCGTTCGTGCCGGAGCGCCCTGTCTGGCACGTCAAGGACGACGGCGGTTTGCGACGACAAGCGGCGGCGCTGCTCCAGCTTCTAGGGGCGGAGGAGGCGGCCTTGGACGCGGCGAAGGTGGACTGGCGTTGCGCCGGGATGATCCTGGAGAGCCTCAGTTCCGAGGAAGTCGAGCCGAGCTGCCGGGAGGAGCGGGTGGTCCGGGGCGTCCGGGCGGAGCTTGAGCGCGACTACCTCGCCGCGCGCGACTTCGACGCCTTGGCCCGAGCCAACGGCATGTCTCCTGCGACTTTCCGCCGCGCTTGGGCGAAACATGGCGGCGGCGCGCCGGGAGCTTATCAACTCAGCTTGAAAATCCGCAAGGCCTGCTCGCTGCTGGTGGAAACGCGGCTGACGGCGGGCGAGATCGCCGACCAGCTCGGCTACGACGACCGGCTCTATTTTTACCGGTTGTTCAAGAAGAAAACCGGGATGACCGCGCTGGAGTACCGCTCCGTCCACCGTGACGACGCCTTGTTCCCGCAATAAAAATAGAGGAGCGGAGCGCCATGGTCCAGGTCGGAGACCTGGTCGCCCCCGCCGGCGACAGAGGCGGAAGGTTTTTTTAATCAGGGTGGCTTCGCCACTTTCGCCTCCGGCGGCCAGGCTCCCGCGCCTGGAGGCGGCCAGGTCTTCGACCTGGACCATGGCGCTGCGCGCCCCTGTTTTTAGTCGCCGCCGAGGGCGCGGTATCGCGACCGCAGCTCGACGGGGCTGGCCCCGCCCGCTTTGCGCAGCGCCCGCGAGAAGTGGCTGCGGTTCGGCATCCCCACCCTGGCGGCGATCTCCGAGACCGGCAAATCCGTGCCCTCCAACAGGGCCAGCGCCTCCTGTATCCGCAGCCGCCCCAGGTATTCGCCGGGCGTCATGCGCATCACCTCCTGGAAATGCCGGGAGAGGGTCGAACGATGCAACCCCAGCAGCTCGGACAAGGTGTTCACGTTGACGTTCTTGTCGGGGTACTTGGCCTGGGCCAGCTCGACGAAGCGGTCGCAGACGCGGCAAGCCTCGCCCTTCGCCCCAAGCCGCCGCCCCGCCAGAGCCAAGAGGGCGGCGACCACCGAGACCATCCGCCGCTGGCTATACGGGCTCATCTCGCGCAACCCCGACTCCAGCTCCAAGAAAAGCTCGGTGGGACACGGCCCAGCGCCCTCGAGCTGGCGGGGATAGCCGTAACTGCGCACGAAGCTGTCGGCGGACGGGCCGTCGAAAGTGAACCAGCGCAGCTCCCAGTCCGGCGAGAGCGGCCGGTAGCCGTGGGGCTCGCCGCAGAGCTTCCAGACCACGTCGCCAGCACCCAGCCGGAGCGACTCCCCGGCTATTTCCATCTCCCCCGCACCAGCGATCCCCCAGAGGACCTCCACGAAGCCCTCGTTGCCGCTGGAGCCCCGAACATAGTCCATGTCCAGCAGGTAATGCCCCGCCGACCTGGCGTGGAACGGCAGCGGCAAGTCCGGCGGCCGCATGAAATCCGGCCTTGTCACGATCCTCCTGAACCCCATCCCTCCCCCTGCGACAAAGTGGACACTTAAACGACAAATAGTCAATTGTTTAACCGTTTTCCATCCTTTATGATAATAGCGCGGATGCCGCTAAATGCAAACCAAAGGAGCGTGCCGAACCATGCGCAACACCATAGAGATCCAAGGCGAACAGATTCTGGCGAACGGCAAGAGCGTCCAGATATTGTCCGGGGCGATGCACTATTTCCGCGTCCATCCCGATTATTGGCGCGACCGTGTCGTCAAACTCAAGCAGTGCGGACTGAACACCCTGGAGACCTACCTCGCCTGGAACTTCCATGAGCCGCGGGAGGGGCGATTCGACTTCTCCGGCGCCAAGGATTTCGCGCGTTACATCGAGATCGCCCAGGAGGAGGGGCTGATGGTGATCGTCCGTCCCGGGCCCTACATCTGCTCCGAATGGGACCTCGGCGGCCTACCCGCCTGGCTGCTCGCCAAACCGGGTCTGCGTCTCCGCTGCCTGAACCAGTCCTTCCTCGACGCCGTCGACCGCTACATGGAACGGGCGCTGGCCCTCCTCAAGCCGCTTCAGTTCACCGCGGGCGGCCCGGTCATCGCCATGCAGATCGAGAACGAGTACGGCTCCTACGGCAACGACCAGGCTTATTTGCTGCACCTCAAAGAATGTTTCGTGAAGGCCGGGATCGACGTCCCGCTGTTCACCTCCGACGGCGCGGGCGCACACTACCTCGCCGGAGGCGCGTTGCCCGGCGTCCTCGCGACCGTCAACTTCCGCAACCACCCGGAGCGGAACCTCGCGGCGCTGGACAAGTTCCGCCCCGGAACCCCGAAGTTCGTCATGGAGCTCTGGGACGGCGGCGCCCATCATTGGGGCAAAATGTACCCCGAGCACCCCGTCGCCGGCGTCCGGGAGGATGTCGCGGAGATCCTCGACCACAAGTTCCACATGAACCTTTACATGTTCCACGGCGGCACCAACTTCGGCTTCATGAACGGGGCGAACTACTTCGACCGCTACATGCCGATGCTCTCCACCTATGACGTAGACGCGCCGCTCAGCGAGGAGGGCGACCCCACCCCTAAATATCACGCCATCCAGGAGGAGATCCAAAAACGCGCGCCGACGGCCGTCCTCGCGGCTCCGGCTATCCTGGAGAAGCGCGCCTACGGGAAGATCCCCTTGACGGCGTCGGTGACGCTCGCCGACGCCCTGCCGCGGCTTGCCGATCCAATCCAGACGGCGGCGCCAGAGACGATGGAGCGTTACGGCCAAGCCTACGGTTTCATCCTCTACCGGACGCGCCTCGCCGAGCCGGGTGGCCACCAGTTGGAGCTGGAGGGCTTGCAGGACCGAGCCATCATCATGTTCGACAACCGGGTCGTCCATGTGGCGTACCGCAACGACCCGTCCTGGAACTTCGCCGTCAGCGTCCCCGAGACCGGCGGGACGCTCGACATCCTGGTGGAGAACATGGGCCGGGTGAACTTCGGCGACAAAATGGAAAAAGAGTTGAAGGGCGTCACCGGGGTGAGGAGCTCCTCCGGCCAGCATCTGTTCGGCTGGGAGGTTTATCCGCTGCCGCTGGACAACACGGACAAGCTCGTCTTCGGCCCGGAGCGGCCCGTCGACGGCCCGGCGTTCCACCGCGGGACGTTCGTGGTGGACAAAGCTTGCGACACTTTCCTGAAAGTCCCCGGCGGCGTCAAGGGCGTGGTTTTCCTTAACGGCGTGAATTTGGGGCGTTATTGGCAGATCGGCCCGCAGAAGACGCTATACGTCCCGGCGCCGTTGTTGAGGCGGGGCGAGAACAGCGTCGTGGTGTTCGAGCTCGAGGGGCTGGGCGAGTTTTGCGTGGAGTCGGTGGCGAGGCGCGACTTCGGCCCGCGGGCGCTGATGCAAATCTAAAAGCCTGACCGCCACTTGGCTTCCTGCCTGGCCGGGTGTAGATTACGCGGAACTTCACAAAAGGGCAAGATGAGATGGCAAACAAGAAAATTGACAAATACATGGCGGTCGAGGCGGAGTCGGGCGACAACATGCAATGGCATGGGGCCGACGAGAGCCCCTTCGTCCTCGAAGGCTTCCATTGGCGGAAAAAAGGCGGGGCGTTCCGGCGCCTGCCAGCGAGCTCCAAGAAGTCCCCCCTGCCCGAGGGCGCCGACCGCATGGCCGACCACTCGGCCGGCGGGCAACTCCGGTTCAAGACCGACTCCGCCAACTTCATGGTGAAAGCGTCCGTGCGCACCATGGACAACAACGCCGACATCATGACCTTCAGCCGCGTCGGCTTCGACCTCTACGCCGGAGCGGGCGCCAACAAGCATTTCGTCGGGGTCAGCCGCTTGAACTTCGACAAGGTGGACCGGGGTTTCCACTCCTATTGCGCCACGGTCTTCGCGGCCGGGAGCAAGGCCATGCGCGAATACACCCTCAACTTCCCCCTCTACGCCAGCGTCGAGACGTTCGCGCTCGGGCTCGACAAAGGGGCGAAGGTAGAGGCGCCATCCCCCCGGCGCGACCAACGTCCCGTCGTGGTCTACGGCACCTCGATCCAACAGGGCTGCTGCGCCTCGCGCCCCGGCCTCTGCCACACGAACATCCTCAGCCGGACACTCGACCGCCCCTTCCTCAACCTGGGCTTCGCCGGGTCGGGCAGGGGCGAGCCGGAGGTGGCGCGCGTCCTGGCGACCATTAAAGACCCGGCCCTCTACATCCTCGACTACGACTCCAACTCCTCGGTGGAGGGGCTGACCGCCACCTTGGCGAACTTCACCGACATCCTGCGGCAGGCCCACCCGGAGACCCCGGTCCTGACCGTGTCGCGGATGCGCTACCCTTCCGACTACCCGCTCGACCCCGAGGGCGCGGCGTGCTCCGAGGAGCTCATTCAACGGACCGCCGTCCATATCGCCAACCTCCAACGCCGCCGGGCGGCGGGAGACCGTAAAGTCCACTTCCTCGACGGGGTCGCGCTGTTCGGCGAGGACTACGCCGACTGCAGCACCGACAACTGCCACGCCAACGACCTAGGCTTCCACCGGATCGCCAAGGTGATGGCTCCGGAGATCGAAAGGATACTTTCCGCCTAAAGCTAGCTCTTCCGCCGCTTGGTTTTATGCCCAAACGGGGTTAAGTTGATATTGTTAGCTTTGATTTTTGGCGGACTGGAGGGGCGGAGGGATGAGGAAAACTGTTGCCACGGCGGGGTTAGGGATGGCGCTGGCGGTCTGCCTGTGCCTGACCGTCCATGCGTCGGGGCTGGAGCGGCTCCCCGACGGCGGCTTCCTGCTCAATGGCGGCGGCAAGACCGACGGGGAGTTGGTGCTGGCGGGGGGCGACCACCATTTCCCGCCTTTCGAGTATCTCAACGCCCAAGGCGAGCCGGAGGGCTTCAATGTCGACCTGCTCCAAGCGGTGGCCACGACCGCGGGGCTGCGGGTAAAGCTGCGCCTCGGGCCGTGGGACGAGGCGCGCGAGGACTTGGAGGCGAGCCGCCTCGACATGCTCGGAGGGATGTACAGCACGGAGGAGCGCCGCGCCAAAGTCGACTTCAGCGTGCCGACCTTCATCAATAGCTATGTGATCTTCGTCCGCGCCGGCTCGGACATCAAGGGTCCGGCCGATCTGAAGGACAAGGTGCTGCTGACCCACCGTGGCGACCTGGCCGACGACTTGGCCAAAGAGCGGGGATTAGGCCAGCGGCGGATCTCCTGCCGCAATTGGGAAGAGACGCTCCGGCGCCTGGCGTCGGGCGAAGGCGACTGCGTCATGGCGGGCAAAGCCCAGGGGCTGCTCTTCGCCCGGGCGGCCGGGCTGGACAACCTGCGGGTGGTCGGCCCCCCCGTCGCGGCGGCGAACTATTGCATGGCGCTGCGCAAAGGTGACGCCGCGCTGCTGGCCAAGGTCAACGAGGCCCTGGGGGCGCTCAAGGGTAGCGGAACCTACGACCGGATTGTCGACAAATGGTTCGCCGTGACCGGGGAGGCTCCATCCGCGGCGGCGGCCCAAGTGCTGAAACGGGCTTTGCTGTTGGCGTTGTTACTGGCGTTGCTGGCCGGGGCGGGTCTCGCCTGGGCCTGGTCGCTACGGCGGGCGGTGACGAACAAAACCCGAGACTTGGCGGGCGAATTGGCGCGGCGCCAAGTTCTGGAACGGGAGCTGAAGTCCAGCGAGGCCAGGTTCAGGCATCTGGTCGAGAGCCAACGCGGCGAATACTTCTTCTACAGCCGCGGCTCGGACGGGGCGTTCCTCTACTTGAGCCCGTCGGTACGCGACATCCTCGGGTACGAGCCGGACAAGTTCGCCGCCCTGGGGGACGGGAGGTTCACGGACAACCCGTTGAACCACGAGGCGCGGCGGCGGATGCTCCTGGGGCTGGCGGGACGGCAGCAAGAGCCTTTCGTCGTGGAGATGTCCCACAGCGACGGCGGGCGGCGGCTCTTGCGCGTGAGCGAAGCCCCGGTGCTCGGCGAGGACGGCGCCACGCTGTCGGTCGAAGGGCTGGCCCGGGACATCACCGAGCTGGAGCGGGCCGAGCGCGAGCGACAGTCCTATCTGCGCTCGCTGGAGCTGCTCCGCGGCGTCGACGAGACCATCCTCGCGACCGACCGGCTCGAGGACATGACCCAGAACGTCATGGCCAAGGTCTTCGAGCTCTTCGACTGCGACCGGGCCTGGCTGCTCTACCCCTGCGACCCGGAGGCGGAGGCCTGGACGATCCCGGTGGAGCTCTGCCGCCCGGAGTTCTCCGACGGCGTGGAAGAGCGCGTGATCCCGGCCAACGAGGAGGGCCGGACATGGCTGCGCAAATGTCTCGCTTCCGACACCCCCATGGTGGTCGTCCCGGAGCCGGGCACAGCGTTGCAGCAGGCCCTCGCCCCCTTCTCCGTGAGAGCGATGATGCTCATGGTCGTCAGGCCCAAGCTCGGCAAGCCCTGGGCGATCGGGTTGCACCAGTGCTCCTCCCCCCGGGGCTGGACGGACGAGGAGCGGTCGCTGTTCAAGAACATCGGAGCCAGGATGACCGACGCGCTGAGCCTCTTCCTGCTCCATCGGGACCTGTTGGAGTCGGGGGCGGCGCTGCTGCGTAGCGAGGGGAGCTACCGGAAACTCTTCGAGCAGTCCAACGACGCCATCGTCATCCACGGCATGGATGGCCGGATCATGGACGTCAACGGCCGGGCCTGCTCGACGCTGGGGCGCGGCCGGGAAGAGCTGTTGCGGTCCAAGTCCGCCGACTTTTTCGCGTTGGCGGAGCTACCGCGGGCGCGGCGGGCCTTCGAGGCTTTGTCGCGGGACGGCGCGATAATGTTCGAGTCCAAGTTCCGCCGGACGGACGGCGGGCCGCTCGACGTGGAGATCAGCTCCAGCGTGGTCGACCCGGACAAGGGCGTGGTGCAGATGCTGATCCGGGACATCACGGCGCGGAAACGGGCGGAGGAGGAGCTGCGGCGGACCAAAGCCTACCTGGACAGCATCGTCAACTCCATGCCCTCGGCCCTGGTGGGAGTCGACGCCCGGGGCCAAGTGACCAACTTGAACGTCGAGGCGCTGAAAGCGTCGGGGCTGGCGGAGGCCAACGCCCTCGGAAAGGACGTGGAAGCCCTCTTCCCCGACCTGCCCGGGCTCGCCCAGGATGTCGAGCGCGCCATCGCCTCGCGCTCGCCGGTCGCCCGGGAGAAGGTGCCGCGGATCGTCAACGGGACGCGCCACTACCTGAACCTGACGGTCTACCCCTTGCGCGGGGGCGAGGAGCGAGGGGCGGTGCTGCGCCTCGACGACGTGACGGAACGCGTGAGGCTGGAGGCCTTGATGGTGCAGTCGGAGAAGATGCTCTCGCTCGGCGGCCTGGCCGCCGGGATGGCGCATGAGATCAACAATCCGTTGGGCATCATCACCCAGGCGATCGAGAACGTCTCCCGGCGTTTGTCTTCGGAACTCCCGTCCAACCTCCAGGCCGCCGCCGCCGCGGGGATTGACTTGACCCGGCTACGCGATTTCCTGGAGCGGCGGCAGGTGCTCGGCTTCGTCGACGACATCAAGGAGGCCGGGGCCCGCGCCTCGGCCATCGTCAAGAACATGCTCAAGTTCGGACGCGCCAGCGAAGCCAAGTTCGAGCGCCGCGACCTGCGGCCGATCGTCCGCGACGCCGTCGCCCTTGCCGCCAACGACTACGACCTGAGACGCCACTACGATTTCCGCCACATCAAGATCGAGTTGGAGTTCGCCCCCGACCTCCAGGACGTCCCCTGCGTCGAGACCGAGCTCAAACAGGTGCTCCTGAACTGCCTCAAGAACTCCGCCCAAGCCATGCGCGACAACCAGAGCGTCCGCGGCCGCGGCTCCGTGATCCACGTCCGGGCGACCCAGGAGGCGTCCGCCGTCCGCCTCGAAGTCGAGGACAACGGGCCGGGGCTGGACGAGCACACGTTGAAACGGGTCTTCGAACCGTTTTTCACCACCAAGGACATCGGGGTGGGCACGGGGCTGGGGCTCTCGGTCTCCTACTTCATCATCACCGAGAACCACAAGGGGACCATGGAGGTGGAGTCCACCCCCGGCGTCGGCTGCAAGTTCATCATCCGCCTGCCGACGGCCGACCGACAAGCGGAGGCCACGGGATGAAAGAGACGACCATGCGCGCGCACGCTCAAAACCGGATTTGGCCGCGGGTCTTGTTGACCGTGGCGCCGCCGGTCGCGTTGACCATCGCCCTCTTCTTCGCGGCGGAGCTGCTCTTCGCCCTGCCGCTCTTCAAGCAAACCATCATCGACGGCGACAAACGCGAGCTACGCCAGTTGACCATGGTCGCCTACAAGATCATCGAGGCGTACAAGGACCGCTCCGACCACGCGGAGTTCAGCGCCGCGGAGGCCCAGGAACGCGCCAAAGAACAGCTCCGCCGCCTGCGCTTCGGCGAAGGCGGCAAGGACTACTTCTGGATCCAGGACACCCACCCTCGCATGGTCATGCACCCCTACCGCCGCGATCTCGACGGCCAAGACGTGTCCAACTTCACCGACTCCGACAACTACAACCTCTTCCGCGAGGCCATCAAGGTCACCCAGCACCATGGCGAAGGCTTCATCGAATACTACTGGCAGTGGCAGGACGACCCCGGCAAGGTGTCCCGCAAACTCTCTTGCGTCCGGTTCTTCCAGCCCTGGGGATGGATCGTCGGCACCGGCATCTACCTGGACGAGTTCCAGGCGAAGACCAACCGGATGGTCGCCAAGATGCTGCAAGTCTTCACCGCCATTCTGCTCGTGCTCGCAGCCTTCTCCGGCTACGTGGTCTGGATCACCTGCGCCGCCGAGCGGCGCCGCCGGACGACGGAGCTCCAACTCAAGGAAAGCGAGGCCAAGTTACAGGCGATCTTCGACAGCTCCTGCCAGTTCGTGGCCCTCCTCGACCCCGCCGGCAAAATCCTCGACGTCAACCGCACCTGCCTAGACTTCTTCGGCTTCGAGCTGCAAGACGTTGCCGGTATCCCTTTCTGGGAAGCCACCTGGTGGCGGGACGCCCCGGAGTGCGCCGCCCAGGCCGAGCAAGCAGTCAAAGACTGCGCCATCGGCCAGGTGGCGCGCTTCGACACCTACAACTACAGCCCGGACGGCAAGGAGAAGGTGATGCTGTCCGGGATCGTCACCCCCTTGAAAACCCCGGACGGCAGGCTTTTCGGCATGATCGCCGAGGCCCGGGACGTCACCGCCCTCACGTCGGCCATGGCGCGCCTGAGCCAGAGCGAGGCGCGCGTCCGCGCCTTGGTGGAGGCCTCCAACGACATCATCTGGGAGGTCGACGCCAACGCCAACTACACCTATGTCAGCCCCAATTGCCTAGACATCCTTGGCCACGCCCCGCAGGAGATGCTCGGGGTCAACACCTTCTCCCTCATGCCCCCCGAGGAGGCCTCGCGCGTCCGCAAGCTCTTCGAGCAACGCATGCGCGAAGGAGGAACCGCCAGCGTCAGGTTCGAACGGCTCGCCTGCCACAAGGACGGACGCCTGGTGGCGCTGGAGACCTGCGCCGTCCCCATCCTCGACGCCGCCGGCAAAGTGATCGGCTTCCGCGGCATCGGCCGCGACATCACCGAACGCACCAACGCCGAGCTCGCCCTCCGCGACGCCAAAAACTACCTGGACAACGTCATCGACTCCATGCCCTCCATCGTCGTGGGCGTCGACGCCGACTGCCATGTCACCCACTGGAACCAAGAGGCCGAGAAATTCTCCGGCTTGAGCTCGACCCATGCCGTTGGCATGGCTTTCGCCGCCGCGTTGCCCGCCTTCGCGGCCCAGGAGGACGTCATCCGCGCCGCCATGGACGCCAAAACGCCTCAAGGCGGCCAACGCGTCCTCGATCCGCCCGGCGGCAAGGGCCGCCACTGGAATTTGCTGGTCTACCCGCTCTCCGGCAACAAGCGCAAAGGAGCGGTCGTCCGTATCGACGACATCACCGAACGGATCATGATGGAGGAGGTCGTCGCCCATTCCGAAAAGATGCTCTCGGTGGGGGCGTTGGCCGCCGGCATGGCCCATGAGATCAACAACCCCCTCGGCATCATCATGCAGGGGGCCGACATCCTCTCCAGGCGCTTGACCGAAGACATCCCCGCCAACCGCCGCGCCGCCGAGGACTGCGCCGTGGATCTCGACGCCGTGCGCCGCTACTTCTGGAAACGCGACATCAAAGTCTTCCTCGACGACATCCGCAAGGCTGGCGAACGCGCCAGCGAGATCGTCCGCAACATGATGCTCTTCAGCCGCGGCTCCAGCCGTCCCATGGCCCAGCATGACCTCGCCCATCTCGTCGACGAAGTCATCCACACCATCAAAGACGACCACGACGTCAAAAAACAGTACGACTTCCGCGCGATCTCCATCCAACGCCATTACGCCCTTGACCTCGCCCCCGTCCCCTGCCACGCGTCCGAGATCAAACAAGTCCTCCTGAACCTGCTCAAAAACGCCGCCCAGGCGATGGGGCCGGACAACCATGGCAATGGCGTCCCCACCATCACCATCCGGATCAGAGAGGACGCCAACGACGCCACCATCGAGGTGGAGGACAACGGACCGGGCATGGACGCCGTCACCGCCAAACGGGTTTTCGAACCGTTCTTCACCACCCGCGAGGTCGGGGCCGGGATGGGGCTGGGACTCTCCGTCGCCTATTTCATCATCACGCGGAACCATGGCGGCTCGCTCGAAGTGAGCTCCGTCCCGGACTCCGGCGCCAAATTTATCGTCAAGCTGCCATTAAGGAGGACTGGGGGATGAATGCCGCCAACAGCAAAGTCATTGTGATCGACGACGAGGAGATGCTGCGCCGCAACTTGGCCGCCATGCTCGAGGACGAGGGTTTCGAAGTCACGGCCGTGGAGAACGGCGAGGACGCCCTGCAAGCCATCCAGAACGGAAGCTTCGACGCCGCCATCGTCGACATGCGCCTGCCCGGCATCGACGGCAACGAGGTCATCCTCAGAGCCCACGCGTTGTTGCCGGACATGCGCTTCATCATCTACACCGGCTCCACCGACTACGCCGTCCCCGACGCCCTCGCCGCCATCGGCCTCGACGAAGCCATGGTCTTCCACAAGCCGGCCGACGGCGACGCCCTGATCGCGGCGCTCCGCGGCGACGGCGGCTCCGACCATTGATTATTCCCCTCCGACGGTGTACGATAAGGCGTTTCACACGCGCCATCCACAAAAGGGGGAACCATGCGCAAACAACTCAAACAGCTCAGGAAAGCGCTCAACGAGGTGGCCGACCTCAATAACGCCATCGCCGTGCTCGGCTGGGATCAGGAGACCTACATGCCCGGCGGCGCCGTCGCGGACCGCTCCTGCCAACTCTCCACCCTCAGCCGCGTCGCCCACCTCAAAGCCACATCCAGCAGGATCGGGAAACTGTTGGACTTCCTCGAGCCCAAAGCCGACCACCTCGAACCCGACTCCGACGACGCCCGCTTGCTCAAAGTCGCCGGCCGCAACTTCCGCAAAATGGTCAAAGTCCCCGCCGCCTTCGTCGCCGAGATGACCAAGACCGCCTCCGAGGCCCAACACGCCTGGGCCGAGGCCCGCGAGCGCTCCGACTTCCCCCGTTTCCTCCCCTGGCTGGAGCGCATCGTCGCCATGAAACGACGCTACGCCGAGTTCTTCGCCCCCTTCGACCACATCTACGACCCACTGCTCGACGACTACGAGCCCGGCCTCAAAACCGCCGACCTCAAAGCCGTCTTCGACACCCTCCGCGGCCCCCAGGCCGACCTTGTCAAAAAAATCGCCGCCCGCCCCCAGGTGGACAGCTCCTTCCTCACCAAAAACTATCCCAAGCTCGCCCAGCTCAAATTCGCCGAGCAAGTGGTCGGCGAGCTGGGCTTCGACTGGGGCCATGGCCGCCAGGACCTCTCCGCCCACCCCTTCACCACCAATTTCGGCATCGGCGACGTCCGTATCACCACCCGCGTCATGAAGGACTACCTGCCCTGTTGCCTTTTCGGCTCCATCCACGAGTCCGGCCACGCCATGTACGAGCAAGGAGTGGACTGGGCGCTCTCCCGGACGCCCCTGGCCTGCGGCGCCTCCCTGGGCGTCCACGAGTCGCAATCCCGCCTCTGGGAGAACCTGGTCGGGCGTTCCCGCGAGTTCTGGGAGCATTTCCTGCCCAAGCTCCAGGCGGCCTTCCCCGAGCAGCTCGCCGGGATCGGCCTTGACGAATTCCACCGCGGCATCAACCGCGTCGAGCCCTCGCTGATCCGGGTGGAGGCCGACGAGGCCACCTACAATTTGCACATCATGCTGCGTTTCGAGCTGGAGTTGGAACTACTAGAGGGCAAGGTGGAAGTGAAGGACCTCCCGGAGCTCTGGCGCGAGAGGATGCGGAACTACCTGGGCGTCGTCCCCAAGACCGACGCCGACGGCGTGCTGCAAGACATTCATTGGTCGATGGGCTCGATCGGCTATTTTCCGACCTACGCCCTGGGCAACCTGATCTCCGCCCAACTTTGGGAGAAGGTCAACCAGGATATCCCGGGCCTGCCGCGGCAGTTCGCCCAAGGCGACTTCTCCGGCCTCCTAGGCTGGCTGCGCCAGAACGTCCACCGCCACGGCGCCAAGTTCGAGCCCATGGAGCTGCTGCGCCAGGTCACCGGCTCCGGTCTCGACGCCGCCCCCTACCTGCGCTACCTGGAGAACAAATACGCGGAAATCTACGGTTTCTGAACCGCCCCGCTTGTACCCCACAAGTATTGGTCTAATTTAAGATGGAATCTTAAACTGGACTTAAAGGCTAAAAAAATGTTCCTCGTCAGGACTTTGGAAGCGGCGTTCCTTGAAGCCAGCGCCTCTTTCCCGGTGGTGCTGGTCACTGGGCCGCGCCAAGTGGGGAAGACCACGTTCCTCCGCAGGCTACGGGAGGAGGGGCGCAAATATGTCACGCTGGACAACATGCTGGAGCTTTCCATGGCGAAGGAGGACCCGCGGGGTTTCCTCTCCAGGCACGCCCCTCCAGTGCTGATCGACGAGATCCAATACGCTCCGGAGTTACTGCCGCAGATCAAGATGATGGTGGACGAGGCGCGCTTGGCGCAAAACCCCGCGGCCAACGGCATGTTCTGGCTCACCGGCTCGCAGCAGTTCCAGTGGATGAAAGGGGTTACCCAGTCCCTGGCGGGTCGAGTGGGAATCCTCGACTTGCTCGGCTTCTCCCAGCGCGAGCTCGACGGGCGCCCTTCCACGCCCTTCCTGCCGGACATGGATTTCGGCTCCACGCCTTCAAGCCTGGACTCGATGGGGCTTTTCCGCCGCGTCTGGCTGGGCTCCTTCCCGGACGTCGCCCTCGGCGGCGGCAAGCAGTGGGAGCTCTTCTATTCCTCGTATCTGCGCACCTATCTGGAGCGGGACGTCCGCGACTTGGCGAACATCGGCGATCTGGAGCGCTTCACGCGTTTCCTGCGGGCCGCCGCCGCCCGGACCGGCCAGTTGTTGAACTACTCCGACCTCGCCCGCGACGCGGACATCGCCGTCCCCACCGCCAAGGCGTGGGTCGGAGTTTTAAAGGCGTCCGGGCTGGCGTTGCTGCTGGAGCCCTATTTCAACAACCTCGCCAAACGGATGGTCAAAACACCGAAACTCTTCATCCTCGACACCGGCCTTTGCGCTTTCCTGACCGGCTGGGACTCGCCCCAAGTGCTGGAGTCCGGGGCGATGGCCAGGGCCTTCTTCGAAACTTGGTGCCTGACCGAGATCCTCAAGAGCTACCTGCACAACGGCCGTTCCCGCGTCCCGTTCTATTTCTACCGCGACAAAGGCCAGCGCGAGATCGACCTGCTAATCGAGCGCGACGGAACCCTATATCCCGTCGAGTTCAAAAAAACGGCGTCGCCCAAACTGGACGACGCCCGTCATTTCAAAGTCTTGGAACAGTTCGGCAAACCCGTCGGGACGGGGGCGCTGGTCTGCCTCTACCCGGAGCTGGTACAGCTGCGCCCGGACTGCCGCGTCATCCCCGCCCAATTGCTTTAGGTGGCCCCCCCATCGACGCCCCTTGGACAATCTTGAGCAAGCCGGCTATTTCCTCCACCTGAGCGCGCAACGTCGGCCAATCTTCGTCCTCAAGGTCGAAGCCAGGATAGCGGTCGGTGAAATATCTCTCCGCCAAAGCCTCGCAGTGCGGCTGGAAAAGCTCCGCCAGCCGCGGATCGCGAACGCGCAGCTCATCCGCCAATTTCACTAAATCATGGTTCTTGGCGAGGAACCAGCCAAGGCGGAACAACTCGGCTTTGAGGACTTTCTCCAAGACCTACGCCAATTTGCTCACACACATTTGATAGGCGGCCTCAGCTGACACCAGCCGCCTGATGCCATCAAGATCGCTGGCGGCGATATACCACCAATCGGCGGGGTTGTTCGATTCAGTTTTGCGAGCCAATTCTTATGCCCTCATGTAAGACGGTGTAAAAAAAGTGGTCGCCTCCCCGTATTTTCTCCTGGAGCCGCGCCGGGGCGATGGGAATGAGCGTGAACGCAAGCTTGGGACGGATGTCACGAGTGGCTCGCCGCAGTCCGGCGGCGGCGGCGAGCTGCCGCTCGGCGCCTTCGCTCACGAGACACAAATCCACATCGCTGTCCGCCTTCGCCTCCCCGCGCGCATGGGAGCCAAACAAGTACACCGCACTCAGGGGCATCACCTGGTCGAAAGCCTCCAGGCATCTTCGGAGCGTGTCAGCCTCGCCTCGCAAGCTCGGCGGCAATTTTTCCAGCATAAGTCTCATAATGATAATCTTAGCATCTAGCAACGCTGAAAACAAGCGTGGGCCACCCTTTCAGCGACTCACCAGGCGTCGGTGCGGAACGGCGACGCCGGGAGGCCGGCCTGGTTGAAAAGGTTGCAGCCCTCGGGGTACATGCTCCAGGCGTAACGCGCCGCCACCGGATGGGGAACCTTGTCCGACCAGACCACCACGTCGTCCCCCTCGATGACGGCGTCCGCCCAGACGAACTTCTTGTCCTCGCCGGCGATGGCGAAGCCCTTGAGCTTACCGCCCTTCGCCACCAAACCGCCGCCCAGTTCCTTGAAGCTCAGCTTGAGCTTGCCGCCCTCGACCATGCAGGCGTTGTAGACCGGGCCGGAGCTTTGGACGTTCATACCGTAGGCGATCTTCTCCGCCGCCAAGGCCAGCCGCGCCCCCACATCCTGCTTGTTGGTCGGATGGATGTCGATCGGGTCGCCGATGTCGATGGTCACCGCCATGCCAGTTTTCGGAACCTCCAGGGACTGGAGCTGCGCCTCGCGCAAATGCGCCCAGGCGGGGTCGGACGGCTCTTGGGAGGCGAAGAACCCCTCCACCAGGGGCGTGGTCGGGGAGTGCTGCTGGAACGCCGCGAGCTGCGTCCATAGGAACACCAGCTCCGGGTTGTCGAAGGCGCGGCGCCAGTCGGCCACCAGCAACGGCTGCAGCTTGCGGTAGTCTTTGGCGGCCCCGGCGTTGGACTCGCCCTGGTACCAGATGGCGCCGCGGACGGCCATGTAGGTGAAGGGGTGGATCATGGCGTTGTAAAGCGTGGTCTGGAACTGCGAACCGATCGGCGACACGGGGATCACCGGGCGCCGCGGGAACTTGGCGTAGTCAATGGCGTATTCGACCTTGAACTTCCACGCCCCGGCGAGGTTGACCTTGCCTTTGGACGCCACGTCCATAAAGAACAGCTCCGGGCCGACGAGACCGCCGTTGCTGAAGTGGTCGAACACCCTTATCGTGAGCACGTTCGCCCCCGGCTTGACAAGTTTCCCCGGCACGTCATAGGTGCGGCTCACCGCCCAATGATCCTTGACTTCCGGCCCGGTACGGCCGACCTCGACCCCGTTGAAATAGGTGACGTCGCAGTCGTCGACTTTGCCCAAAACCAAACGCAGCGACTTGTTCGCCCAGTCCGCTGGCAGCTCGACGCTCTTGCTGAACCACACGGCGCCGTCGATATCCTTGCCCGCCGCCGCCTCGAGGGTGCCAGGGACTTTGGCCTCACCCCACGTCGTGGCGTCCAGGGTCGACGCGTCCCAGCCTTGGGCGTTGGCCTTCTCGATCATCGCCGCCCAATCCTGGAGAACTTTGGGCGAGCCGGTCTCAGGCGTGAGTTTTTCCTTGGCCGCCGCAGGATCGATTTGGGCGGCGAGGGGACGAAAATCCTCAGAGGACTCGAAGCCGACGCGGCTGATCCACGGCTCGATCCGGGTGCCGCCCCAGGAGCTGTTCACCAGCCCGACCGGGACTTTGAGTTTCTTTTGGAGGTCGAGCCCGAAGTAATAGCCGACCGCCGAGAAATCCTTGGCCGTCGCGGGCGCGCAAACTTGCCATTTCCCCTCCAAATCGTCCTTCACGGCGAAGGGGGAAAGCTTCCTGTCCACGTTGAAGAGCCGGATCTCGGGGTGGTCGGCCGCGGCGATCGCCTTGTCGCAGCTCTCCTTCTCGCGGCCCCAGCCCGCCAGCGGATACTGCATGTTCGACTGGCCGGAGCAGATCCAGACCTCGCCGACCATGACGTTCCGCAACGTGACTTTGTCCTTGCCCTCGACCTCCAGCGTGAACGGCCCGCCCGCTGGCATGGCGGGCAGCTCGGCCTTCCAGGAGCCGTCGGGGTTGGCCGTGGCGGTGGCGCTCTTGCCGTCCAGGCTGACGCGGATCTCGCCGCCGGGGTTGGCGCGGCCGGCGATCCGGATGGGGGTGTCGCGCTGGAGGACCATGTTGTCGGTGAAACAGCTGCGGAGCGACACGTCGCCGGCTTGAAGCAGGAAGCAAGCGGCTAGAGTCAACGTGGTTCCGGCGAGGACGGCAAGGCGCATTATGTTCTCCTTCGGTGGTTTGGTTCTAGCGGTGTTTGTGAATTTCCTCGCGGGCCCGGCGGAGGGTCTCCATCTCAAGCTCGCTGAGGCTGTTGATGCCGGACTGGGAGATTTTGTCGAGCAGGCGGTCGAGCTCGTTGGCGGGGATCGCGGGCGTAGCCGGGGTGACGGTCCAGCCGCGGGAGGCGCGGCGGGAGCCTCCGCCTCCGCCCAGCAACGAACGAAGATAGGCGTAAAGGCTGAAAACCTGATCCTTGTAAACTATCCGCATGTAGAGGTAACCGCCGACCAAGCCGCCCAGGTGCGCCATGTGCGCCACCATGCGGTCGATCTTGGTGCCGGCGCAAAAGATCTCGATAAAGGCGAAAACGACCACCATGGTTTTCATCTTCAACGGCACCGGCGGAAAAAGCAACATCATCACCGCGTCCGGGAAGAGCATCGCCGCCGCGACCAGCAGCCCGAAGAGCGCCCCGCTGGCCCCCACGCAGGAAGCGCCGTCCGCGTTGAACGCTAAAAACAGCAGCCCGCCGCAAACGCCGCTGACCAGGTACATCGTCAGGAACCGTTCGCTCCCCATCCGTTGCTCCAACATCGAGCCGAAGAGGTAGACTCCCCACATGTTGATCAGCAAATGGAGAATGTTGGCGTGCACGAACATGTAGGTGAACAAGCGCCACAGCTCAAAATGGTCGACCGTCCGGTCCCAGTTCAACGCCAGATAGTCGTTGATGTCGAAGCCCGGGACATACTCGGTGGCGGGACGCACCAGCATCCCCTGCAGAACATACATCACGACGTTCAGCAGCAGCAAAGTCGGCACGGCGTAGTTGCCGGCGTTGCGCATCACGCCGCCGCGCCGCCCCGTCCTCATATAATCCCTGTCCGCCAGCATCGAGTCCACCCTTTCACCAAGCAAAAAACGCAATGACAAAAATAACCCGTCCAGGGCGCGAAGTCAATAGCCAGGAAGAAGAAGAACGGCGGCCCATAGCCGACAGCCGTTCTTCTACTGGCAAGTAGCATGCCGCGGGGCTATATTTCGTGCACACGTTTGGGTGGTGACCATGATCGAGTGGATGAAAATCAAAAACCTGGCCTTGGTCGAGAACGCCGAGGTCGAGTTCGGGGCGGGTTTCAACGTCATCTCCGGCGAGACCGGGGCGGGCAAGTCGGTCATTGTCGGGGCGTTGTCATACCTGTTCGGCAAGCGCGCCGACAAGGGGGCCATCCGTTCCGGCGAGGAGCGCTGCGAGCTCAGCGCCGCCGTGGCGTTGCCCCCAGGACGCCGTCCGGGCGTCGCCGCGTTCCTGGCGGAGACCGGGGTCGACAGCCCCGCCGACGCCTTGCTGTTGCGCCGCGTCATCACCAAGAACTCCAGCCGCAACTTCATCAACGACACCGCCGTGACCCTCGCCGCCCTCTCCTCCCTGGGCGACCTGCTCGTCGACTTCCACGGCCCCCACGAACACCAGTCGCTGCTCAGCCAAGCCACCCAGTTGGAGCTGCTCGACCGCTTCGGCGGCCTGGAAGGCTCCCGCGAGGCATGCGCCACCCTCCACCGCGCCGTCCGCGACGCCGAGCTTGAGCTCCAAGGGCTCAAGGCCAAGCTCCCCGACGGCGCCGAGGCCGAGCGCCTCCGCCACCTGGTCAAGGAGATCGACGGCGCCGCCCCCCTCCCCGGCGAGGACGTCGCCGTCGCCGAGAAGCACGGCCTCGCCTCCAACGCCAAACAAATCCTCGAGCTCGCCTCCAACGCCAAGCTCGCCTTGCACGACTCAGAGCAATCCGTGGCCGAGTCTCTCCGGACTATCCGCCGCGGCTTCGTCGAGCTGGAGAGCCTCAACGCCCCCCAGGCCGCCGACTTCACCGCCCGCGTCGACGCCCTCATCGACGAGGCTCGGGAGCTGGCCATCGACGTCGACGACGTCGCCTCCGCCGTGGAGCTCGACGAACAGACGCTGTCCGAGCTGGAGACCCGCATGTCCACCCTATCCACGCTCAAACGCCGCTACGGCCCGACGCTTGAGGACGCCCTCGCCGCCGCCGAGCAGGCCCACGGCAAGCTCGACACCCTGGAGAACTTCGCCGAGCTGGAGGCCAAGCTCGCCCAAGGGGTCGCCGCCGCCCGCAAGCGGCACGCCGCCGCCGCCGCCGAGCTCAGCGCCGCCCGGAAGAAAATCGCCGCCGACTTCGCCGTCCAGGTCGGACGCAAGCTGGTCAAGCTCAATTTGCCGAAGGCCGTGCTGGCGGCGCAATTGTCCGACGCCCCCGCCTCCGCCACCGGGGTCGACCGGGTCGAGTTCATGTTCTCCGCCAACCCGGGCGAGGAGCTCCAACCCTTGCGCAAAGTCGCCAGCAGCGGCGAGATCTCCCGCGTCATGCTGGCGATCAAGACCACTCTCGGCGACGCCGACGCCATCCCCGTGCTGGTCTTCGACGAGATCGACGCCAACATCGGCGGCGAGACCGCCAACCAGGTAGGCGAGGAGCTCAAGGCCCTCGGGGCCAAGCACCAAATCCTGTGCATCTCGCATCTGCCGCGGGTCGCCGCCCACGCCGCTTGGCATTACAGCGTCTCCAAACAGGTGGAGGACGGACGTAGCGTCGCCCGGATCGTCGCTCTCGACGCCCCGGGACGGGTCGAAGAACTCGCCCGCATGCTCGGCGGCGGCAAAGCCGCGGAAGCCCATGCCAAGGAATTGATAGGCGTCACGCCTTAACATCTCACCCAGCAGGAGTTTGTCATGCCATTTCTGTTCTTTTTGTTTATCCTCGGCGCAGTCGTGGTGTTCTTCGTGATCGCCAAGAAACAAGCGGAAAGACGCCGGGAGGCTTGGCAAAGCGTGGCCAGGGATCTCGGATTCATCTACATTCCCGGCGACCTGTTCAAGGTGGGGGTGCTGACCGGACAGTTCGGGGAGAGCGTGGTGACGACCGACATCCACACCGTCAACAACGGCAAGAACAGCCACCAGATGACCCGGTACAAACTGGAATACCCCTCGCTGGGCCTGGGGCTGCGCCTGTCCCGCCAGGGCATCATGGACAACCTGGGCAAGATGTTCGGCGGGCAGGACATCGAGATCGGCGACGCGGAGTTCGACCGGCTCCTGCTGGTAAGGGGCTCCGACCCGGAGCGGGTGCGGGAGTTCCTGACCCCGGAGCGGCGCGAGACGCTGATGAACGCTTTCAACGTCTTCACCAAACTGGTGGTCACCGACCAGGAGGCGGTCATCGAGACCTACGGCCAGGAGAGCTCCGAGGCGCGGCTGAAGGGCGCCATCGGCTGTCTGCATCGCCTCGCCGAGACGTTGGGGGTCGGCTCCAAACCCCGCGCCCAACAAAAGACAAAAGTGATGGAGCGGAAAGAAGCCAAACCGTCCGCCCCGGCCCCCTCCGCCGTGGAGTTCAAGCCGTTCATCCCGGCGGCGGCCCCGGCCACGCTGAGCGCGGCGCCCGCCCACACGGCTCCGGCCACGCTGAGCGCGGCGCCCGCCCACACGGCTCCGGCCACGCTGAGCGCACCGCCCCCGACCCCGTCCGAGGCTCCAGCGGCGGTCATCCCCGTCCCGGCCCCCGCGGCGACGGGCGAGCTGACGGCGGCGGCGTTGAGCGCCGAGCTGTTCGGCGGCTCGACCTCCAGCTTCGACGTCGAGAAAAAGTTCGTCCCCTACATCGGCAAGACGGTCCGCTGGTCGGGCAAGCTGGAGAACGTCCGGCAGTTCGGCAGCGATTTCACCTTCAAAAACGGCGCCGGGACGAAGGCGATCGTGCTGGTCCACGAACTGAGCAACCAGTTCGGCTTCAAGAACCCGGTCAAGGCGGTGGTCCGCTTCAAGCCCGAGGACTACGCCACCTTGAACCCGTTGGCCGGACAGCCGCTGGAGTTCAGCGGCCGCTTGCTCAAGGCCGACGGCATGGTCCGCGAGCTCTACCTGGAGGACGGCGCGGTCGAAGCCTGAGGGGGCGCGCCCCAAAAAGAGGACGCGAAGCGGCCATGGTCCAGGTCGGAGACCTGGTCGCCTCCGCCGGCGACAGAGGCGGTCGCCGCAGGCGAAAGGTTTTCAGCCAGGTGGCTCCGCCACTTTTTGCCTCCGGCGGCCAGGCTTCCGCGCCTGGAGACGGCCAGCCTAACGCTGGGCGCCGCTTCCGGCTCCGCCGGGTTTTTATATACCTACGCCAGCGCGAGCATCGGGTTGGCCGCCGAGACCGTGACCGTCGCGGTCGACCCGGCCAGTTCCCGCGCCAACGGCCCGACAGCACCGTCGAACGAGTCCGGCCCGCCAGGGACGATCTCCTTGAAGTCCGTCGGCAAGCCGAGCTGGCCGAGCAGCTCCAAAAACGGCTCAGGGGCGAGCTCCTCGACGTTCACCATCGTCTTTGGGTCCCAGACGCCCTTGGCCACGAGCATCGCCGCGGCGACCGGCGGAACGCCGGCGGTGTAGCTGATGCCCTGCGCCTCGACCTCCTCGTAACAACTCCGGTGGTCCGAAACTTGATTGATGAACAGCTCCCGCGGCTTGCCGTCCTTCACACCTTTGACGAACACGCCGATGCAAGTCTTGCCAGTGTAACCGGGACCGAGGGTCTTCGGGTCGGGCAGGAGCTCCTTGACCACTTGGAGCGGCACGACCCGCTCGCCCGTGGGCATGGTGATCGGCAGATGCGAGAGCAGCCCCAACGTGCGGAGCACCGTGAAGACGTTGATGTAGTGGTCGCCAAACCCCATCCAGAAGCGGATGCTGTTGGCGTCGATGTTCTTGGAGAGCGAATGCAGCTCGTCGTGGCCGGTCAGGTAGACGGGACAGGTCCCAGCGGACGGGAAGTCGTAGACGCGCTTGACGGCGTGGGTGGGGTACTCTTGCCATTGGCGGTCGATCCAGGTCCAAACCTTGACGAACTCGCGGAAATTGATCTCGGGGTCGAAGTTGGTGGCGAAATATTTGCCGTGGCTGCCGGCGTTGACGTCGAGGATGTCGATGGTGTCGATGGTGTCGAAGTGGCGTAGCTTGGCCAAGGCGCAATAGGCGTTGACCACGCCGGGGTCGAAGCCCGCGCCGAGGATGGCGGTCAACTGGCGCTCCTGGCAGCGGGAACGCCGTTTCCATTCGTGGTTGGCGTACCAAGGCGGGTTCTCGCAAACCTTGTCGGGGTCCTCGTGGATGGCGGTGTCGAGGTAGGCCGCGCCAGTTTGCAAACACGCCTCCAGGACGGCCATGTTGACGAACGAGGAGCCGAGATTGATGACGATCCCGGAGTTGGTCTCCTGGATTAACTTGACGGTGGCGGGTATGTCGAGGGCGTCGAGCTGGCGGGAGTAAAGTTTCCCCGTCTGGTCTTTAAGATGCCCTTTGCGGAGGACGCTCTCAATGATCTCGTCGCACTTGGCTCGCGCCCGCGACGCGATACAAATGTCGCCGAGGGCGTCGTTGTTCATGGCCGCCTTGTGGGCCGCCACATGCGCGACGCCACCAGCTCCTACGATCATCACGTTTCTTCTCATTGCATCCGACATTCCTTCATGACTGGCTGTTTTTGAAATCTTCATAGCTGAATTCACGGACCGTCTCCACGGAACCGTCCAGCCGACGCACGGCGATGGACGGCATGGGCAGACCGTTGAACCAATTTTTCTTGACCATGGTATAGCCCGCGGCGTCGGCGAGGCGGACCTCGGAACCGACCTCCAGCGGGATTTCCAAGCCGTAGGAGCCGAAGACGTCGCCCGCCAGGCACGAACGGCCGGCGAGCATGACTTGCCGCGGCCCGGGCCCCGGAGCGGCGACCCGCGGGCTGGTACGGTAGATCAGGTGGTCGAGCATGTGCGCCTCCATGGAGGCGTCGAGGATGGCGATGTCCTGTTCGTTATGCACGACGTCCAGGACGGTGGTGACGAGCTCGGCGCAGTTGCTGATGGCGGCCTCGCCGGGCTCCAGGTAGATTTGGACGCCGTGCTTGCCGCTGAAATCTTTTAGGAGGCCGCAGAAGCGCTCCAAATCGTAACCCGCCTGGGTGAAGGACAGCCCCCCGCCCAGGCTGACCCATTGGAGGCGCTCCAGGAAAGGACCGTAGGCGCGGCCGAGGGCGTCGAGGGAATTGGCGAAGGCTTGGACGTCGTCGTTCTCGCAGTTGAAATGGAACATGGCGCCCTTGAGGAGGGGGGCGGCCTCCAGGAGGGCGGTCTGGTCGGCGACGCCCAACCGGGAATAGCGGCGCGCCGGGTCGGCGAGGTCGAAATGCGAATGGCTGACGCCCGGGTTGACGCGCAAGCCGAGCTCAAGACCTGGCGCCTCCTCATGGAGGAGGCGGAGCTGGGAGAGGGAGTTGAAGATCAGCTTGTCGGCGAACGCCCGGACGTCCCGGACATCCTGGCGGGAGAAGCCGACGCTATAGGCGTGGACTTCCTTGCCGAACTCCTCGCGGCCGAGCCTGGCCTCGTAGACCGAGCTGCTGGTGGTGCCGTCGAGATATTTGCCCATGAGGCCGAAGACGCCCCAGGCGGAGAAGCATTTCAAGGCGAGCACGGACTTGGCGCCGGAAGCCTCGCGGACGCGCTCGATGAGCAGTAAATTGCCCAGGAGCCTCGTCTCGTCGATCAAGTAGTAGGGAGTGTTCATCGGCGACCCGCCGTGTGAAAGACCGGGAAAGTTATGGCGATGGAGCCAGCTCCCAGGCGTTGGAGGCCGGGAGCCGCGCGGGGGGATTGACCCAGGACTCAGGGCGGTTGCCGCCCGATGCGAGAGCCGCGCGCCAGGGCGGGCCTGGGCGTCTCGGCGGCGCTACTTGTTGAGTTCTTGTAGGACAATTCTCGGTGCCTCGGTCACAGGACGATTGAAACAAAGCATACTATAACCGGTTTCCCCGCGTTTCCAAACGCCCCTGCTTATTTCTTCCAGAAGGCGGGGAGGAAGACCACCAGCACGGTGTAGAGCTCAAGGCGTCCCAGGAGCATCGCCATGACCAGCAGCAGCTTGGAGCCGGGGCTCAGCCAGGAGTAGCTGCACATGGGGCCGACCTTGTTGAGTCCAGGACCGGTGTTGCTCAACGAGACGAGGGAGGCGGTGGCCGCGGTGAGGATGTCGTCGGAGGCGATGCTGCGCGCCGCGAGGATCGGCGACTTGAAAACGGGGAGCTGTCCGGTGGCGGGCGTGGAGATCGAGCCCTCCTTGGTGGTGACGATGAGCTCGCCCGGCTCGTTGGCCCCCAACAAGATCAGACCGAAAGTGAAGGCCACCAGCAAGCCAGTGTAAAGGAAGAAGAACGACAAGGTCTTGTGCAGCGCGGCCGAGGGGATGCGCTGCTGATTGAGATGGACGTTGGACATGGCGCCGCGGAAGAGCCGCCGCTCGACTTGGGCCACGGCGTATTTGAGCAGCAGGATGAGACGGCCGTTCTTCAGGCCGCCGGAGGTGGAGCCGCCGCAGCCGCCGACAAACGCCAAGCCCATCAGCAGCAAGGCCGCGTAGGCGGGCCAGATGTTGAAGTCGGCGGTGGCGAAGCCGGTGGTGGTGAAGAGCGCGACCACCTGGAACGAGGCGTAGCGGAAGGCGGAAAGCCAACTGAGGTCGTCGAGCTCCACCCCGGCGGTGGTGATGATGTCGCGGCCGTGCAGGAAGACCGTGATGGTGACGGCGGCGATCAACGTCACGAAGAAATAGAAGATGAACTCCTCGTCCTTGAAGTAAGTCAGGGGCTTGCCGCGCAAGGCGCGGAAGTGCAGCACGAAGTTGGCGCCGGCCAGGAACATGAAACAGGTGATGACGGCGTCGATGTAGCCGGCGTGGAAACCGGGCTGGTTGAAGTAGGCGATGCTGGCCTGATGGGTGGAGAACCCGCCCGTGGCCATGGTGCTGCAAGCGTGGTTCCAGGCGTCGAACAAGGTCATGCCACCGAAATAAAGCAACACGGTCTCGACGACGGTCAGGAGCACGTAGACGCCCCAGAGGATCTTGGCGGAGCTGGCGATGCGCGGGGTGAGCTGCTCCTCCACCGGGCCGGCGGGGACCTCGGCCTTGTAGAGCTGGTGGGCGCTGATCCCCAAGGAGGGCAATATCGCCAACGAGAGCACCACGATCCCCATGCCGCCGAGCCAGTGGGTCATGCCGCGCCAGAAGAGCAAACTGTAGGGGAGGTCGGCGAGACCGTTGGGGAGCTTCTGCCCGCACATGAGCTCGAGGTTGCTGTCGATGACGCTCGAGCCGGTGGTGGTGAAGCCGGACATGGTCTCGAAGATGGCGTCGTAATAATGGAAGTCGGAGACGAAGACGTAGGGCAAAGCCCCGGCGAGGGTGGTGAAAATCCAGCCGAAGGTGACGACGCCGAAGCCCTCGCGGAAACCGAAACGGCCATGTTTGCCGCGGGCGAGGTAACGCACCCCCATGGCGAACAAGGCGATGCCGGCGGCGGTGAGGTAGAGCGGGCGTAGCATCTCGCGGGTGTCGCCCATCAACCAGCCGACGGGGACGGACGCAAGCATGGCGATGCCGACCACCATGACCAGCATCGCGACCACCCGGACGACCAACTTGATGTTCATAGGCCGAGAAATCCCCGTTTGCGGAAGAGGGGCTCAAGCGTCTTCAAGGTCTGCGGGGTGGTGACGGCGGCGACATGGTCGCCGGGCAGCAGCACCAAGTCGCCAGTGGCCGGGAGCATCTTGCCGTCGCGGAACACCAGCGAGAGGATGGCCGGGAGGCTGCGCTCGAACTCGGAGATTTTCTTGTTGGCCACCTTGGAGCCGGGGTTGACGTCGAACTCGTAGACGGAGGCGTGGGCGCGGTGGAGGATGGCGTGGACGCGGACGGTGTCGTTGCCCAGGGAGTTGAGCACCGAGTTGACCGCCACCAGACGGGGGCTGAAACCGCAGTCGATAGCCTTCATGCTCGGGACGATGTCCATGTACTCGGCCTTGTTGGTGACGCTGACCACCTTGCGCGCCCCGAGCTGCTTGGCCAGGACGCAACTGAGGATGTTGTCCTCGTCGTCGCGCATGGCGCTGACGAAGGCGTCGCAAGCGTCGACCCCGGCGTCGTCGAGGGCGTCGCCGTCGGTGGGGTCGCCGTTGATGATCATCAGATCGGAGCTGCCCTGCTCCAGGACGCGCTCACAGACTTTGGCGTCCCCCTCGACCAAGCGGACCTTGAACCCGGCCGCCATCAGCTTGACGACCAAGTTCACCCCGATCCGCGAGGCGCCCGCCACGATGACGTCCTTGATCGGCGCGCTCTCGGGGTCGACCCAGCCGATGAGCTCGGCGACGTTCTCGGTCCCCCCGGCGATATAAACCTCGTCGTGAGGGGTGAAGACGGTGTCGCCATGCGGCATGAAGAGCTTGCCGTCGCGGATGATCGCCGAGAAGCGGATGTTGGCCAGCAGCCCCGGGTCGGGGAAGTCGCAGATCGGCATCCCGGCCAGCGGCGAGTTGGGGGGGATGCGCACCGCGGTCATCTCGGCGTTGGGGGCGCGGAAACCGAAACGCTCCACCACGCTCTCATGCCCCAGCGCGCCGACGATCTTGGCGACGCACTCGTCCTCGGGGAAGATCAACTGGTCGATCCCGGAGGCTTCCGGCCCGAAACCGTCCTCCTCCGAAAAGAACCCCCGCGACGAGAGGCGGCAGATGGTCTTGGCCACTTTGAAATGCTTGGCGACGCGGCAGGCGATGATGTTGGAGGCGTCGTTGCCGGTGGTGGCGATGAGGATGTCGGCGTTGCGCACCCCGGCCTTCTTGAGCACGTCGAAGTTGGCGCAGTCGCCGAGGATGGCCATCACGTCCAAGCGGTCCTGGACCTTGGCGATCAATTCCGCCGAGAGATCCACGACCACGATGTTGTTGCGCTGCTCGTTGAGGGTGGACGCCAGCTGCTTGCCGACCTCCCCCGCCCCGAGGATGATGATGTCCATGCGAACGCCGCCCCTGCCCTAGGTTAAGAAAAGCTCCCTAATGTACACCGCGCCGCCGGAATGTCCACCCTGCGGCAACGCTTGAAATCTCTTCGGTTTCCGGTATAGTATGTCCAGAAAAAATGGACATAGCCGCGCCAAAACATGAGGAAGCGATGGTCAACACCAACCAAATCCGGTCGCTGATATCCGAAGACGTCTTCGATTACCAGCAACTTCTGGGCTGCCTGGCGGGCTACGCGAAGCCACGGGACAGGATCGGTCGGCTGTTGCGCGCGGGGGAACTGGTCAGGATCAGGAAAGGCCTGTACACGTTCGCCGAGCCGCTGCGCCGCCAACCGCTTTGCCGGGAAACGCTGGCGAACCTTGTCCACGGGCCGTCCTGCCTGAGCTTGGACTATGCCTTGAGCCACCACGGCCTCATCCCCGAGCGCGTCGCGGCGCTGACTTCGGTGACCCCCGGTCGCTCGCGGCGTCTCCGCACCCCGGTCGGGGAGTTCACCTACCAACGCGTCCCCGAACGCCAATACGCTATCGGCATCACCCTGGAACAGACGGGGAAGGACTCCTTCCTCATCGCCACGCCGGAGAAGGCGCTGATGGACAAGGTGTGGTGCGACAAACGCTTCGCCGGAGACAAGGAGACGGCGTTCGAGCCGTACCTGCGGGACGACCTGCGCCTCGACTTCGACCGGCTGGCCGCGTTCGACCTCCAGCGGGTCGAGGCCATCGCCGCCGCCGCCGGGTCGCGGAAGCTCCACAACTTGGCGCGGTTCCTGTTGGCGCTGGGACGAAGACCATGAACGACGCGGTCAAACGCATGCTGGACGCTTACCATTGCCAAAGCTTGGACCAACGCCTGAACGCCTTGCGGGAAATCTTGCAGGCTCTCGCCCTGCTCGGACTGTGGAGGGGGAAATTCTTCGAGCGCGCCGCCTTCTACGGCGGAGCGGCGTTGCGACTGCTCCACGGCCTCGACCGCTTCTCGGAGGACATGGATTTCTCGCTCCTCGCCCCCGATCCGGGCTTCTCGCTCAAACCCTATGGGGACGCCCTGCGGCGCGAGCTCGGGGCGTTCGGCTTCGAGGTGGAGTTCGCCGCCAAAGAGAAAACCCGGCCCGGCGCCATCGAGTCGGCCTTCATCAAAGCGAACACCGTCCGGCAGCTGCTGCTGGTCGGAGTCGACCCGGGCGAACTCCTGGGGATACATCACGGACAAACTTTGAAGATCAAACTGGAAGTCGACGTCGACCCGCCCGGAGGCTTCAACACCGAAAGCCGCTACTTGTTCAGCCCCATCCCCCATGCGGTCCGGGTCTACAGCTTGCCGGACCTCTTCGCGGGCAAGTTGCACGCCGTGTTGTGCCGCAAATGGCAAAGCAGCCAGAAAGGCCGCGACTGGTACGACTTGGCGTGGTACGCCGGGCGCCATCCACAGGTCAACCTGCGCCATCTGGAGTCCAGGATGCGCCAATCCGGGAACTACACGGCCTCGGAGCCTCTGTCCATCGAGTCGCTACGAGACCTGTTGCGGGAGGCGGTGGAGCGCCTGGACGTCGACAAAGTCCGTTCCGACGTCCAGGCGTTCGTCCTGGACAGCCGCGTCCTGGAGCTTTGGTCCCGTGACTTCTTCCTCCAGGCCGCCGCCCAGGTGACGCCCGCCTGAGGCGGCTCACACGGCGAAGGTGAAGCGGTCGCCGACCACGTCGACTTTCAACGTGTGGCCCTCGGCGACGTCGCCGGCCACGATCATCCGCGACACCGGCGTCTCCAACTCCTTCCCGATCACCCGCTTCAACGGACGCGCCCCGTAGACAGGGTCGTAGCCCATGTCGGCTATCTTCAGCTCCGCCGCGTCGGACAGCTCCAACTTGATCCCAAGCCCCTCCAGGCGCTTCGAGAAGGACGCCACCTGGATCTTCACGATCCCCGCCAGATGCTCCCGCGTCAGCGAATGGAAGACCACCGTCTCGTCCACCCGGTTCAGGAACTCGGGGCGGAAATGGTGCCGCAGCTCCGCCATCACCTCGGCGCGGACGGTGGCGTCCTCGATCTTGCCATCGAGCAAAAGCTGGCTGCCGATGTTCGAGGTCATGATCACGATGGTGTTCTTGAAGCTCACCAGGCGCCCTTTCGAGTCGGTCAGACGGCCGTCGTCGAGCAGCTGCAACAACGTGTTGAAGACGTCGGGGTGGGCCTTCTCGATCTCGTCGAAGAGCAGCACGCAGAAGGGCTTGCGCCGGACGGCCTCGGTGAGCTGGCCGCCCTCGTCGTGGCCGATGTAGCCGGGGGGCGCGCCGATCAAGCGGGCGACGCTGTGCTTCTCCATGTACTCGGACATGTCGATGCGGACCATGGCCTTCTCGTCGTCGAAGAGGCACTCGGCGAGCGCCCGGGCGAGCTCGGTCTTGCCCACGCCGGTGGGGCCGAGGAAGATGAACGAGCCGATGGGCCGTTGCGGGTCTTTCAAGCCGGCGCGGGCGCGGATGACGGCGTCGGCCACCGCGGCCACGGCGACGTCCTGCCCGACCACCCGCTGATGCAAATTGGCGTCGAGGGCGAGCAGCTTCTCCTTCTCGCCCTGGACGAGCTTGCTCACCGGGATGTGCGTCCAGCGGGCGACGATCTCGGCGATGTCCTCCTCGTCGACCTCCTCCTTGAGCAAGCGCTTGGCCTCGCCGTCGCCCTTGAGCTTGCCCTCCTCGGCGGCGAGCTGACGCTCCAAACCGGGGATGGTGCCATGGCGCAGCTCAGCGGCGCGGTTGAGGTCGTAGCCGCGCTCGGCCTTCTCCAGCTCCTGCCGGGCGAGCTCCAGGCTCTCCCGCACGGCGCGGATGTCGCCAATGCCCTTCTTCTCGTTGTCCCAACGGGCGCGCAACGCGCCCTCCTTCTCCTTGAGCTCGGCCAGCTCCAGCTCAAGTTTGCCGAGCTGCTCCTTGGACTCGGGGTCCTTCTCTTTCCTGAGGCCGGCGATCTCGATCTCCAGGCGCATCTTGGAGCGGCTGGCCTCGTCGAGCTCGCGGGGGCAGCTGTCGATCTCGGTGCGCAACTTGGCGGCGGCCTCGTCGACCAGGTCGATAGCCTTGTCGGGCAGGAAGCGGTCGGAGATGTAGCGGTCGGAGAGCACGGCGGCGGAGACCAGCGCGGCGTCCTTGATCTTGACGCCGTGGTGGATCTCGTAGCGCTCGCGCAAGCCGCGGAGGATGGAGATGGTGTCCTCGACCGACGGCTGCGGCACCAATATCGCCTGGAAACGCCGCTCCAACGCGGCGTCCTTCTCGATGTATTTGCGGTACTCGTCCAACGTGGTGGCCCCGAGGCAGTGGAGCTCGCCGCGAGCGAGCATGGGCTTGAGCAGGTTGCTCGCGTCCATGGCACCTTCGGCGGCCCCGGCCCCGACGACGGTGTGGAGCTCGTCGATGAAGAGGATGACCTCGCCTTGGTTGTCGGAGATCTCCTTGAGCAAGGCTTTGAGGCGCTCCTCGAACTCGCCGCGGTACTTGGCCCCGGCGATCAAGGCGCCCATGTCCAGAGCGACGACACGTTTGTCCTTAAGCCCCTCCGGGACGTCGCCGCGGATGACGCGGATGGCCAGGCCCTCGACGATGGCGGTCTTGCCGACGCCCGGCTCGCCGATGAGCACGGGGTTGTTCTTGGTGCGCCGCGAGAGGATCTGGATGACGCGGCGGATCTCGTCGTCACGGCCGATGACCGGGTCGAGCTTGCCCGCCCGGGCCATCTTGGTCAGGTCGCGGGAATATTTGTCCAGGGCCTGGAAAGTCTTCTCGGGCTCCTGGGAGGTTACGCGCTGGTTGCCGCGGAGCTCCTGCAACGCGGAGAGCATGGCGTCCTTGGTCAACCCGACGTTGGCGCAGAGCATCCGGCAGTCCTTGTCCACCTCCAGCAGCGCCAGCAGCAGGTGCTCGACGCTGATATAGTCGTCCTTCATCTGGTGGGCGATCTCCTCGGCCTTGATCAGCGCCTCGCTGAAGCCCCGCGACGAGTACATCTGCCCCGCCCCCGGCCCGTCCACCTTCGGATAGGAGTTCAACACGCTTTCCAGGCGGTCGTTGAGCAACGAGAGCGGCACGCCCAGTTTCTTGACCAGCTCCGGGACGAAGCCGTCCTGCTGGTTGACCAACGCCGCGAACAGATGCGCCGGCTTGATCTCCTGCTGTTTGCGCTTGACCGCCTCCTCCTGTCCCGCCACCATCGCCTCGCGCGACTTCACCGTGAATTTGTCGTAGTCCATATTATATCCACCACCTTCCTTGGGATTTTGTTTGGTACAATGATTATAGCACGATCATTGCCAAAATAGCTGATTGATGAGCTATTTCCTTCATGGGCAAGAATTTGTCAAAGAAAACACCGCATGGCCACACTGCGACATTTTGTCCCGAACCGGGCTTGTAATATCGCAAAAATCGCGCTACATAGATAACAGGCGCATATGCGTTGGAGGTATGTCATGACAGCAGTTCTGGAGAGAGTAGAGCAGGAGGCGTTGAGCCTGCCGGAGCAGGAACGGGCGTTTTTGGCCGATCGACTGCTAAGCTCGTTGGGCGGGGAAGCCCTCAGCGATGTGGACATGGCATGGGTCGCCGAGGCGGAGAGCAGATACGACGGCTATCGTCGTGGCGAACGCCAAGTCATCCCCGCAGCCGACGTCTTAGCCGAAGCGGACCGGCGGTGTTGATGGACGCGGTCAGCTTCGACCCCGGAGCCCGTGACGAGTTTCTGATCGCGGTGGAGCATTATGAAGCGTGCCAGCCAGGGTTGGGGAGGCGTTTCCGCCTCGCCTTGGAGAGGCAACTTGGGCTCATTTGCAAGATGCCCTTCCGTTTCCGTGTCCTCCACCCACCTTTCAGACGTTGCTTGATCCCAAGGTTCCCCTACTCGGTCATTTTTGCGATCGAGCCAGAATTCATTCTGGTTGTCGCAGTGGCCCACGCCAAACGGAAACCCGGTTATTGGCTTGAGCGTGTCGGGGGAAACGCGACGGATTGATCCCGTAGCCGTCCGCCTTCGAGCCGCAGCTCGCGGGTGGCGACGGCCTCCAGGAAAGCCCGGTCGTGCGAGACCACCAGCTTGCTGCGCGGGGACTCCCGGACAAGCTGGGTCAAACGGTCGCGGGTGGCGTCGTCCAAACCGTTGGTGGGCTCGTCGAGGAGCAGCGCCTCGGGCTCCATCGCCAACACGGCGGCGAGGGACACCAGGCGTTTCTCGCCCCCCGAGAGGCCGAGCGTGCTCTTGCGCTCGAAGCCCGAGAGCCCCAAATCCCGCAACGTGGCGACGGCGAGAGCCTCGGCCTCGGCGCGGGACTTGCCCAAGTTCAACGGGCCGAAGGCCACGTCCTCCAACACCGTGGAACAGAAAAGCTGGTCGTCGGGGTCCTGGAATAGCAACCCGGCCCGCGCCCGCACCTCATGGAAATCCCGCTCTTTCACCCGGGCTTCGCCGAAGGCCTCGACCACGCCGGACGTGGGCTTCAACAACCCCACCAGCAAATGCAGCAAAGTGGTCTTGCCGCTGCCGTTGCCGCCGGTGACGGCGATGGCGTCCCCGGACATGACCGTCAACTCAAGGCCGTCAAGCACCAGCTGGCCGGGACGGTAGCCAAAGCTGAGTTTTTTCAATTGGAACTGCGCCACGCTCATAGCAGGATGTCCCCGGCGAGCAGCAGCGCCAGCAGCAACGACACGGCGGAACTAAAATAAAGGTCGCGCCGACGGAACGCGAGCTGGTCGATCAGGTGGAACTCGCCCTTGAAGCAACGGCACTTCATGGCGGCCATGACGCGTTCGGAACGGTCGAGGCTCCGTACCAGCAGGCTGCCGACGAAATCGGCGTAGACTTTGCAGGTGCGCAAGTCCATCCGCGCCCGGAAGCCCCGGGCTCTCATCGTCCGCGCCAACCGTTGCGACTCGCCGTGGACCACGTCGATGTAGCGGACGGTGAAAAGCAGCAGCCAGACCAGCTTGAGCGGCGCCTTGAGCCGGGCCAAGGCGTGCCCGATGGCGGCGATGTCAATGGTGGTGACCATGGCGATGGCCAGCAGCGTGATGGCGTTGGCCTTCAACGCCACCGCCAGACAGGCCCGCAAGCCATCCAGGCCGTAACCCTGCCCCAGGACGCGGAACAAGTCGCCGCCGCCGCTGTTGAAGGGGGCGGTCAGCAGCAACAGCGCCACGAAGCCGTTGACCGCCAGCAGCCGCCCCCGTATCCGCGCTAAAGGTATCTTGGCGGCGAACAGCGAGGTCATCCCCAGCAGCAGCCCGGCGCACAGAACCAGGAAACTATGGCTGACCGCCAGAACCAAAGCCAACGCCACGCAGGCGGCCAGCCGCGCCCGGGGGTCGAGCCGGTGGACGTGCGAGTCGATGTCCGCGAGCATCATGCTTTGGACGAACACGGCTCAGCCTCCTTTTTTCCGCCGCGCCAGGAAAAAGGCGCAAAGCCCGGCCATGCCGACGATGTAGCCAATCCCGCCCACCACGTCCCGCAAGCGGGTCTGGGCCTCGTAGTCGTCAAGCTGCCGCTGCAAGGCGTGGAGCTGGCGACCCAGCGCCTTGAAGTCCCCAGTCGGCGCCGGAGAGTCGTCTAGCGCCGCCGGGGCGGCGGCGGCGCCCAAGGTGTAGTCGCAAACATGCCCGTCGCCGGTGTTGACCAGAAACTTCAAGGCCCCGGCGCTGACAGGTTTGTACTCGAACTCGCCGTTGCCATTGGTTTCCAGGTCGGCCAGTTTCTTCCCGGCGGCGTCCTGGACCTCCACCTTGACGTTGACGGCCTTGGCGCCCTTGGAGAAATACACGTTCCCCTTGACTACTCCGCCCTCCAGAGCCGCGAAGACCCGCACTCGGTGCGCCGACGCCGTCAAGGCCAAGGCCAGACAACAGACGGCCAACAGAACTTTAACGCTCATTTTCGCTCCTCCCGGAGAACAGCTCGAAGATTTCAGGACGCACTTTTTTCAGGAAGACCAGCGTGAACCCGGTGATCGCCCCGTCGATCAACATCACCGGGATATGGGTAAGATAAACCACAACCGCGGTTTTGGCGAACAACTGATCGCTGAACGTCAGAGCCAAACCCAGTAAAACCAGCCCCAACGCGACAGACAACACGCCAGCCATCATCCCGACCACGAAGACCCAGGCGTTGGAGCGCGGCCGCCGCAACAGCGGGTTGAAGAGGTAGTAACAAACCAAAGCCGGCACGGCCATGTCCACCACGTTCACCCCCAACGAAGTGAGCCCCCCGAAGCCGAAGAAGAACGCCTGCAACGCCAGCGCCACCAGGATCGCCGGGAAGGCCGCCGGACCGAGCAGTATCCCCACCAGCCCGTTGAGCACCAGGTGGACGCTGGTCAGCCCGACCGGAAAATGCAACAACGCGGCCACGAAGAACGCCGACGACAACACCGCCGCCAACGGCAGTTTTGCCGGGTCGTCGAGGCGGCGCAGCCCGAAGGCCGTGCCAGCGGCCGCCACCGCGAACCCGGCGGCGATAACCTCCTTCGACAACGCTCCGTCCGCGATATGCATTAGTTCATGTCCACAGCTTTGACCCAGATCAGACCGCCGAGCTCCACGCCGACCTCCTTGCCGTCGCGCTGGACGGCGGGGCCGTCGACCAACGCCGCGAAGCCCCACCAGCCAGCTTTGGGGATGGCATAGGTGAAAACCCCGTTGACGTCGGTCTTGACCACCTGGGTGGTGAAGACGTCAGCGGGCAATTTGACGCCAGCTTTTTCGCTGAGGCGCTCCACCTCGACCGCGGCGAACGGGACCGGCTTGCCGTCGCGTTTCACGATGCCCGTGAAACAGTTGCCCGTCCAGAGGCCGTAGGGGCGGGTCAGCGGCTCGATCTCCACCGGAAAGCCCACCATGGCGTCCCAGCCTTCCTCGGCTCCCAACACGTCCACCACCACTTTGGTGTAATGGACGATGTACTTGTTCTCGGCTCCTTCCCAGTATTTGGCGGGCTCGCAGTAGAAGATGTAGTCGCCGGGGCGTTTGAACTGGTGCTTCAACTCATAGGCGCTCTTGCCGTCGAGGTCGAAGCGCCTCAGCGCCCCGAGCAAATCCTGTTTCGCCCCGTCGACCATCACTCCGAACTGGACGGGCTTGGCCATCTCCATCGCCGGGCCATGCGCTGTCGGGTGCGTGAACATCGCCTTGAGCTCCAGCGGCTGGGCGATGTCCTCCACCACGTCCGACCCCGGCTCCAACACCACGAAATGCGCCTGGGCCACCAACCCCAACCCAAACATCGCCGCCACCGCGGCGCCTCGCTTGACAAACATCGCCATCCTCCTTGTTATTACAAACGTTAAAACCGTAATATCATAGCCGCGCCCGCCGCAATTTCAAGAACAAGAGGCTATATTAGCCACCATAAACCCTAATTGGAACTTTCATGAGCGCGAACAACAGAGTTGTGGTGATCGGCGCCGGTCCGGCTGGCTTGATGGCGGCGCTGGCGGCGGCGGAACGTGGGTTGGATGTGACGGTTTGCGAACGCATGCCCCACCCCGGCTCCAAACTATTGGCCAGCGGCGGCGGACATTGCAACCTCACCAACGCCCTCCCCCCAAAGGCGTTGGCGGAGCGCTTCGGCCGCCAGTGGCGCTTCATGCTGCCCGCCTTGGATTTGTTGCCGCCGGAGGGACTGCGACAGTTCCTCGCGGCGCGCGGCGTCCCGACAGAGCTGGACGCGGACGGCTTCCACGTGTTCCCGGTATCGCGCCGGGCGCGGGAGCCGCTCGACGCCCTCCTGGCCGATTGCGCCAAACTGGGGGTGAAGCTGCTCGTGGCCAATCCCGTCGAAGCGTTGCGGGTCAAGAACGGCCAAGTGGTCGGCGTGGAGTCGCGGCTGGACAGGCTTGAGGCCTCGTTGGTGATCCTGTCCACCGGAGGCATGGGCTACCCCGAGCTCGGCGGCGGCGAGAGCGGCTACAAATTGGCGCGGCAGGCCGGACACGAGATTGTCGCGCCCACCCCCGGCTTGGTCGGCTTGAAGCTGGCCGAGCACTGGCCGGGACGCCTGGCCGGGATCGTGTTGCCGGACGCCGCCGTGTCCGTCGCCTTGCCCAAACGCCGCCAGGCCATCGCCGGACGCGGCGAGCTGCTCTTCACCCATCACGGCATTTCCGGGCCAGCGGTCCTCGACATCTCCGCCGACGTGGCGGAATTGGCCCGGGACGGGAACGCGCCGTTGGCTTTGAATTTCTCGGCCGCCCGCGGCCACGCCGACTGGCTGGCCGAGTTCGACCGTTGGCAGCGCCACGACGGGCGCAAACAGCTCGTGACGCTCTTGTCCAACCATTTCCCCCGCGCCGTGGCGGAGACGCTCTGCGCCCTGGCGGGGGACGTCGAGCAGGTGAAGGCGGCGGAGTTCGCCGCGGCCGGGCGGGAGCGCTTGGCGCAAGGACTCACCGCCATGGACTTACGGGCGGTCGGCACCGAAGGCTGGGGCCGGGCGATGGTCACCCGCGGCGGCGTCAGCTTGAAGCAAGTGGACGCCAACACTTTGGCGAGCCGGCTGGTCGGGGGGCTGAGATTCGCAGGGGAGGCGCTCGACCTCGACGGCCCGTGCGGAGGGTTCAACCTGCAATGGGCGTTCGCCAGCGGCCGCCTCGCCGGGAGTTAAAAATAGCCAAAAAGTTTTTGAGGGGGAGTTTGAGGGGGAACTTTGTTCACAAAGTTCCCCCTCAATTCGGACTGGGGGGAACCCCTTGAAAGGGGCTTCCCCCCAGCCCCCCCTCCTGAACTTTTTGGGTTATTTTTTGGGGTCAAGCCACCGCCGCCCTGGCCTTGACGAAGGCCGCGGCCGCCTTGTCTAGCTCCTCCACGCTGTGGGCGGCGGAAACCTGCGTCCTGATCCTGGCCTGCCCCTTCGGCACCACCGGATAGAAGAAGCCCACGGCGTAAACCCCCTCCTCCAACAACTTGGCCGCCATCTTCTGCGCCACGACGGCGTCGCCCAACATCACCGGGATGATGGGGTGCTCGCCAGGCTTGAGGTCGAAGCCGTCAGCCGTCAGCCGCCCGCGGAAATAAGCGGCGTTACGAGTTAGCTTCCCGCGAAGGGTGTCGTCGCGCCCGATCAACTCCAGCGCCTTGAGGGTGGCGGCCACGATGGGCGGCGGCACCGTGTTGGAGAAAAGATAAGGACGGGACCGCTGACGCAGCACCTCCACGACTTCCTTGCTGCCAGCGGTGTAGCCGCCACTGGCGCCGCCCATGGCTTTGCCCAAGGTGCCGGTGATGATGTCGGGGCGGCCGACGCAGCCTCGGAACTCGTGGGTGCCGCGGCCCTTGGCGCCAAGGAAGCCCACGGCGTGCGAGTCGTCGAACATCACCAAGGCGCCGTGCTTGTCGGCGAGGTCGCAAATTTTATCGAGAGGGGCGATGCTGCCGTCCATGCTGAAGACGCCGTCGGTGGCGACGAGCTTGAAACGGCAACCTTTGGCCTCGACGAGTTTGGCCTCGAGATCGGCCAAATCGCAGTTGTTGTAGCGGAAGCGCTGGGCTTTGCAAAGCCGGACGCCGTCGATGATGCTGGCGTGGTTGAGGGCGTCGCTGATGATGGCGTCCTCGGGGCCGAGGAGGGTCTCGAAGAGGCCGCCGTTGGCGTCGAAACAGGAGGAGTAGAGGATGCAGTCCTCCGTCCCGAGGAAGGCGGCGAGCTTGGCCTCTAGCTCCTTGTGGATCTCCAACGTGCCGCAGATGAAGCGGACCGAGGCCATGCCGTAGCCCCAGCGCCCGAGGGCCTCCTGGGCGGCGGCGACTACCTCGGGATGGTTGGCCAGCCCGAGGTAGTTGTTGGCGCACATGTTGATGACGCGCTTGCCGGAGCTTAGCCCCATCTCGGCGCCCTGGGGGGTGGAGATGATCCGTTCCTCTTTGTAGAGTCCGCTGGCGCGGATATCCCCGAGCTGGCCTTGCAGATAGGTCTTGAAATCGCCTTGCATTTTCGCCGCCTCACAGTATTGGTTGAAACGTTATTATCGCCTGTGAAGTCGAATTTTGCAAGCTCGTTTTCAGACCGTGGCCCCAGTGGCGCGGATGTTGGCGATAACCCGTTCGTAAGCCCAGCGGTTCCACTCCTCCTTGACGCCGATCCCCTTCAAGTCGGGATACTCCTTGAGGATCAGGTTGCCGGAGTGGTGGGCGAACATGGCGTCGACGCCCCGCTCGATGAGACTCCGGTCCCCGGTGGGGAGGATTTTCTGGATGTCGACCGGCGACCAAAGGGCGGCCCGGTGGCGCGACAGCAGTCCCTGGAGCCAAGCGGGGTCGTAGATGGTCGGCTGGTCGAACTGGAAGCAGTCGACCCCGGCCTGGAGCAAGGGTTCGAGGATCTCGTCGTTCTTGCCGCAGGAGTGCATGAGAACCTTCAGGCCGCGCTCGTGGGCCAAACCGAACAGCTCGGCGTAAAGCTCGCCGAAATAGTCATGCCACATCGCCGGACTCATCAACAGTCCGTTCTGGGTGCCCATGTCCTCGCAGAAGGCGATGCCGTCGGCGCCGGCGTCGCCCGCCGCGGCGATCTGCAGCCGGAAGACCCCGGCGACCAGCTCGTGCAAGCGTTTGACCTCGCCGGGGTAAAGCGCCAAATCCATGAGGTAGTTCTCCATCTTGCGCAGATAGCGGGAGCTGGCGAAGACCCAGCCGCCGATCCAGGCGAGCCGGAACTTGTCGGGGGCGGCGGCGAAGGCTTCCCGGTAACTCCCGGCGCAGCGGCCGCGGTCGAAGCGGGGCGGACGGAACTTGTCCAACTGGTTCCAATCCTCCAGCGCGGCCTTGTGGATCTCGCCGACGGCGCAGCCTTCCCGCATCCGGGACCAGACGTTGCCCCAGAAGTCGTCGTAGAACTCCCGCTCGCCCTCCACCCAACGTTTGGGCTCGTAACCAACGGGATCCCCAGGGCCACCGCCCACGAAGTCGCCCCGCATGTCAGGATTGGAGTGGAAATCCAGCCCCGGCCGCTCCGGGCGACTGTGTTCCAAATTGGCCTTGATTATTTCCCGCGAAGTCATTTCTCCACCTCTTGGCTGGCAATCGCCATTGTTTTGTGTTATAATGACTATTATAATGCGAATATCGTGTTTGAACAATGTTATGGATTGACATGCTTTTGTATGATCTTGACATTACCTGAGGAGACAGCCCATTTTCCGGAGCCGCCGGGCGAAGGCCAGGCGCCGCAACTGCTGGGGCTTTTCCATGACGGCGTCTTCTCCAATTTCGTGATTGAGACCTTCCACCTCCACACCCAACCAGGTTTCCAACGGACGCCGCCGTCGGAACACCGCCACGACGTGTTCCATGCCGTCTTGTATGTGGCGGGCGAAGGCAATTTCCACCGCGGCGGCACATGCTTCCCCGCCCCCGCCGGGACCTTGGTCCTGACCTCGCCGGGCGAGCCCCACTCCTTCGCCCCGGCCACCCCCGTGGACACCGCCTATCATGAGCTGACCTTCAGCCTGAAACACCAGGGCCGCCAGACGGCGCTGTCCTTCGACGCCCTTTTCGCCGCCTACTTCGGGGGCGGACGCCAGTTCCTAGGCTTCCCTCTGCTCCTGCCGCGGCGGGAACTGGACGCGTTGGAGGAGAAGTATTTCGCCCTGGAGAAGGCCTTGCGCCACCAACGGGATTGTTTCCCCGTCTACCAACAGGCCGCCGCGCTATTGGAGAGCCTCTACGTGAACAGCCACGGCGAACAGCAAGCCGTCAAGCTCAACCAGCCCCCGCCGGGCATCGAGCTCGTCCGCGGCCTCTTGGAACGGAACCTCGGCAAACCGCTCCGTCTGGGCCAATTGGCCGCCCAGGCCGGGATGTCACCGGAACACCTGTGCCGGGAGTTCAAACGGCATCACGGTTGCGGCCCGCTCCATTACCGGCTCCGGCTCCGGGTGTCCTCCGCCGAACGCATGTTACGCTACTCCGACCGTCCCCTGAAGGAGATCGCGGCGGACCTCGGTTTCCCGGACGTGTATTATTTCTCCAAAGCCTTCAAGAAATTCAACGGCGACCCGCCCGCCACCTACCGCCGGGGACAATAAGGCGTATAAGTCGGAATCGTGCCCTTTTTCGCCATTTCCTTCCTCTTGCCCGGACGTTGTTTCCCGGTTATTATCTAGGGACAGCAAACCCAATTCAAGGAGACGACCATGGAAACAACGATAAGTAAAGGGAACGTTCCCGCGCCGCTGAAGAAGTTCTCTTTCGCAGGCGGTTATTGGCAAGAGGCCGAGACGGTGAACCGGGACGCCACCATCCCGGCGGTGCTCAAGTTCTGGGAGGAGACTGGCCGCGTCGAGGCCATCAAACTCACCTGGAAAGAGGGCATGCCCAACCGGCCCCACATTTTCTGGGACTCCGACGTGGTGAAATGGATCGAAGCCGCCGCCTACTCCCTCGCCACCCACCCGGACAAACAGCTTGAGGCCCAAGTCGAAGCCCTCTGCGCCAGCTACGCGGCGTCGCAGTCCCCCGACGGCTACATCAACAGCTATTACAACACCATCGAGCCGCAAAACCGTTTCACCAACCTGCGCGACAACCATGAGCTCTACTGCGCCGGACATCTCTTCGAAGCCGCCGCCGCCCTCTTCCAAGCCACCGGCAGCCGGACGCTGCTCGATCCCGCCTTGAAGTTCGCGGCGCTGCTCTCCAAGACCTTCGGCGCGGAGCCGGGCAAACGCCGCGGTTGCTGCGGCCATGAGGAGATCGAGCTGGCCCTGGTGAAACTTTACCACGCCACGGGCGAGAAGAGCCTGCTCGCCCTGGCGAAATACTTCGTGGAGGAGCGCGGCACAAAGCCGAACGCCATCGCCCCCTTCGACAAGAGTTGGAGCGCGGAATACTATCAAGCCGACAAGCCGCTCAAGGAGCAGCGCGAGGCCCTGGGCCACGCCGTCCGCGCTGGCTACATCTACACCGCCATGGCGGATCTCGCCGCCGAGACCGGCGACGCGGAGCTGCTCGCCGCCTGCGACCGGCTCTGGGACTCCATCACGCTCCACAAGATGTATGTCACCGGCGGCGTCGGCTCCAACCCTCAGGGCGAGGCCTTCACCTTCGACTACGACTTGCCCAACGAGGACGGCTATTGCGAGACCTGCGCCTCCATCGCCCTCATGCTCTTCGCGCAGCGCATGCTCCAACTCGAGCCCGACGCCAAATACGCCGACGTCATCGAACGGGCGCTGCTCAACACCGTCATGGCGGGCGTGTCGCACGACGGGGTGTCGTTCTTCTACGCCAACCGCCTGGCCTGCGTCCCGGAAAAGTTCAAGAAAGCCACCTTTCACCATTTCCCCGCCGAGCGGCAAAAAGGCTTCGGCTGCTCCTGCTGCCCGCCGAACGTCGCCAGGGTGTTCGCCTCGCTCGGGAACTACTTCCAATCCGCCAACGCCAACAGCGTCTATGTCCACCTCTACGGCGACTGGGACTGCGAGTTCGCGGTCGGCGGCGGGACGGCGGCGCTCTCCCAGCGCGGCGCCTACCCCTATGACGGCAAGATCGTCACGACGGTCAAGACGGCCCGGACGCTCCAGTTCGACCTCATGCTCCGCGTCCCCGGCTGGGCCGGAACCTGGACGGCCAAGCTCAACGGCGAGGAAATCTCCCGTCCAGAGATGGTCAAGGGCTATTTGAAGCTGTCCCGCGCATGGGCGGAGGGCGACAAAATCGAACTGGACTTCGCCATGGATCCGGTCGCCATCGAGGCGCATCCCTCCGTCAGGCAGGACGCCGGACGCGTCGCCCTCATGCGCGGCCCGCTGGTCTACTGCTTCGAGGAGGTCGACAACGGCAAGGACCTCAACGATGTCGTACTGGACCTCGCGCAACCCTTGACGGCCAAGAACGACCCGGCCCTCTTCGGCGGCGCCCCGGTGATCGAGGCGCGTGGCCGCCGCCGCGACTTGAAGGATTGGGAGGGCGTCCTCTACCGTCCGGCGGGGCGGAGCGAATTCAAGGACATCAAGCTCAAGGCCATCCCCTACAACCGCTGGGCGAACCGGGGCGGGGGCGAGATGCTCGTCTGGATCAGGCAGGGCTGAGTTTTTTCGACAACAACAAAAAGGGGCGGCCGTCCTTCGCGCCGTCCCCTTCTCTATTGAAGCCCAGCTTCGCCAGCGTGGCCAGGGAAGGGACGTTGTCGGCGAAGACGGTGACGAAGACCGTGGCCGCGCCCAGCTCCGCGGCGGCCAGGGGCGTCGATCGCTCCAAGAGCCAAGTCGCCACCCCGGAACGGCGGCTGCCAGGGGCGACCACGAATTCCAACATGGCGGCGTCCGAACGCACCTTGGCGTACCCCGCGCGGGCCACCACCGCCCCACGAGAAACGCAAACCCAAAGCGAGCTATCAGGCGAGGCGAGCTGTCGAGCCAGGCGGCGGCGGTGATCGTCGCGGCCGACAGTGGTGGAAGGGAAGGAGAAGCGAAGACGGTCGGGATCGTTCTCCAACGCCCAGAGAGCGTCGGCGTCCTCCAGCGCGGCCTTGCGGACGTGGAGGTCTAGCTGCATTGGCCGCTCCTCCGATGCTGGAAAGGGGGAAGAAAAGCCCGGCTGGCGGGCTATTTGTCTTTAAGCGCTGGTTCGAGGTAGTCGACGCAGCTGTCCAAGGTGGCGAGCTTGGGATAGTCCTTCTCGGGGACTTCGACGCCATACTGTTTGCGCAACTCCATGACGATGTCCAGGAAATCCATGGAGTCCAGCTCCAACTGGTCGCGCAACTTCCCCGCGGGGTCGAGCCCGGAGCAATCGCCGTCCGGGAGGATGTCGTTGATGATCCCGACAATCGCGTTCTTGATCTCGTCTCTTGTCATTTGATTCTCCCGTTAAATTAGCCCTGGCTCGTTTGAACGCCCTCGGACGAGCGAGGCATTTTCATCCGCACAACAAAAGGAAGGGTAATGTAGCGCCGTCCGGGCGCGGCTACAAATCCCCCGGCGATTTTTAGCGCGTTTGTTGTCGATTTGCCTCAACGGCCTTCCACTGCGAGAATCTCGAAGTTGACGCTGCCGTGGGACTCGGTCTTAAGGCGTTCGCCGGAAGGGAGCGCCATGTCGATCTCCATGTCCTGCGCGGTCTGGCTGGAGACGACCAGCCCGAGCGCGGGGGCGTAGAGGCTCCGGCCGGAAAGCTTCCCGTCCGTGATGCTCAACCCCCTCCCGCCCTCCGCGGCGACCGTGCCGGTGAAGTCCAGGACGGCGCAGTCGAGGCCGAGCCGCCGTTCCATCCCGACGAACTTGTAGGCCAAGACCGTTTTTAGTTTGCCGCCGTCCGAGAACGGGGTGGACTCGCTATGCGTCCAGGTGTCGCCGGGCTTGACGCCCCGCCCGTCCAGCCCTTGGACGAACAGCTCCAACCCGCAGAGTTTCCGCGCGGCCGCGTCGTCAAGCCGGGGTTTTCCGGGAAGGGCGTCGAACCATGCGCCGGAGCCCTCGACTTTCTCCAGCTTGCCGTCGGGGGCGAGGAGCAGTCGGCCGCGCTTGCCGGCCAAGACGGCCAGGGGCGAACCGGGGCCGGCGTCGCAGGAGTTGAACTCGACGTCCAAGGCGACTCCCGGGGCGTCGGAGCGTTTGTGGCACGTCAGCGAGTAGCCGAGCGTCTGCCGCGACTCCCGCTCCCGAGGGGCGGCTCCGGCGGAGAGCAAGCTCCGCGTCTGAGTGTCGAGGCGCGCCACGAGCTTCTTGGCGAGGGGCCAGCGCGGCTCCAAAACGACCTGGGCGCAGGCGGCGCAGGCGGCCAAGAGGCAGACAAGGGCGAGGGCCAGGCGTCTCATATGGGTTTGAGCTCGTCGCGGATGTATTCGACCAACTCGTCCTTGGTCATGCGCTTGATCCGGGCGAACTCGTCCTGGTTCTGTTTGAAGAAAGGGTTGGCGGCGGAGCTGTTGGGGCCGCGGGCATGGGTGAGATGGTAAAGATTGAAGCCCGGCAGGGAGGCGGTCTGGCGGCCCATGGCGACGAGGCGGTGGACGATCTCATGGTCCTCGACGCCCCAGCCGCGGAATTTGCGGTTGTAGCCGCCCAGGCGGATCATCTGCTCGCGGCGGACGAGGGGCGCGCCCCCGCAACTGCCAGCGTTCATGCAAACCGCCATGTCGGCGTAGCTGGCCCCCGCCACGGCCTGGTCGAGCCGCGGCAGCAAGGAGAAATCCAGACGCTCCAGGAACGCCGTCTTCAAGGGGCCGCCGATGTCCAGACAGACGCCGTTGTAGGGGATGGCGTAGGTAAGCTTGGGGTGGGAGCGCATCTGGGAAAGCAACGCGGCGAAGGCGCGGGGCTCGGCCAGCACATCGACGTCGTAGGGCGAGACGAAGGGGCGGGACGACTCCAGGAATCCCTGGTTGAGCAAGGCGATGCGGTCGAAGAGCGGGGCGTCGTCCTGACGGAAACGGTAACGTACGCCCGGCTCGGAGCCAGCGAACTCGGCGGAGGGGGCGGGCGCGCTCTCGAAGACGAAGATCTCGTGGTTGACGAAGCGTTCCCGGAAATAGCGTAGCGTAGCGCGCAGGTTGTCGACCCGCTCCGACGTGTCGCGCCGGAACGGGATCACCACCGTGACATCGGAGAAGTCCACGTTCATGGGGCGTGCGCCAGGAGGTGGGAGGGGAGGAGCAAACAGGCGGCTTGGTGCCCGGGGGAAAGCTCGACCATGGGGATGGGGCCAAGCTGGCGGCAACGGGCCTGGGCGAGCTCGCAGCGCGGGGCGAAAGGGCAACCAGGCAGCTCGACGGACGGGTCGGGAGGCATGCCCGGCAGACAATAGAGCTCGGCGGCGGGATGGTCGAGGTCGGGCAGGGAGCGGCGCAGGGCGATGGTGTAGGGATGGGCGGCCCGGTAGAAGACGTCCTCGACGGAGCCGGACTCCATGACCCGTCCGGCGTACATCACCACCACGCGGTCGCAAAGCCTGGCGACCGCCCCGAGGTCGTGAGTGACGAAGAGGACCGCCATGCCCCGCCCGGAGGAGAGCCGCTTGAGCAGCTCCAGTATCTGCGCCTGGACGGTGACGTCCAAGGCGGTGGTGGGCTCGTCCGCGACCAGCAGCTCGGGGTCGGTGATCAAAGCCATGGCGATCATGACGCGCTGGCGCATGCCGCCGGAGAGCTCGTGGGGATACTGGGAGAAACGCCGTTCCGGGGCTTGGATGCCCACCTCCCGCATGGCCTGCAAGGCTTTTAGCCTCGCCTCGGCCAACCGGACGCCGCGGTGTTCCCGCAGGGGTTCCACCAACTGCGTCCCGATCTTGAGGAAAGGATTGAGGGACGTCATGGGGTCCTGGAACACCATGGCGATCTTGTCGCCCCTGAGCTTGCGCAGCTCGGCGGGCTTGAGGGTCAGCAAGTCGCGGCCGACGAAGAGCGCCTTGCCGCCCTCGATCCGGGCGGGCGGGGACGGCAGAAGCCCGAGCAACGCCTGGCAGCTTACGGACTTGCCGGAGCCGGACTCCCCGACGATCCCCAGCGTCTCGCCGCGGGCGAGCTGGTAGGACACGCCCGCGACGGCCTTGACCACGCCGTCGCGGGTGTGGAAACTCACCCGCAGGTCTTCGACTTCAAGCAGTGGGGGCAACGCTTACTTCGCCCCGTCTTGCGCCAGCTTGGCCTGCCTCTTGACGATATCGATCTGCGCGTCGAGCAATTTGTATTCCTTGCTGTTCTTCATGCGCCTCTCGTTCAGGGCGAAGGACTCCCTGGAGATGCTGACGAACTCGTCGGTGTTGCTCTGGAGCTTCGGCTTCAACGCGGCGAGCTCCTTCGACTCCGGGAATTTCGCGATGACGGCGTCCAGCTCGACAATCCGCTTGGCCCCCTGCTTCTCGAACTCAAGGGTGCGTGCGGCCACTTCGGCGGAGATGAGGTCGGCCTCCAGCTTGCCGACCGCGGCGGCGTCCTTCTTCTCTACGGCGTCGGCCAACTGCGTCATGGTGGCGCCGAGCTTCTGCCGCGCCTCGGCACATTTTTTCACCAGCTCCAAGGTCGCCCCGGCGGCGTCCTTTTCCCACTTTTCCAACTTGGGCTCGGCGCAAGATTTGGCGCGCTTGCGCAGATAGTCGACGCGACGCTGTTCCGGGGTCATACGTGGCTGCTGCGTAATGCCGTTGGGCCGCCGGGGCGTGGCGAATGTCGGATTGACGATGGCCGAGGCGGGGGTGGCCGGAGCCACGGGCGCGGCCGGCTCTTCCGCCAGAGCGAAAGACGTGGCCAAAGTGGTGGCGAGGGACATGAGAGCGAGCTTCTTCATTTTCAATTTCCTGGTTTGGGTTGGTTTTTCCGCGCTTGCGCGCCGTTCGGGGAAAGGCAACCTCGCCCCTCCCCCCCTGCTCCAGGATAAATTAGCCGCTTTTTTGCCGTAAGCAACCCCGACGCGGCGCCCCCGCCTCAAATTTTCCGGCGCCCACGGGAAATCATTGACGCCGTCCAAGGCTGTCGGGGCCTTTATTCGGCATGCTTCAAAAAGCAGTTGACACTTTGGCGGGAGAAAACGAGAGGTGGCCACTGCCTTACGACGCGGAGCGTCTTTGGAGCGCGGCGATTCTTCGCCGCTTTGGAACGACCGCCAGAACACTCCGAAGATGTTTCCGGGCTAGAGTTTAGCGCGGAAATGGCTACGGTTCCATGCGGTGGGCGCGGCGTAAAGCGGCGAAGAATCGCCGCAGTCCAAAGCGGCTCCGCCGCGGAAAAACTCCACGTCGAAACCGCCAACTACTTTCGGACGTTTTGGAAGCACGCCCTTTATTCTTGCCGTTTTTCCTTGACGCCCTTGACGGTGATCAGGAAATTGCCGTCGGCGTCCACCTCGAACTTGTCGACGGTGGCCAGGAACTTCTGGATGTTCTCGGCCTTGGGGACGTCGGAGAATTTGTCGGAGACCGCGCTGTGGAGGAAGGAGGGCAAGGTCAGCCGGCCGATCCGCGTCTGCAAGTCGGCGAGATCCCAGGTTTTGGCTCCGCCGTCGCCGTCGGCGCCCTTCGGGAGGCCCAGGATGGTGTAGCGCACCGGCATGTAGCCGAAGAGCTCCTGGGTGGCGCTGAAGGCGATTTTGCCGCCCGGGGCGGAACGGACGATGAGCGGGGTCATGCCCTCCTGGTTGCGGAAGACGTCGCGCAGGATGATGGTGGCCTCGTCCGGGGTGAAGGCGAAGGCTTCGGTCTGACCGACGCGTTCGCCGACGTGGCGCATCTTCCGGAACTTCTTCTGCAAGGGCTTGAGCTGTTCCTCGCTGAGCGTCGGCATGTCCGCCGGCCCGGCGGGCACGAAAGCGGCGAACAGCATGTAGCCCACCGCCAGCAGCGCCAGCAGCGACAACACCCGCCGGACTATCTGGGCCGTCTTGTTGACCGAGTGGTTGTCCTGCGTCTCAGGGCGGTTTGATTCCAAGTCGAGTTTCTCGCCGCAATTACGGCAGAAAATCGCCCCCAACTGGTTCTCATGCTCGCAATGCTGGCACTTGATCAACATGTCCCGCGTCCTCCGGACTGGTGGTTAGGTTTTTTTCTCGGCGGTCTTGCCGGAGCTGGCTCCGGCGTCGCTCGTTTTCGTCTCCGTCTTCGCCGCGGGGGCGGCGGAGCTGGAGGCGTCGGCCTTCTTGGCGTTGCTGTAGGTGTTCGAACGGTAGTCGGTGCAATAGAAGCCGCTGCCCTTGAAAATGATCCCGGCCCCGGTGCCCAGCAACCGTTTCAAGGTGTCCTTGCCGCACTTCGGGCAAGTTTTCCTGGGCTTCTCGGACATGGGGTGGAAAATCTCGAACCGCTCGTCGCAGTCCTGGCATTCATATTCATAGGTTGGCATGACGGTGATCCCTTGTTGGTTTCCTTGGGTGAGGGTTGTTAGAACTCGTAAATCCAGCTCGCGGCCTGGGCGTCGAAGCGACGTTTGGGCTTGACGGCGCCGATCGGCCTGGTGTCGCTGTTGGCGGCGAGCCGCGCCAGGAGCCCCTCGATCTCGACTAGCTGCGAGGCGTCGAGTCCGGCTTTGGCGGCGAAGTCGGCCGCGGAGCCCTTCCAGCCGGCGAGTTTGCCGACCGCCGCCTGGACGGCGAGGGTAAGCTCGATGACGCCTTTGCTGGCGAGCTTGTAGGCTTGGACGCCCGGCTGGTTGAAGGCGTTGATATGGACCAGCTCGGCGTAGACCGCCACCGCCCGCTCGTAGAGGGCGATGAGCATGCCGAGGTTGAAGGCGTCGACCTTGGCGATCTGAATCTGGATCACTTGGCGGCCGCGCTCCAGCAAGGCGTTGGAGAGTCCGGTCTCGAAGCCGTGCAGGTAGTCGCCCATGGTGACGCCGCCGGGGATGGGGATCTCCATGGCGTCCTGGAGCGATTCGATGAAGGTGACGAAGAAATCGTCGCGGCCGTCGTTGAGCTGCTGGATGAAGGCGTGGGCGTCGGTGCCGCCCTTGTTGCCGAAGACGTTCAAACCTTGGTGGACGGTCTTGCCGTCGAGGTCCTTCTCCTTGCCGAGGCTCTCCATGACCAACTGCTGCATGTAGCGCGACAGCAACACCAGGCGGTCGGAGTAGGGCACGATGACCATGTTGCGGTCGCCTTTCCCGTTGCCGGCGATATGCCACGTCGCCGCCAGGGCGTAGGCGGGGTTGGCGAGGATCTCGGGGTCGCGGGTGAGCTGGTCCATGTGGCAGGCGCCGGCGATGAAGGAGCGGAAGTCGACCCCGGCGAGGGCGGCGGGAAGGTGTCCGACCACGCTGGTCTCGCTGGTGCGTCCGCCGATGGACTCGGCCATGGGGATGACCTTGAGCCAGCCCTCGGAGCGGGCCTGGCGGTCGAGCTCGCTGCCGGCCATGGTGATGGCCGCGGCGTGGCGGACGAAGCTGAGCTTGGCGGCGGCGAAGGCGTGGGCGAAGGCGATGGTGTTGTTCTTGGTCTCCTGGGTGCCGCCGGACTTGGAGACGCTCAGGACCAGCGTCTTCTCCAGGTCGAGCGCCGCCAGGGCGTCCTTGACCCCGGCGGGGTCGGTGTTGTCCACGAAATAGATCCGCAGCCATCCCTGGCGTTTGGCCTCGGTCAACTCGTTCCAGTAGGGGCCGTTGAGGGCGAACTGCATGAGTTGCGGCCCGAGCGCCGAGCCGCCGATGCCGTTGACCACCAGTTGCTCAAACTTCTTGCCGGTGCCGCCCTTTAGCTCCCCGGAGCGCAGGGCGGCGGCGAAAGCCTCGACTTCGGCGAACACGGGGTCGGACGGATAGGCGGCCCGGTCGGTGAAATGGGTCACCTGGCGTTTCTCGTCGGGGTTCTTGACCGCGCCCGCCTCGAGCTTGACCATCTCCTGGTGGGCGGCGGCGAATTTCGGCTTCAGGGCGTCGAGCTGCGCCGGAGTGAACTTCATCCCGGCCAAATTGAGAGCGAAGCCGCTCGCGCTGTCGATGACGCTATATTTGCGGTTCCGGTCGATCCATTCCTGTCTGTCCATGGTGTCTCCAGCTGAGTTGTTGCCAGTTTTCGTGGGGGATAATTTAGCCGCGCGACGGCCGCTTTTCAAAGGGACGGCCCGAAAATCCCAAACAATGCTGGCATCGGCGCTTGTCTTTTGCCTCAATTTGGATTAGTATTAGTACATAGTCTGCAAGGACGGCGGCGGACATGTCCGGAAAGGAATGCGATGGGTAGGTTTTTCGTCTCTTTGTTTTTTCGCCTTGCTGGCTCTCGTCGGCCTGCCGGGGCTGGCCTTCGTGGCCGCCGAGGACGACGCGCTCAGCCGGAATGTCCGGGCGGCAAATGAGAAGGGGACTCCATGCGCTTTAAAGGAAACGTGGGAGCCACCGTGGCCGCGCTCGGCGTGGCGGCGCTCTTCGGACTGCTGTTCTGGGTGGCCGACAGCGTCTACGAATACTATTGCTTCGACAGCAACCTGCGCTCCATGCTCTTCCAGCAGCCGCTCACGTTCTTGGACGCCTTGGAGCGCAACGTGCCGTCGCACTCGTTGTTCAGCCGCCTGGCCTTCCTCTCCGCCTGCTTGGTGGGCGGGACGCTGGTGGCGTTCTACCTGCGGCTCCTCCGCGAGCGCGACGACGCCCTCCGCAAAAGCGAGGAATGGCTCTCGACCACCTTGCGTTGCATCGGCGACGCCGTCATCACCACCGACACCGACCACCGCGTGATCTTCATGAACCCCGTCGCCGAGCGTCTCAGCGGCTGGACCTTGGCCGAGGTCAAAGGCCGGCGCCTCGACGACTTCCTGGCGCTCATCGAGGAGAATAGCCGCGAGCGCGTCGGCAGCCCCGTCGAGACCGCACTGAGGGAAGGCCGCCACGCCACGCTCCCCAGCCTCACGCTGCTGATCGCCAAGGACGGCCGCGAGGTGCCGATCGACGATTCCGCCGCCCCCATCGTCGGCTCCAACGGCGAGATCCGCGGCGCCGCGCTGGTCTTCCACGACATCAGCGTCCGCCGCGACGCCGAGCGCGCCTTGCTCGGCGCCAAGGAGGCCGCCGTCAAGGCCGACTTCCAGAAGAGCAAGTTCATCGCCAACATGAGCCATGAGATCCGCACCCCCATGAACGCCATCATCGCCATGACCGATTTCGTCCTCAAAACCGAGCTCGCCCCCAAACAACGCGAGTATCTCAGCATCATCCGCGAATCCGAACGCGGGCTCATGACCATCGTCAACGAGATCCTCGACCTCGCCAAGATCAACAGCGGCAAGCTCAAGATCGACGCCGTCCCCTTCAACCTCCGCCCCCTCGCCGAGCGCGTCGTCACCATGTCCTCCCTCAAATGCGCCGAGAAGGGCATCCGCCTCGACTTCGACTACGACGACCGCGTCCCCGCCTGCCTGCTGGGCGACTCCCTCCGTCTCACCCAAGTCCTCTCCAACCTCATGGACAACGCCGTCAAGTTCACCTCCGCCGGCCACGTCCGCTTGAAAATCACCTCCGAAGGCCAGTCCGGCGAGACCAACGCCCTGAGGTTCGAGATCTCCGACACCGGCATCGGCATCAGCCCCGAACAGCAGCGGAGCATCTTCGACGCCTTCACCCAGGCGGACGCCTCCATCTCCAGAAACTTCGGCGGCACCGGCCTCGGGTTGCCCATTTGCGCCCATCTGGTCGGCCTCATGGGCGGACGGGTCGAGGTCTCCAGCCAGCTCGGGAAGGGCAGCGTCTTCACCGTGCTCCTGAAGCTCGACGCCTTCGCCGCCCAGGCGGAAGAGACTCCCCCGACGAAACCCGCCGCCGCGCCCCCGCCCGCCCCCAGGACCAAGAGACGCCTGGACATCCTGGTGGTCGAGGACAGCGACACCAACCAGAGCATCATCCGGCTGCTACTCGAGGACGAGGGCCACGCCGTCAGCATCGCCGACAACGGACGCAAGGCGTTGAAGGACATAGAAAGCAAGCGCTTCGACCTGGTGCTCATGGACATCCAGATGCCAGAGATGAACGGCTTCGAGGCCACCGCCGCCATCCGCTCCCGCGAGGCCGGCTCAGGCGCCCACATCCCCATCATCGCCATGACCGCCTACGCCATGGAGGGCGACGCCCAGAAATGCCTCGCTTGCGGCATGGACGACTACGTCTCCAAGCCCATCGACATGGCGTTGCTCTTCGAGAAGATCAACCACTGGGGCGCCAAATGAGCGTTGGGCCGTGCTCCACGTTGGCGCTCGTCCTGAGGAAGACCCCCTACAGTGAGAGCAGCGTGGTCGTGGCCACCTTGAGCCCCGAGTTCGGCAAGCTCGACTTCCTCGTCCGCGGCGCCCGGAAAATTGGCGGCAAACAGTTCCCGGTGGTGGACCTCTTCCGCGAGCTGCGCGTCGAGTTCCGCGACAAGGAGGAGGGCTTGCTCACCCCGCTGTCGCTGGAGCTCGCCGCCGACCACGACCGCGTCGCCGCCCGTCCGGAGCTGTTCCAGGCGGCTTGCTCCCTCTCGGCCTTCGTCGCCCGGAACACCCGGCCGCACTCCCCGGCGCGGAGCCTGTACGCCGCCTTCGCCGCCACCTTGCGCCGTTATGGCGAGGGCGACCGGAACGCCCCCTGGTCCAGCCTCACCAAGCTGGTCTATCTGTCCGAGGAGGGGCTCTTGCCCGAGCACCTGGGCCAGGATGGTCTCGACGAGGCCAAGCAACGCGAGTTGCTGAGGGCGTTGTTGGCGGCGGCGAGCGGCGAACAATCCGCGCCAGCGCTAGGCGTCCCCTTTTGGAAGTCGCTTTGCGCCTGGATCGCCGGGCTTTGCCGTTTGCACGAGCTAGAATAGGGACGCGGAGCGGCCATGGTCCAGGTCGGAGACCTGGTCGCCTCCGCCGGCGACAGAGGCGGTCGCCGAAGGCGAAAGGATTTCAACCGGGCGGCTTCGCCGCTTTGCCTCCGGCGGCCAGGCTTCCGCGCCTGGAGACGGCCAGCCTAACGCTGGGCGCTACGGATGCTCCGCATCCTTCTCCGGCTGCGCCGGGTTAAGATGAGGTTTATTTATTTACAGCAACGGGAGGGAATATGAAGCAGTTAGTCACCGACGTCCTTTTCAACTTTTTCGCGGCGGGGCGGGGCGCGGAGCCCTTCAAGCTGGGGTTGCTCAAGATCGAGCGCGTCGAGGTCAAGGAGGACTATCGTTATCCCCTGCATGTGCATGACTGGGGGGAGGTGGTGATCCCGCGGCGGGAGCGCTACGAATGCGTCCTCAACGGCCGGGCACTGACGGTCGAGCCCGGACAGATGTTGCTGGTCCAGCCTCCCGACATCCATGAGGATTTCTACCGGCGCGGTTGCGAGCTGGTCTTCCTCGTCTTCCGCGCCCCTTCCATCTTTTCCGCCCAGGCGCCCCTGGAGGCCAGGGTCATGGAGCTCGCCGACAACTCGCCGTTGTCGCGGCTGCTGGACATCGTCCTCGCGCAAAGCGTCGAGACCGACAACCAAGCCCTGGCGCAGGTGAAGTACGCCGAAGCGTTCCTGTGGGGGGTGGTGGCGGAGATCCCCATGCCCTCGCTGTCTCCGCGAATACGCGGCGACATCGAGCAAAGCGCCTTCCAGCGGCGGCTCATGAATTGTTTCCTTGAGGGCGGGAGCGGCCGCCTGGACGTAGCGCGGATGGCCGCCAAGCTCGGCATGAGCAAGCGCAGTTTGGAGTATAAATTCCGCAAACACTTCGGCTCCAGCCCCGCCCACGCCCTCACCGCTTACCGGATACAGCTCGCCAATCAGATGCTGGAGGAGGGGGGCGGCGTCAAGGCCGTCGCCGAGCGTCTCGGTTTCCCCGACCAGTTCAAGTTCTCCACCGTCTTCAAGCGTTTCATGGGCTTTCCTCCCTCCCAAGCCAAGAAAGGCGATGGTTTTGCGCAAAGCGACATGCCTTTGCGCAAATAGCCATTCTCTGCCGAGACATTTCGCGCTATACTCAGTGAAAGAAGTTTATCGTGGAGCGTGAAAATGGCCAAGTCGTGGAAGGACAGGTTCTCTTTGGTGGAACTGCTGGTGGTGATCGCCATCATCGGGATCTTGTCGGCGTTGCTGCTGCCGGCGCTAGGCAAGGCGCGGGCGATGGCGAGGAACATCGCCTGTACCAACAATCTCAAGCAACAAGGGCTGGCGGTGGGTTATTACGTCAACGACTACAACGACTGGCTCCCCCTCAAGCTTTTCTCCAGCAACACTTCCGCATGGCTGTGGAAGAACTATCTCGCCCCCTACTTGGTGGTTGGCTGCGATCCCGGCAAGATCAATGGTGGCGACTGGGCTTGCCAAGGCGTCTTCCGCTGTCCGGAATACAACTTGCCAACCCTGGGTTCAATGCAAGGAGGTTACGCCTGGTGTTCGGTGTTGGGGAACTCCGAGGGGGATGCGAACTGGCCGCGGCGCAAGCTTAGCAAGCTCGCCGCCCATGCCCAAACCATCATGATCGGAGACTGCACCGTCGCTTATGATTGCGGCAACTCACAGATAACGGAGATCTTCCCTCCCGCCTGGGGATCCCTGTTGACCAGCCCCAAACATCGCGGCGGCTTCAACAACCTTTGGGTGGACTTCCATGTCGCTTGGCAGCCCCGGGATTTCTTGCTCCAGGGACAGTCAGGCGGCGTGATGGACGGCTGGTCGATCCCGACCAACAGCTATTACTATTACCCCAAAACCCAGTAGCCGCATGGCTGGCTCCATAAGCTTCAGCCGTTCGGGCGCCATCTCGCGTTTGCGGAGGGGTAGCGTTATGTTCACTTGTGGCCAGAACGTTTCTAACTTGGTATGAAAGGGCAAATCCCATGTTGACGCGGTCGTTCGGTTTGATCTCGGCAATCCTGGCGTTGGGCGGCGGAGCCCTGGCGGCCGAACCGCTCCCCGGCGCCAACTTCTCCGCCAACGCCCTGGGCGACACGGCGCTCAAAGAATGGCGCTTCGAATACAACCCCGAAGTCCAAGGCCAGTTCGTAACCGACGCTTCCTGCCCGGTTAAGACGCCTGTCCTGAAAATCACCAACCCAAAAACCGATAAGGCCGCTACCCTCACCAGCGCCAACTTCGCCATTCCGGCGGGGGGCAGCCATCGCGCCACGGTCTGGCTCAAGGCGGGTTCGGACGCCATCGCCTTGCCCGGCGGGAGACTGGAGGCCAAGCCCTTTCTGTTGCGTTCTGACTGGAAAGACGGACATGTGGAGCAAAAAGGGGCGGTCTCGTTGCGGCAAGGCTGGCTGCAATACGATTTCGACTACCTGATCCCCCCCTCCGAGGCCAACGCCAGGCATAACTTCCGTGTCGACCTCCACGGCTCCGGGACGTTCTATGTCGCCGGGCCCTCGTTCCAACTTTCCCCGGAGACCGCGCCGAGTTCCGCCGTCCCGTTCCGCGAGACCGCCCGCCTCAGCTTCGACCAAGGGCTCGACAGCCCCGTGAAAGCGCTCAAGGCCAAGCTCGTCCCCGGCTTCCTCGGCCAGGGTGTCGGGGTCGAGGGCGGCGGCGACCTGCGCTACGGCGTGGACAAGCTCCTCAAGGGCGGGAGCGGCGCCCTCGCCGTCTGGCTCCGCACCGACGACGACCCCGTCCCCACCTTCGTCCCATGCCGTCCGCTGGGGTTGGCTATCGAGGGCAAAAACGAGCTCGGCGCCACGGACAAAATCATCGACATGCAAGTGGGCAGCCCCGGCAACTTCCTCAACATCAACAGCTCCTACGGCAGGCTCGGCGGAGGTTTCCACCGGCCCAGGAAAACTCTCTTCGCCAACGAATGGCGCCACTTCCTCTTCTGTTGGGACAAGGACGCCGGAGCGAAAACGTACCTGGACGGACGCCTTTTCCTCGCCTCGACGCCGGGCAAAGGCCGTTTCGCCAGCTTGCCGCGCTTGAAGCTAGAGACGCTGCGCCTCCTCACCGAGCGCGCCGTCGTGGACGAGCTGCGGCTTTTCGACCGCGCGTTGACCGACAGCGAGGCCAAGGAACTCTATGCCCAATACGTCCCGGCCTATCCGGAGCTGCTCGACTACGCCCAGGTGGTCGGCGGCAAGCTGCCGCTCCGCGTCAAGATGCTCGCGGACAGGCCCGCCGCGTTCACCGCCGTCGTCGAGGACATGGCGGGCAAAAAGCTCTTCGAGCGGCGGTTGGAGATCGCCAACGCAGGCGACTACGAGATACCCTTCCACGCCCCCGCCCCCGGCGACTACCACCTGGTGTTCGTGCATGGCGGGAAGCGGATCCGGACTTTCGAGATCACCGCCGTCGCCCCGGAGACCATCACCGCCGCCATGCCGGAGTCGGACTCCGGCGAGGTGAAAATGAAATTGGTGGACACGGTCGACTGCGCCGCCGACTATTCCCCCAACCGTTACGTGGACGACGGCCATTGCGCCGTGGTCGAGTCGCCCCTGGGAGCCTACCGCGAGGCCCTCAACGAGGAGAGGAACAGCGGCTTCGCCTACAACTTCGACATCAAGGCCCCCGGCAAGCCCCACTGGCTAGAGATCGAATACCCCGACGACAAGCCCCGCGCCTTCTACGTGGTGGTCGAGGAGGAACTCAACACCCATGGAACCTACAGCCAAAGTTATTCCCTCAACACCATCGGCGTGGCCAACGGGATCAACAATCCCGTCACCGGAAAACTCCAAACCAAACGCTTGCTGTTTTGGCCCGACGCCAAGCGGATCATGGTCGGCGCCTTCGTCTACAAGCCCTTGAGCGGCCAAGCCGGCCCGGCGCTCGCCAAAATCCGCCTTTACGAAAACGACGGCCCTCTCCCCCGCCTGGCCGTCAACCCGCCCCAGGACGCCCCGGCGCGCGGCGTCGGCCAATGGGAGGAAGACCCCAGCTTCCCCAACGAGATTTGGTTCAAACGCTACGTCACCACCGACGGCCCCAGTTTCTCCCTCTGGCGCGACAAGTTGGAACGGCAAGTCCAATATCTGCGCTTCACCGGCCAGAGCCAGACCGTAATCCAGCTTTTCCCTTACAGCGGCGACAACAACGGAGCCCTCGGCGTCTTCCCCCAAATGAGCTGCGAACACATGCCCGGCTGGGCCTGCCTCGCCGCCACCGTCTACGAACGCGAGGGCATCCCCTTCCTCCTCCAGTTCAACGACCGCGACGAGGGCTTGGGACGCTTGGTCGGCCTGGAGAAAGTCGCCGAGAACTTCGTCGAGGCCGCCGCCAAAGGCTCCGACGCCATCGAGTCCTTCACCGCCGACGGCTCCCTGGCGGAAGGCTTCAATTTCCTCCACCCCGCCGTCCGGGACGCCCATTTGCGGCGGCTCCGTTTCTATGTCGACCAGTTCGGTCGCTATGACAATTTCCAGGGCGTCATGTATTTCTACAGCTCCGTCATCACCTTCCGCAACGAGAGGACCGGCTACGAGGACTTGACCGTCGCCCTCTTCGAGAAGGAGACCGGGATAAAAATCCCGGCGCCCGCCGACGGCCTCGACCGCTTCGGCAAACGCTACGAGTGGTTGAAGGCCAACGCCTGGGACAAGTGGCTCGACTGGCGTTGCGCCCAGGTGAAGACGTTCCTGCTGGAGCTGGCCGCCGAGCTCAACCCCAAGGGCGGCCATGCCCGGAGACTCGTCTGCCCCTTCAGCTTGGAAGTTTCCAGCTCCTTCCCGCTGGAAGGCTTGGCAAACTACCCCGCCGCGTTCGACCTGTCGCAGGATTTCCGCGCCATGGGCATAGACCTCGCCGCCTTGGGACGCGAGCCGTCGCTGCTGGTCGAGCCGGTCAGCGCCCCCAACTACGGGCTGCTTTACGAGCAAGGCCAGAGGCAAGATTTGGACTGCCTCTGGTATTCCGACAGCTTCGCCAAGCTCTTCCAGGGACTAGCCCATCCGGCGCTCATGCTCTCACGCCACGCCAACATGGAGGTCTACGGCTGGGAGGCCCCCATCAAAAAGTACTGGTGGCCGCTAGGCTACTGGGGGATCAATGGCCGCATGATGGCTTTCAGCACCGCGTTGCCAGACAACATGTATCTGCCGCAAACCCTCGCCTGGAGCCTAGCCAACTGCGACCCCTGGCGTATCGAGCACGGCTGGTGGGGCAACCCCGAAAACGGCGGCGTCGACCGCTTCCAGAAGTTCTACCAGGCTTACCGCGCCATCCCCGCCATCAAGTTCGACCCGGCCCCCGGCGTCAACGATCCCGTCATGGTCCGGCAATCCGGCGAATGGTTCTACGTCGTCAATCAGCAATATTATCAGACCAAGGTGAAGATCACTTTGGACGCCGGAGAGCTCACCGACGCCGTCCACAACCGCCCGGTGAAAGTCGAGTCCGGCGTCCTGGAGCTGACGCTGAAGCCCTACCAAGTATGTTGCTTCCGGGCGGCCAAGCCGCTCGGCGCGCTCACGGTGGAGCAAGGCGTCCCGGCGGAGATCGTGGCGGAACTGTCCGCCACCGTGGAGAAACTCAAGAAAGGGGCGCGGTTGGAACCCTCGCCGTTGGCCAAGGCCGCCGAGGAGCTGCTGACGGCTAAACGCTACTCGGCGCTGTATTACCTGACGCGCAGCTTCAGCGCCCGCAAATTGTTGGAGGCCGCCGACAAGGCGTTGGATGTCAAAGCCAACCTCAACCCCGACACCAACAACCTGGACGTGACGCTCTGGAACCGCGACAGCGCCCCAGTCACGGGGAGCCTCGACGGCAAAACCTTCTCCCTCCAACCCGGCGGGAGGGGCGTGCTGAGCTTCCCGAAGGCTCTGAGCTACAACTTGCCGCTCGTCGCCAACGGCGTGTCCAAAAGCTTGAGCTACAAGTTCCGTCCGATCGTCGCCGCCACAGCCAAGGACATCAAAGTCGACGGCGACCTTTCCGACTGGCGGGGGACGAAGTGGAGCAAATTGGCGCCCTGCGACTTCACCATCGACTTCAAGCCGCCGTTGCGGCAAGGCCACGACGCCTTCCCGGCGGAATACGCCATCGCCTGGGACGCCAAAGGCCTCTACCTGGCCTTGAAGGTCGTGGAGAAAGATTACCTCCCGGCCGCCGCCGGGGCCGCCGTCTGGCAGCACGACAGTTTGGAGATCATGGTCGATCAGGCCAACGACGCCCAAGAGGGCGTCAAGGAGACCGACAAGAACGACCTCACCTTTTTCCTCGACGGCGAAAACGCCCCGGCGCCCGGCGGCTTGGCGGCGGTCAAACGCGAGGGCGGAACCACCTTGTACGAGGCCTTCATCCCGACGTCCGCGTTGCCGGAAGCGGAGCTCAAGCCCGGAGCGAACATCGGGTTCGCCTTGAAGCTGCACAACCGCGAGCATGTAACCCCCGCGCTCGACAGTTGGGGCATCATGGTCAGTTGCCCGGAGTACCCTTGCGGCCGCCCCGACCGCTGGAATGACTTGTTGTTGTCCGCTATTTCGCCTCAGCCTTGAACATCTGGCGGACTTTGACCAGACGCTCGGCCAAGCCCGCGTCCTCCATCTCGGCGGCGATTTGCCGCAGGATGTCGGGGATCGGGATATGTTGGGGGCATTTCTTGAGACAGGCGCCGCAGGAAACACACTGGGAGGCGAAGCCGGGCTTGCCTTCGGCCACCACGCCGCTCAGCCGGATGGCGTAACGGAACTTGGCCTCCTCCAGGCCGCCGAACATGTGCGCCTTGTTGTGCTCCTCGAAACAGAGGGGGATCATCACGCCGGAGGGACAAGGCATACAATAGCCGCAGCCGGTGCAGCCGACTCTCATCAATTCCTGGTACTTAACGCGGACGCGTTCCACCAAGGCGAGCTCCACGGCGGTGAGCTCCCCAGGCTGGGCGCTGTCGGCGATAGCCAGATTCTCCTCGATGTGGGCCTCCTCGTTCATGCCGGAGAGCAACACCGTGACTTGCGGGTGGTTCCAAACCCAGCGCAGAGCCCATTCCACCGGGCTGCGGTGGACGGGGGCCTCGTCCCAGATCGCGGCGATGGGCTGGGGCGGGTCGGGAATGGCGAGGTTCCCGCCGCGGAGTGGTTCCATGACGATCACGGCCAGGCCAGCGGCGGCGGCGTGCTCGAGGCCGGCTCGGCCCGCTTGGTAGCGCTCGTCCAGGTAGTTGTATTGGATCTGGCAAAACGTCCAGGGGTAGGCGTCGACGATGCGGACGAAGTCCTCGGCCAGGCCGTGGAAAGAGAAGCCGGCGTTGGTGATCCGCCCGTCGGCCAACGCTTGGCCGAGGAAGTCGATGACGCCAAGGCCATGAAGAATGTCCCAACTCGCCCCGTTGAGGGAGTGGAGCAGATAGTAGTCGATGTGGTCGGTTTCCAATTTCACCAACTGGGCGTCGAGGAAGCGGTCCATGTCCTGACGGCTCTTGACCATCCAGGAGGGCAGTTTGGTGGCCACGTTGACCTTGTCGCGGTAGCCGTCGCGGAGCGCTTTGCCGACGAGCGTCTCGCTCTCGCCGCCATGGTAAGGCCAGGCGGTGTCCACGTAGTTCACCCCCCGGTCGATGGCGTGGCGGATCTGGCTGATGGCCCGGCCCTCGTCGATCACCCCGCCCTTGACGGGCAGCCGCATGCACCCAAACCCCAAAATGGAAAGCCGGTCGCCATTCTTCGGCACCTCCCTGTAACGCATACGCTCCCTCCCGATGTTTAAATCCCCTTCGTAAGTGTATCGTAGGCCAGCTCCACTTTCAAGCGCCTAACCGCTCGCCAAACGCGCCGCCACGCGCTATATTCCTGACAAAAGGAGATTGGCACATGACAACATTCCGGAGGACGATACTGATGGCTACCACCGCGCTCTGCATGGCGTCGACCGGCCTTTGCGCCGAACCCCAAATCCTGCCCCTCTGGCCCGAGGGCGTCCCCGACGCCAAAGGGAAAGCCGACGCCGACATCCCCACCTTGACCACCCACCTGCCCGCCGCCGGAACCGCCACCGGCGCCGCCGTCCTCATCTGCCCCGGCGGCGGCTACGGCGGCCTCTGCTCCTCCTACGAAGGCCACGACATCGCCAAATGGCTCAACGCCAAAGGCATCGCCGGGTTCGTGCTAAAATACCGGCTTAACCCCTACCGGCACCCCGTCCCGTTGCGCGACGCCCAGCGCGCCATGCGGTTGATCCGCCTCAACGCCCAAAGCTGGGGCGTCGACCCCGACCGCGTCGGAGTGATGGGCTTCTCGGCGGGCGGGCACCTCGCCTCGACGCTCGGCACCCATTTCGACGCCGGAAACCCCAAGGCGGAAAACCCCGTCGAGCGTATGGGCTGCCGCCCCAACTTCTTGGTCCTGGTCTATCCGGTCATCAGCATGGGGGCGAAGACGCATGGCGGCTCGATGCACAACCTCCTCGGAGCCAACCCGACCCAAGCCGAGAAGGACGAGGTTTCCAACGAGCTGCGCGTCACGGGCGACACGCCGATGACGTTCATCGCCCATTCCGTCAAGGACGGGGCCGTGCCGGTCGACAACAGCCGTCTTTTCCACGCGGCGTTGCGGGCGAAGGGTATCTCCTCGGAGTACCTTGAGTTGCCGAGCGGCGATCACGGACTAGGCTGCGGCAAGGGCGCGGAGTGGGAACAGTGGCAGAAAGCGTGCGACGCCTGGCTGAAAACCAAACAGCTTTCGCGTTAAAAAATAGCGGCGCCCAGCGTTAGGCTGGACGCCTCCAGGCGCGGAAGCCTGGCCGCCGGAGGCAAAGCGGCGAAGCCGCAAAGAATTCCGCCTACGGCGGCCGCCTCTATCGCCGGCGGAGGCGACCAGGTCTCCGACCTGGACCCAGTGGATGCTACGCATCCGTTTTGGTTATTTCAAAGCTCAGGCCACGCCCTTGGTCATGGCCAGGTAGGCGGCTCCCAAGGCTCCGGAGCAGCCCTTCAGGGGGGTGACGGCTAGCTTGACGTCCTCCGGGGCGAGGCCGAACAGATTCTGATCCAGGTGCTCGCGGATGACGGGCAGGAGTTCTTTGCCCAGCTCCTCCATGATGCCGCCGCCGTAGACCACGATGTCCGGGCCAAGGATCGCCATGAGGTTGGCGGTGGCCACGCCCAGGTATTCGGCGCCTTCGTCGAGGACCTCGCGCACGACCCGGTCGCCGGAGCGGTAGGCCTGGGCCAGGACTTTGCTGCGCAACACCGTGAAGTCACCGTTGGTGAGGCTGCTGAGCAGGCTCTGGCGCCGTTGCCGGTGGATGAGCTTCTCGAAGCGTTTGGAGAAGGCGGTCTTGGAGCAATAGGCCTCCAGGCAGCCGCGCTTGCCGCAGCCGCAGACCCGGCCGCGGTATTTGATGGTCTCGTGCCCCAGCTCGCCGCCAATGCCGCGGATGCCCCGGATAAGTTTGCCGTTGACCACCACCCCGCCGCCAATGCCGGTGCCGGGGAAGAACGCCACCACGTTGTCGAAGCCTTTGGCCGCCCCGAACTGGCGCTCGCCCAACACGCCGCAGTTGACGTCGTTGTCCAAATAGACCCCGCGGCCGAAAACCTGCTCGAACTTCTCCTTGACCGGCTCGTTCCTCCAGCCCAGGTTGGGGGCGTGCAGCACGATCCCCGTGGCGGTGTCCACCGCGCCGGGCACCGCCACGCCGATGTCGCCGGCGTCGTCCCAGACGGCCCCGGCCTTGGCCAACGCGGCCTCGATAGTGTCACGGACGGCGGCTGGGATGCCGTCGGTCCCGGCGGCCACCAGCGTCTTGCTTTTGGCGGCGGCCAGCTTCCGGCCCGCGGCGTCGACCACCACCGCCAGAATCTTCGTCCCGCCCAAATCGGCGCCGACATGCAGTTTTTTCGTGTCGTCCATCGTGGCCGCTCCCTTTTTTGATCTTGGCTCTCACCTGAAAACGGCTTCAACATATACGTCCGGGCCGCTTTTTCCAAGCCCCGCTTCGCCCTTCGCCGCCGTGAACCGAAAAAAACAACCCGTCAAATAAATTTGTTCCCAATCACAACATTCTAATTATTAACCACTTAAACATAAATCACCAAAAAACCATTAACTTTGGTTAACGAGACAGGAATGCGACAAGCGCAAGGGAAACAACACCTATCATATTGGGGAGCAATCACTTGCAGTCAATTCCGCAACTTTGGCACGATTACTTCTACTGTTAATTGCCATCGGACACGAAACCAAGACAAAGCGGGGAATGGGGAAATGAGCAACAAGAAGATAATTCTGGCGGAGGACGAGACCAGTCTGCGGGTCGGGCTGGAATACTTTCTGAAGCTTTCCGGCTACGAGGTCGTTCCGGCCGCCAACGGCAGGAAGGCGTTGGAGAAAATACTGGCCTTGAGCGAGGCGTCCGAGAAGATCGACTTGCTGGTGCTGGACATCCAGATGCCGCAAATGGACGGTTTCGAGCTGTACGAGGAGCTCTGCAAACGGGGCATAGAGGTGCCGATACTGATCATAACCAGCTGCGCCGACCGCAAGAAGCTTGAGGAGTTGCTGCACCGCAGCCATGCCGGCTACTTGGAGAAACCGTTCAAGCCGGACGCCTTCCTGGAGCGCGTCGAGCTGGCCGTCAGCGCCAAAGGATCGAACCATACCGAGTCGATCAAATACGACATCGCCGCCGAGGCGGCCGACTTCCGCAAGAAGTTCGAGCGTTACCGCGAGAAGATCGAGGAGGAGAAGACCTCCTACGGCGAGGCGGCCCCCGCCACCAAGACCGGGACGAGGACGGCGAACCTAGTCTATCGCGAGACCCGCTCCAGCGAGTTCAGCGGCGAACTCTTCCTCTATCGCGACAACCACGCCGGTTGCGACATGTTCGTGGCCGGAGTGTCCGGACAGGACGTCGAGGCGTTGTCGCGCATCTCCTTGATCAAAGCGTTCTTCGAGGAGGAAGGCCGGAAGAGGTATGATGGCGTGAAGTTCCTGGAGATCCTGAACTCCATCCTCCGCGAAGGCACGAAGGAGCGCGTGGTGACCGGGTTGTTCATGCGCATGGACTACACGTTGCGTCTGGTCAGCGCCACCTCCGCCGGCTGCCCCAGCCTCATCCGCATGTCCAAGGAAGGCAAGATGCTCAAGTCCATGCTCCAGCCTGGCGAGGCGCTCGGCGTCAAACGGCAGATTTTCCTCACCGAGGAGCTCTTCAGCGTCTACCCCGGCGACCGGATACTGGTATTCTCCGACTCCGCCGCCCGCGAGAACCCGGAAGAGAACCTCAGCCTGGAAGCGTCGTTCAAAGTCCAGCAGGAACTGGCGCAAATAGCCACCAAACATTATCAGCCCGACTTCGACAAAATGGTCGCCGCCATCTGGCAGGAGCTCATCTCCAGCCGCGACGCTGGCTCCACGCAGGACATGCTCTTGATCGGCGCCGAAGTGCCCGACCTCTGACCGCCCCCATACAGGCCACTCCCCCTGGCCTGTTTCGCCGGCGGCAGGATTCTCCCCCGAATCCTGCCGCCGGTCCTTTTTTAGGAGCTTCCCGCGTCCCCTTGACAAAACGCCACGTGGAGCTATGCTAAACGTAGTGTCAAAACAACACGGCGGAGGTGGCTGGATGCGGACGGTCTTGCTTGTGGCTCTCGCGCTTATGGGCGCCGCCGCCTGGGCTGCGGAGGAGACGGAGCCCACGGACGTGGAGCGGTTGGAGCAATTGGTCAACGTCGTCGCCGCCAAAGCCACGCCGTCCACCAAAAAAACGCAGGGCGGTTTCCTGGGTCCCAGCGGATCGAAGCTCGACGCGTCACGGCGGCGACAAGTTCGGAAGACGGCCGCCGCCAACGACGCCGCGGATTCCGACCAGACGTTGGAGCAGGACATCATCGAGATGCGCCACATGGCCCGGCTGGTCCAGGAGAAGGCCATGCGCCTGGGGGTCAAGGACGTCAACCTCACCCGCTGCGTCAACGCGATCAGCGACGCTTACGGCGGCAAACGCAAGCAAATACAGATGTCGAGAGGCGCCCTTGGCCCCGCCGCCGCCGTGAAGCAGTTGCGCCAGCAGCTCAAGCGGATCAAGGAGGCCGACGCCCATCCCGACAAGCCCGCCCCCGACGTCCAGGCCCAACAGGCCAAGCCCCAGGAATTGGACGCCCAGCAATTGGCCGACATGCTGTGGGAGAAGCGTAAAGGCATCCTCAAGGCTGACACCAGCGTCGACGGTTTGGCTCCCGCCACCGTGGCCGCCTATCTGAAGACCTTGACCACGTCCCAGCATGAGCTATTCGCCTCGCTCCGGGGCAAATACCTCGACCGCGCCTTCACCCCCGCCGACGCCGACGCCACCGCCTTGCGGGAGCTCCACGGCCAGCTCAAGGAGCACCCCGGCAACCACAACCGCAAAGAAGTCGAGGCCATCCTCAAACGGCTAGGGGCCCTTTAGCCGCCCCCCTCAGCGCCGATAGAGGTCGCGGCCGGTGGCGTCGGTGGCCACGATGAGCGGGAAGTCCCGCACCGTGAGGCGGTGGATGGCCTCCGGCCCGAGGTCGGCGTAGCAGACCACCTCGCAGGCGATGACGCTTTGAGCGATCAGCGCCGCCGCCCCGCCCGTCGCCGCGAAATAGACACACTTGTGCTTCACCATGGCGTCGACGACGCTCTGGCCGCGGCCGCCTTTGCCGATCATCCCCTTAAGCCCCGCCTCGGCTATCAAACGCGGCGAGTAGGCGTCCATCCGGTAGCTGGTGGTGGGGCCGGCGCTGCCGATGACATGGCCGGGCTTGGCCGGGGTCGGGCCCACGAAATAGATGACTTGGCCGCGGAGGTCCACGGGCAACGGCTCGCCGTTGTCCAGGAGGGCGCAAAGCCGCTTGTGGGCGGCGTCCCGCGCCGTGTAGACGACGCCGGAGAGCAACACTTCCTCCCCTGCCGCGAGGCTTGAAACCAACTGGTCGTCGAACGGGGTGGAGATTTTAAGCGCTGACATGGTTGGCGTCCCTTTCAGAGTTCGACTTCGGCGTGCCTGGCGGCATGGCAGTTGAGGTTGACCGCCACCGGCAACGAGGCGATGTGGCAGGGGTGCCATTCGACATGCACCGCCAACGCGGTGACGTCGCCGCCAAGCCCTTGCGGCCCGACGCCGCTGGCGTTGAGCCTCGCCAAGATCTCCCGTTCCAAATCGGCGTAGTCGGGGTTGGGGTTGGGCTCGCCGATCCTGCGGCAAAGGGCCTTTTTTGCTAAAAACGCGACCTTCTCGAAGGTGCCGCCGACGCCGACGCCCACCACGGTGGGGGGACAAGGGTTCCCGCCAGCCTTCACGACGGTGTCGACCACGAAGTCGACCACGCCCTGGCGTCCGGCGGAGGGGGACAGCATTTTCAAGGCGCTCATGTTCTCGGAGCCGCCGCCTTTGGGGGCGAGGCGGATGTGGAGCCGATCGCCGGGCGCGAGCTCGATATGGACGACAGGCGGGGTGTTGTCGCCGGTGTTCTTGCGTCCGAAGAGGGGGTCGGCGACGATGGACTTGCGCAGGTAGCCCTCCTGGTAGCCACGGGCGGTGCCCTCGGCGATGGCGGCGACGAGGCCGCCGCCCTGGATTTGGACGTCCTCGCCGAGCCGGACGAAGAACACGGCGAAGCCGGTGTCCTGACAGATCGGAACTTGGTCGCGGGTGGCGATGGCGGCGTTCTCGAGGCATTGGCGGAGGAAAGACTGTCCCCGCGGGGAGGATTCCCGTTCCAACCCGAGGCGCAGCGCTTCGAGGGCGTCGGCGGGGAGGTCGTAGGCCGCCTTGAGGCAGAGCGCGGCGACGGCGTCGACCACTTTGCTTCGCTCAATGATCTTCATCTTTCATTCCCCTTGTAAAACGGATGCGGAGCATCCACATGGTCCAGGTCGGAGACCTGGTCGCCCCCGCCGGCGACAGAGGCGGCCGCCGCAGGCGGAAGGTTTTCAGCCAGGTTGCTCCGCCGGGTTATTGCTCCAGCAGCTCGCGTTTGATCTTGATGACCACCTTCTTCACCGGGCCGGGGACGTCGTCGGGGGCCAGGCAGGGGGTGTGGATGTCCGTCGGGAAGAACACCGCGAACATGCCGGGGAGGAAGCGCAGCTCGGCGCCAGGGTAGTCGGCCGACGGCAGGACGAAGAATTCGCAATCCTTCTCGGAGTTATAGGGGGTCTTGACCTGGAGCGCGCCGAGCGGGTGCCAGAGCATGAGTTCGGAGCCGCTCAAAATCGCCTGTACGTCGACGTATTTGCGGTGGGCCTCGGCGACGGAGTCGGCGTTGCGGACGCGGCTGTCGTAGTTGCTGACCATGGCGTAGACCTCGTCGCCGCGCAGCTGTATCTTCCCGACCGTGGCGTCCGCGTCGAGGGAGTTGAGGAAGTCCATGGCCAAAGTCCAGGCGGGCCCGTTGAGGCAGCCTTTCCCGTTCCGCAAGTCGTCAAGGATCATGTCGCGCTCCGTATGTTGTTTGGGCATAACATAACCCAAACAGCCGCGGAAAGCCAGCGCGGCGACGAAAATCCGCGCTGAGCGCGGTCACTTCTCCAGGACGATGTCCGCGAAGAACGCCTTGCCCTGTTTCAGGTCATCATTCAAATACGGTCTCTCGAGGATAAGCCAGACCTCCCTCAAGGGGTCATGCCACTGTCCGTCGTTGGCCCCGCCCCATTTGCCATAGTAGAACTTGGGGTGATAATCCCGGACTTCGACGGTCTGCCAAGCCGCACTGTCCTTCAGTGATATGATTTGCTGATGGTATTGCCCCGTCGCGTCCAGCAACCTGACCGACAGCTTGTTGAAGTCGGTGGTTTTCACCTTGAACCTCAACCCCTTGAAGGGGACGGGGGAGACGCTCTTGCCCATCAGGAGATAATAGCCCTCTTGCCCTAGGCTAAACGCCCCCTCCAGGCCCGCCGCGTGACCGGAAGGCGAGCTGGCGTCCTCGACCACCGCCAGATTGCCCAAGCAGCCTGGATTGAGTTGGAGTCTCCAGTCGTCGAGCGAGCCGTCCGCGAACGTCCCGATGGGCAAGTCGGCGGCGACGGCTCCCGCGGCCACCACGAAGGTGGCCAGGAGGGCGGCGGCCGCCCTCATTCCTTCACCACAAGCCAGTTGTAGGCGGCGGGGTCTTTGCCGACGCCGATGCCGTCGCCCCAATGCAGGAAGCCCCTGCGGCCGGAGCCGTCGTTGTCGTTTACCAGCAACGAGAAGCCGAAGGGGGTATTGGGGGGCAACTCCTTGAAACCTAGCTCCTTCAAGGGGAAGCGCGCCGTGTAGACGGTCTTCGTCCCGCCCCGCTTGACCTCGAATTTAACGTCGGGGGTCGCGCCCGAGGGGCGCTTGTTCTGGGAGAACTCCCGAAAGACTTCCAAGCCTTTGCCGGTCAAGGCCAAACTGTACTGCGAGGAGAGGCTGTGGTCGGCGTCCTTGGCGAGGTTTTGGAAGGCCAGTTGAAGGCTGTCGCCCTTCCATAGATCGGAGCTGGAATGTTCTTGGCACATGGTGTCGTCCTCCACTTCCACGGTCAGGTTGAGGGCGTCCTTGTCCCAGGTGAGGTTGAAGGCGGCATCGAGGTCTCTCGCCCCTTGGCGGGGGGTCCCGCAGCTCAGGTAGTCCATGGGGCCGCCGAACTTGACGGGGGCGCCCGGCCTGGCCGCGGGGAGGCAGGGGACGATCTGTTTCGGGGTCACGGTGTAACCTTGCCGCCGTTTGCGGACATCGGGGGCGTCGACGCGTTTGACCGCCGCGATCTCGATGTCCGCGAGGTCGCCCATGACGAGGAACGGCCGGGACTTGACGGTGAAGTCGAAATGGTCGGGCTGGAACTCGGCCTTGCGGTTGGCCACCCAGTCGCGGGCGCCCCAGTCCCGTTCGGACGGGGCGAAGCCAGCCACGAACGTCTTGAGCTTGCCCCGTTCCCCTGCGGGTTTCTTGAGGCTGACATGCAAGTCGCAATTGTCCACGAGGCTCCAGGCTGCGAGGACATCCTGACCGTCGGGCATCTTGAAGCGCAGCGCCATCAGACCGTCGTCGGAGCTTTTGGCGCGTTCCACGAACTTGCCTTGCCGGACGATCTCGGCGATGGAGCGCATGGCATAGTATTGTTGCTTGGGGGTGAGGTCGGGGTAGACCATGCCGAACTTGTCCTCGCCGTTTTTGGGGTCGAGCCCGTCGTCCTGGAAGTCATACCACCAAAGCCCCTTGACGGCGGGGACGCTCTTGATGTAAAGGAAGGCGCGGGCGATGTTGTCGGCGACCTCGTCCTCCGTGGCGCCGGTGGAGCCGACGTGCATCGACCAGCCCGTCTCGGTGATATAGAGGGGGAACGCCTCGCCGCCGTTATAGCGCTTGACGAGCTGGTCGAGTTTGGCGATGTACTCCACGAAGCGCTCGGGCTTGCGGGCCTCACCCAGGCTGTTGTGTTCATAGCGGTGGAAGACGAGGCCGTCGCAATGTTTTATCACGCCCACTTTGAGCGTCTCCTCCAGGAACTCTATGCTGGTGGCGGAGTTGGCGATGATCGTGGCCTTGGGGGAGGCGGCTTTCACCGCCGGGTAGACTTGGGCGAGCAGATCGACATAGAGTTTGGCCTTGGCAGCGTCCTTGCCGCCGAAGGCGTCCATGTCCGCCTTGGAGATGCCTGCGGAGATGCCGAGATCCCACTCGTTCCATATCTGGAAGAGGTGGATCTTGTCCTCGTACATCGCGGCGTAATGGGCGCAAAACTTGGCGTATGCCGCGATGGACTCGGGAGCCTTGGGATAGCCGCTGTTGTCGTAGAGCTTGTTGCCGCCGTTGAAGAGCAGGAGCGGCTCCAGTCCCAGCTCCGTGGCCGCGTCGAAATAGGGGCCGGCATGGGGGACGTCGGAATAGACGCCTTTTTCCTTTTCCTCTCCGAACCAGTAGATCTCGTCGCGGGGGGAGAGCATGCCGGACTCTTTGAAGACCTGCAAATTCCCTGCCACCAAGCCTTTGCCCTGGGCGAAATGGGTGGTCGCCCCGACGATGAGCTCGTCCCCGGCGGCTCCAAGGCTTAGGCTCAGAGCCGCCGCGGCGACGGCCCGGAGCAAGGGAATTCGTAGTTGCTTGACTTGACGCATGTCGTACCTCCTGTTGCTATGTTTGGTCTGAAACGCTATCATCTCGTCCGCGGGCAGGCTCACCAGAGCGTCACGAGCAGCTTGTTCTGTCCAACGAAGCAGTGCAGCTCAACCGGGGACTCTTTCAATGTCTCTTTGGGCGAAGCGGCCACATGCCCGTCAAGATATGCGACACCGGCCTTGTTGCCATGCACCAGGTAGACGCCAGCGCTCGACGACGCCTCCGAGAACTGGCTTCCGATGAAGTACCAGCATCCGACGCCAGGGGTGGCGGAATTGGCAGCGAAAGCGCAGTCGGCGTGGATTGGCAGGTTGCTGGGGTCTCTGACCTTGTTGACGAACAGCCCCCCTAGCGTCCATGAACTGTTGTAAACCCAGGCGTTTCCCAAATTGGCTTTGCGCGCATTGTAGAACAGGGCGAGTTCGTTGATTTGCCGATAGATGCCGTAGGTGTCTTTGAAGCGGGCGAGCGAGAGGTCGGTGCTGGCGGGCGCTTGGGCGCCGGAAGGACACACCAACGCGCGACGGTCTAGGTATTTGTAGCGGGAAAGCAACTCCAGCCAGGTGGCATAGTAGGCCCCCTCCGGGGCATAGTCGACAAGGAAGCCGTTGGCGTCGTCGGCGTAGCTAAGGCTCGCCCGCATGGTGTCCCGCAATTGGGATAGGCATTGGATGGTCCTCGCCGTTTCTCTGGCCTTGCCCAAGGCGGGCAACAGCAGCGCGGTCAGGATGCCAACAAGCGCAATGACAACCAACAGCTCGACAAGCGTGAAGACTATGATTCCTTTTGCAGGGCGAAGCGTTGCGGTGCTATAATCATTGGCGTGGGTGCAAGAAGAACCAACGGGAGGTTTGGAAGATGAAGACGATAGGCGTCGATCTGCACAAGGAGACGGTGGTGGTCTGCGTTCTGGACGAAGCGGGGACCGTGCTTGAGCAAAAGACGATGGTGACGAAATGCCGCAACCAGATACGTGATTATTTCGCTTCATACGGCCTCCAGTGCCAAGTGGCGGTTGAATGCGTGGGGTTCTACCAGTGGTTTTGGGAACTGGTGTCGCCATTGGTGGGGCGCCTCGCCCTGGCCGACCCGGCGAACGTCAAATCCTACTCGGGGCGCAAGGCCAAGACCGACCGCAACGACGCGCGGCTCCTGGCCAATCTGCTGCGGGAGGGGAAGCTGCCGGAGGCCTACATCCCCAGGGGGGAGGCCAGGGCTCTCCGGGACCTCGTGAGGCTCAGGCACAACCTCGCCCGCGCCCTCGCGGCCGAGCGCAAGCAGCTGCGCTGGGTGATGTTGAAGATGAACCTGTCCGGGCCGCCCGTCCTCACCAGCGACCGCGCGCAGAAGTGGCTGCTGGCCCACGAGGCCAAACTCCCCGCGCCGCTCCGGACGGCGGCGCGGCTGCGGCTCGACCACATCGTCAGCTTCGAGCGCAACGTCGTCGACCTCGATCGGCTCGTCGCCGCCCAGGCGGCCAAGACTTGCGGGGAGCGTCGCTGGCACGAGCTGCTCCAGACCATCCCCGGCGTGGGGCCGGTGGTGGCCGCCACCATCCTCGCCGAGACCGGCGACATCACCCGTTTCGACAACACCGACCAGCTCGGGGCGTACGCCGGGCTCGCCCCGCGGGTCAGCCAGTCCGGCGAGACCGTCCACCACGGGCACATCACCAAGCAGGGCCCGCCGCTGTTGCGCTGGGTGCTCCAGCAGGCGGCGTGGACGGCCATCAGGTCGAGCGAGGAGGCCAGGAGGGTTTTCCATAGGATTGCCAGGAGGGCCGGACAGAAGAAGGCCGCGACGGCCTTCGCCCGCAAGATGCTCTGTTACGCCTGGAGCGTCTGCAGGAACGGCCGTCCGTTCGAGTGGCCGGCCGCCGCCGGGGTGTCTCGGCGCCAGGCCACGGAAAAGGCGGGAGTCAAAAACAACATGGAGGAGGCCTGGTGCTTCCAGATCTAGTCTCCGATGGCGTTTGGAAGGGGATGTCCGCGAGCTTAATTTCGGGGCCGACGCTCGACAAGAGACACCGTGCCCGTTAGCGTGAAGGCGGCTCCCCGACCTTGAATCCACCCTTGGGCGGCGTTTGTCCGCGAATAGATGAGGACGCCAAGGAAGACTCGAACGGAAACACCGAGGCCTTGAGAACATGACATAGCGGAAGAACAAGAGAAGACTCTGGAGGGAGGGGACGGCGGCGACGGACGGGCGCACCCCGGCCACGCCCCGCCCTTTCCCGAAAGACAGACATGCCTTGCCACCGGCGAGACCGGACAAGGCCTGGCCCGTCATGTGCCCGCCGCTCTCGGACGAAACTTCAAAAAAAGTCCGGGAAAGCGCGTTCCGGGGCTTGACGGAATCATAGATGAAATTGATGGCATTTCGATTTTTCATCTCAAGCCTCCGCTTGTTGGTGGCTGTCCTGGTTTTTCCTGAACGTCACACCTTATTAAGAGCATACCTTGCCTCCATGAATTTCTAAGGCATAAGCATGTCGTCATATATATTTAGCATATAGGTTTCCATATCCCTACGCCAATTTTAGGAGGACAGGCAAGTTTATCATGCGTCCATGCCCGAGTGATTCGCCGAATTCTTCCCACCAACTCTTCAACCCCATCAGTGATAGTTTTTGCGG